>Ga0256407_10000197_pt1 | contig 152920 bp, 136 predicted proteins | sample RumenRJG_04DNA_FD_193489 | JGI IMG/M metagenome (GOLD analysis project Ga0256407, IMG submission 193489) | Bovine rumen microbial communities from Lethbridge, Alberta, Canada - RJG_04 | ecosystem: Host-associated > Mammals > Digestive system > Stomach > Rumen | place: Canada: Alberta... | reverse complement strand
ACCGCGCAACACCGCCCCCTGCATCGCCTATGCGTGCTGGAAAATCGGCGTGAAGCATCCCGATGCGAATGTGGTGGTGACCCCCGCGGACGCCCTCGTGCTGGAAAAAGAGCATTTTGCCCGGGTGATATCGGACGCCCTGGCGTGTACCGCCGAGTCCGATGCCATCGTCACGGTCGGCATCGCCCCCACGCGTCCGGACACGGGATACGGTTACATCTGCTCCAGCGATACCGTGCGCGACAAGGTAGTTAAAGTACTGGAATTCAAGGAGAAACCTACGCTGGAGGTGGCGAAGGAATACCTCGCCGCGGGCAACTATTTCTGGAATGCCGGCATTTTCGTGTGGAAACTTTCTACCATCACGCGGGAACTGCGCGCGCATGCTCCGCAGATTTGCGGGGTGATGGACGAGCTGGCCCCCACGTTTTATACCTCCGGCGAGGCCGCTGCATTGCGCCGGCTTTTTCCCACCTGCGAGAAGATTTCCATCGACTATGCGGTCATGGAAAAATCGTCCCGGATTTTCGTGATTGCGGGCGATCTGGGCTGGAGTGACCTGGGCGGCTGGAGCTCTGTAAAAGAGCACATTGAGGCCGATGCCGGCGGGAATGCCCTCGTGGCCGCCTCGGAAACGGGCGCATCGGAAACGGATATCCGTCTTTTCGATGTGAAAAACACCATTGTACACGCTTCAGATGCCAAAACGGTGGTCGTCCAAGGCCTTGACGGATACATCGTTGCGGCGAAGGACGGGAACATCCTGATCTGCCGCCTGGCTGACGAACAACACATCAAGGAGTACTCGGCACCGAAGCAGTAAGCGTGGACCTGCATTTTTTTCGAAAAAAATCGTAAAAAAATTTGGATAAGTCGAAAAAGAGGGATACCTTTGCATTCCCGATTCGGAGACACAAAGCCGATGAGGTTGGAGGACTCGTTAGCTCAGTTGGTAGAGCACAACACTTTTAATGTTGGGGCCTCGGGTTCGAGTCCCGAACGGGTCACAGAAATACAAGGATTGCTTCCTTAGCTCAGTTGGTAGAGCACGACACTCTTAATGTTGGGGTCCAGGGTTCGAGCCCCTGAGGGAGCACAAAAGACCAGACGACAGCCTGGTCTTTATAATGAAAAATGAGGGTATAGCTCAGTTGGTTTAGAGCGCTTGCTTGACAGGCAAGAGGTCACTGGTTCAAATCCAGTTATCCTCACCACACAAATCCTTCCGGTCGACACCATCCGTGCCGACCTTTTTTTGTCTTTACGAGGTCGGACCAACCCAGACTGCATTCTTAACTATCTATGACTCAGCGACATCCCGTAAAGCCGGTTCCGGTATTTTAGGAACCGGCTTTCTGGGATATGTCTGAGTATCAAGCACTTCCAAATGCACCTTCAAATGCCCTTGGACTGGCTCCGGCAACGGCCGGCCGGGGAGGAGAACCTTTTGGGTTGAGTTCCCCGCAGCCCGGCCGAGCCGTAGCCGCCGCTCCGGGCCGTTGAGCGGCGGTGGTGCCGGTTTTCTTGGTGTCACGGGGTGGCCTTGTTGGCGTCGCAGAGCAAGCTTTCTTAACGTCGCGGGCTGGGGCGGCACCGGCGACCCCCGCCTGCGCGATCCGCACAAGGCCAATCGCTTCGCAGGCACCCCCTAGCCGAGGGTGGCATGTCGCCTCGTACCGTCCCGCCCCGCTCCAAGCGTTGACCGTCCGGGAAAACAGGTCCCAGCGTGGACGGTCCCCGGTTGGAAGGGGCGACCGTCCGGGAAAACGGCCTCTGGTGTGGATGGTCCCCAGTTTTGAAAGGTGACCATCCGGAAAAACGGCCTCTGGCGTGGACGGTCCCCGGTTTTGAAAGGTGACCGTCCGGGAAAACGTCCTCTGGTATGGATAGTGGGTGGTTTCAAGTGGGGACTATCCACATAGGAGCCCCAGATCCCGGAAGTCGGTGGTCTGGGTGATAGTAGTCTCCCCTTTTTAACCGAGACTACTGACACTTTTCAGGTTTGGTTCAGGGGAAACCAGAGTTAATTCCGTCAGGGCAGGGGGCGCCGCCGCAGAACCCGCCAACTGCGGCGGCTGGTGGAAGCTGCGGGCGGCTCTGGGGAAAGGCCGTCCTCGCTTCCACCTCCTTCCAACGCTCAGGGCCCCTCTTCACCTTTCCCACGCACACTCCCTCCTGCTCCCTCACGCACACCCATACCCGTCCACCGCACACCCCTGCCCAGCCGGACCACCCCTGCCCGTTGCGGGATGGCGCCATCCGGCTTCATCCCGCACCCCAGACGTAGCCCGACCGACGGTGGGATTGATGCCTGGTGGTGGCGAAATTTTCACCCCAAATTTGGCATTCCTGCCCCAAAAGCGTCTATTCCCGCCACATCTGGGGGCTTCTGCCACAATTATTTCCCGTACTAGTACGAAGTACTTACATTTGTCCCGTAAAAAATTGTAATTGTATGATTGAACGTTTCTTACACCAGACGGAATTTGTTTCCCAGGAGGACTTTGTCCGTCATTTCCACATCAACGTGCCGGAGCATTTCAACTTCGCCTATGACGTCATGGATGTCTGGGCCCAGGAGGCGCCGGATAAACTGGCCCTGCTGTGGACCAACGACCAAGGTGAGGAGAAACGCTTCACCTTCCAGGACCTGAAAGAGATGTCCGACCAGGCGGCAGCCTACCTCCTGCAACTGGGCATCCGGCGCGGCGACAGCGTCATGCTTATGCTGGGCCGCCGCTACGAGTTCTGGGTATCCATGCTGGCACTCCACAAAATCGGCGCCGTCGCCATCCCCGCCACGCACCTGCTCACGGCTCACGACATCATCTACCGCTGCCAGCGGGCCGATATCAAAGTCATCCTGTGCGCCGGGGAAGAATCCATCCTGGAACACATCAGCGAAGCCCTTCCCGAATGTCCGACCGTCCGCGAAGCCGTCAGCATCGGCCCGCTGGTCCCGGCCGGATTCCGCGACTATGCCAGCGAATGGCAGCAGGCCAGCCTGCCGCTCTACCGCAGCCGGATGCGCAAAGAAGCCGACGACCTCTTCGGCCGGAACGAGAACAGCGACACCATGCTGATGTATTTCACCTCCGGAACCAGCGGGGAACCCAAAATGGTGGCCCACGACTTCACCTACGCCCTGGGCCATCTGGTAACGGGCGTCTACTGGCACAACCTGGGCCCGGACAGCCTCCACCTGACCATCGCCGACACCGGCTGGGGCAAGGCCGTCTGGGGCAAGATGTACGGTCAGTGGTTCGCCGGCGCCACCGTCTTTGTCTACGATCACAAGAAATTCACACCCGCTGACCTCCTGCAGAAGATGTCCGATTACCACATCACATCGCTCTGCGCACCGCCTACCATTTACCGATTCCTTATTCAAGAAGACTTCTCCAAGTACGACCTCCGCTCCCTGCGCTGGGCCTGCACGGCCGGCGAGGCCCTGAACGGCGCGGTCTACGAAAAATTCAAGGAACTCACGGGCCTGGAACTGCGCGAAGGCTTCGGCCAGACCGAAACCACCATGACCCTTGGCACCTTCCCGTGGATGAAACCCAAGCCCGGCAGCATGGGCCTGCCCAATCCCCAGTACGACATAGACCTGCTGCTTCCGGACGGAACGCCCGCCAAACCCGGCGAGCGGGGAGAAATTGTGGTCCGGACCGATAAAGGCAAGCCCCTCGGTCTCTTCAAAGGCTACTACAAGGACGATGAAAAAACGGCCAAGGTCTGGCACGACGGCGTCTACCACACCGGCGACGTAGCCTGGCGCGACGAGGATGGTTATTTCTGGTTTGTGGGCCGCAACGACGACGTGATCAAGAGCAGCGGCTACCGGATCAGCCCGTTCGAGGTGGAGAGCGTCCTCATGCAGCATCCCGCCGTGGTGGAATGCGCCGTCACCGGGGTTCCGGACGATATCCGGGGTATGGTGGTCAAGGCCACCATCGTCCTGGGCCGCAAATGGCGTTCGCAGGCGGGGGAAGACCTGAAAAAGGACATCCAGAACTTCGTAAAAACGCATACCGCCCCGTACAAATACCCGCGCGTTGTGGAATTCGTATCCGCCCTTCCCAAAACCATCAGCGGCAAGGTCCGCCGGGTAGAGATTCGCGAAGGCGATTTGCGCAGCCGCCTGGAACAGGGACTGCGCAAAATCCATGAAGCGTTGCGACCGGTCTTCTGGTCGACGCACAATGTCGAGTGGATCGATAACGTCCTCTAGAAACCGCGGCCGTGCTTGGCCCAGAAGGTTTCTTCCAACACCTTCCATTCATCGGCAGCATGCTGGAACAGGCGGGCCGTCAAGGCATCCAGTTCCGCAGGCGCGGCGTTCGGTTCCAAGGAGGAAACGGCGTCCAGCGCCTCGTTTTCCAGTTCCAGGACCTTGGGCAGCATAATGGCCTTGTCCGTCTGCCAGGCCACGGTAGCCAGGCGGTTGGCCCGGCGGAACAGCCACAGGGCGCAGTCGGGAACGTATTTCTTGTGTCCGCAGAAATCAAAGGCGGAGGGCAGGGAAGTGCCGCCGGCGAAAATCGGGAAACGCGGACTCTGGCCGGGGTTGTCATAGGCCAGCCAGCAGATGCCGCCCACCGCGTCCGGCAGCCAGGAACGAAGCTGGATCACGGTCGAGTAGGAACACCAGCAAACCGCCACCGTCCGGCGGAACTCGATGGTTCCCGGAGCGATGGTATTCAGGGTGTTGCGCATATCGGTGGTAAGCCAGGGATTCGCCAGCGGGCTCACGAGCGTCTGCTCGGGTTTGCCGTTCTTCGCGGGCACCGTCATCTTCCAATTCTGGGTCATATCCAGGAAGGTCCCCTCATAGGTGCTGCGCAGGATGTCGTTCAGGGTCCGAACGTCCACCAGGGTGTCCGGTTTCACGGAGAAGGGGAGTTCGGGGGCGTCGAAGCTAAGCTGCAGCGAAGGGGCTAACGTATTGAAAATGAACCATTCGCGCTCACGGAAATTGCGTCCGTTACCATAGGCGGCATTAAAGGCTTTCCAGAAAACGAAGTCTCCCTCGCCATCCCAAAGGTTGTATTTGCGGGCCACCGTTTCGATATTGTCCGAGCAAAGGAAGTCGGGGTCTCCGCGGCGGAGCCGGCCGATGCGGGGGATATTGGCCGATACGGCCACCTCCCCGTCCGGAACGCGCTGGGCGGCCCAGACGGCACCTTTCTGTCCCCGGCCGCAGCCCAGAATCTCGAAGAACCAGACCTCATTCTTGTCGGCCACCGTCAGGCATTCGCCGCCATCGGCATAGCCGTATTTTTCTCCCAGCGAACCCATGAGGATCACGGCGTCGCGGGCATTGTCGCAGCGCTCCAGGGCCAGGCGGCAGAGTTCCTCCACCACGAACATCGAACCGTAATTGCGGAGGGTGTCCGGACCGCTGAACGTGGTCTCGCCGATGGCCACCTGTTTCTCGTTCAGGGAAGGGTAGCCGGTATTCAGGTAGGCATAGGTATGGGCCACCTGGGGAATCTCGCCCACGATTTTCACGCCGGTGGTATCGCCCCGGAAGAAATTCTTGCGCGTTCCTTTATAAATCTGCGTCATGGCGCCGCGCGGATGGTCGGCGGCTTTTTCGATGCTCACCCAGCTGTGGGAAACGCCGTCACAGGTGTGCGAGGTAAACACGGAACCGTCCGTGGTGGCCAGCCGGCCCACGGCGATGCTGGTACATTCATCCGGGCAGGATTCGGGGAAATCCTGGGCCCTTGCGGCCTGGAATCCGGCCAGCAGGCAAACGGCCCAGAAAAAGATCTTTTTCTTCATGCGAAAATGGTATATTTTTTGTTTCAAAGATACAGACTAATTCTTATATTTGTGCATGAATTTGAAAAGAATCTGGCTATTCGTCCTCTTTTTGGCAGGGACGATGCCGCTCATCGCGCAGAATGATTCCTATGCCGTGCTCTTACAGGGCCGGCAGGCGACGCCTTATCTGACCAAGTATAACGGTACGCCCTTCCTGGTGTCTCCGGAATACCGCAAAGGCTCTGTCCTGTACAACGGCGTCTTGTATGAGAACGTCTGGTTGAATGTGGATGCCGTGGAGCAGGAACTCCTGGCAAGAGCCGACGACTCCATGGTGGGTACCGTGGTGGCCCGCGAGCAGGTCTCGTGGTTTACCATCGGGAACCAGTTGTTCGTCAACCTTCGCTACCAGGGGTATAAGGACGCTCCCGAGGGTTACTGGCTGGTCCTGTATGAAGGATCCGATGCCGCCCTGAAGCAGACCCGCAAGGTGTTCTACTCCGAACCGGGCGATAAGAACGGCGCCGTTATCGGTTATTTCGATCCGGAATACAACTATGAACTCCTGGAGCACTTCCGGTATGTGCCGCAGTACTGTGTGCTGAAGGACGGGAAACTGATTCCCTTCAGTAACGCCGGCGACCTGCGGCGCCTGTATCCCGCGCAGCGCCGGGCCATCCGCCAGGAGGCCGATTATCGCAACGTCGGCCGGAAAGATATCGACCGGTATGCCGAAACGGTCATGCGTCTGGTGGATAAGGGCGGCGAGCCGGCCATCAGCCCGAAACTCGTGCTGTGGGAGCCCTCGGAATATTCCTATCGGGCCAGAAAGACGGGTGTGCGCGTCCTGAAGCCGCATTACGACGAGGACCTGCCCGCCGCGTATTTTTCCGTACAGGACCGGGAACCGGATCCGGTAGTGGACGAGAATGCCGTCCTGGCTACCTTCCGCAACAAGGTCTATACGATTGGCGACGCCCGCACCCAGAAGGGACCCCGTGCTACCATCTCGGGCTATATCCGCGACCTGGCCACGGGCGAACCGCTGGAGGCCGTCACGGTTTATGACGAGCGCACGCGCACCTATGTGCAGTCCAATAAGAAAGGCTTCTACCGCATCACCGTTCCCACGGGCGAAAACAAGCTCCATTTCACGGAATTCACCCGCGAGGACATGGACCTGCAAGTCGTTGTAAACGGCAGCGGCACCTTCGACGTCATCATGAAGGAAAAGGTTACCCAGCTGTCCGGAGCCCTGATTTCCTCGGAGAGCATGGCCGCGCACCGGACCGCCCGGATCGGCGTGGAGACGGTCTCCATGAAAACCATCTCCAAGATTCCCTCCGCCTTCGGCGAGGGCGATGTCATCAAGGCCGTGCTCACCCTCCCGGGCGTAAAGAGCGTGGGCGAGGCATCCGGCGGATTCAATGTCCGCGGCGGAGCGGCCGACCAGAACCTGATTCTCTTCAACGGCGGAACCCTCTACAACCCCAGCCACATGTTCGGCATCTTCTCGGCCTTCAATCCCGATGTGGTGGAAGGCGTGGAACTGTACAAGAGTTCCATCCCCGCCAACTTCGGCGGCCGCATCTCGTCCGTGCTGGATGTGAAATCCAAGGACGGTGACCCGAAACAGGTCAAGGGTTCCGTGGGTATCGGTCTGCTAACCAGCCGGTTACAGATTGAAGGACCCCTCCAGAAGGACCGGACGACCTTTGTCCTGGGTGGACGTATCACTTATTCGGACTGGATCCTGGGCCTGCTGCCCGACGACAGCGGTTATGCCGGCGGAAAGGCCGGTTTCAGCGATGCGAACCTCTCCGTTACCCACAAGGCCGACGACCACAACACCATCCGCCTGAGCGGATACTGGTCGGCCGACCGCTTCTCCTTCTCGGGCGATACTACCTTCCGCTACCACAACCTGAATGCCTCCCTTGCCTGGATCAACAAGCCCAACGCCTCCAGGACCCGCACGCTCAGCGCCGGTTTCGACCAGTACAGCAACACCCTGGAGAACACCTTCAGCGAAACGGAAGGCTACATCCTGGATACCCGGATAGACCAGATCTGGGCCAAATTGGACTTTGAGCGAAAATACCGCAACCATACCTTTATCTATGGTGGTCAGGGCATGTTCTACAACCTGCAGGGCGGACATATGAAACCGGCCTTCAGCACGTCCCTGGTCCCGGACCATTCCCTTCCGGCCGAAAAGGCCCTGGAAGGCGCCCTCTACTTCGGGGACACCTGGCAGGCGGCCGAGAAACTGACCGTGGAGGGAGGCGCCCGCCTGAACGTCTTCGCCGCCATGGATCCCTCGAAATTCTACTTCGGTCCGGAATTCCGGATCTCCGGAAAATATGCCGTACAGGACAACCTCTCCCTCAAGGCGGGCTTCAACACCATGCGGCAGAACATCCACCTGATTTCCAATTCCTCCTCCATCTCCCCGATGGATACCTGGAAGCTTTCCGGCGAGCAGATCAAGCCTACCACGGGCTGGCAGGCGGCCGCCGGCGTGTACTGGACGGTCTTCGGCAGCCAGGTGGACCTGAGCGCCGAGGTCTATTGGAAGCAGATGAGCAACTACCTGGATTACAAGAGCGGCGCCAAGTTGGTCATGAATCCCGACCTGGCCGATGACCTGGTGACCACCTATGGACGGGCTTACGGAATTGAGCTGATGGCCCGCAAGAGCGCCGGCCGCCTGAACGGCTGGGTCTCCTACACCTGGTCCCGCTCCCTGCTGAAAGAAATGGAAGACAGGGGACTGGCGGCCATCAATGCGGGCGACTGGTATAATGCCCCGCACGACAAACCCCACGATGTGAAGGTTGTGGCCAACTTCAAACTGACGCGCCGCTACTCCTTCTCCGCCAACCTGGAATATGCCACGGGACGCCCCGTGACCATTCCCATCGGTTACTACCGGTACGGCGGCGGTTACCGCCTGGCTTATTCGGAACGCAACGCCTACCGCATTCCAGACTATTTCCGGCTGGACCTGGCCGTCAACATCGACCCGGGCCATTACCTGAAGGCCCTGGCGCACGCCAGCGTCACCATCGGCTGCTACAACGTGACGGGACGGAAGAACCCGTACTCGGTCTACTACACCACCGAAGGCGGCCAGAAAGTGACCGGACACATGCTTTCGGTCTTTGCGACCCAGATTCCTTACATTAATTTGAACATTCTCTTCTGATGAAAAAGATAGCCCTATACTTTGCAGGTCTTCTGCTGGCGGCATCCTGCATCTATCCGTTCGATCCGGAAACCCCTCCGGTAGACCGCTGTCTTGTCTTTGAAGGCGACTTGGTCATCGGCGAATCCAGTTCCATGACGGTCCGTCTCCTTCAGCCCCTTCCTTCCTCCAGCACGACCTATGTGTTGGATGATACCAGAGATTATACCATCTTCGGATACGCCCACGTGGAATGCAGCGACGGTACCATCATCAACGGTGTGCCCCGTGAACGCGTTAGCGAAATCACCTTCTCCTTCAATCTGAAAGAGGCATCCGCCGATAAATCCTACCGCGTGGTGTTTACCGATGCCAACACGGGGAAGGTCTACCGCTCCAACTGGATGCAGGTGGAAAAGGCGCCGCTCATCGAGCGGATCGACTTTGTCCCGGACGATCGGAACGTCAAGGTCCGGCTCACGCTCACGGGCCCGACCGAAGACACCCGCTACTTCTGCTGGACGTACAAGGAAGATTGGGAATTCCATTCCGATTTCCTCCCGCTCTACCTCTACCGCTACGGGGTGGATCCCTATAATATGCGCAACCAGGCCTACGAGGAAATCCAGGGCGAGTATGACAAATACTATTGCTGGAACACCGCGTCCTCCAAGGAGGTTTTCGTGGCCGATACCCGCGACCTGAACAGCCGCACCCTGCCGGCCCGGCAGATTGCCGAGTTTGAACGGACATCGCTCCGGTGCCAGTTACTGTACTGCATCTCGGTTACGGCCTACGGCATCTCGGCCGACCGCTACGCCTATATCCACCATATGAACGAGGTGTCCAATATCCAGGGAGACCTGTTCAGCCCCAATCCCAGTGCCATGCGCGGCAACCTGCGGTGCGAGCAGGATTCCACGGAACTGGTCCTGGGCTATGTAGGCATCTGCCAGACCGCTATGACCCGCGCCTTCTTCGAGGGTTCCCGCTACTATACGGGACGGGTAGACCGTACCGTCCTCTTCTATCCGGATTTGTCAGAACCGGCGGAAGCGGAGTCCAATGAGAAAGGCTACGATTATTTCTACTCGCGGGGAGAGCGGCCGCTTTACCTGGTGACCAATGACGATGGTGATGAGCAGATGATCTGGGCGCCCAGGCGCTGCGTAGACTGCACCATGACCGGCACCAAGAACAAACCCTCATACTGGCCCAATAGCCACAAATAGAACGAATTATGAAAAAGATATTGTTGATAGGAACCCTTTTGTGGCCGTTGCTCTGCGGGGCGCAGCTCGTGCCGGAGCAGGTCTGGATATCCACCGACCGGGCAACCTATGTGGCCGGAGACTGCATCTGGGTAAGCGCGTTCTGTTTCGATGCCACGGCTTCCGGGCGGAAACTGTCTGCCCAGAGCAAGGTGGCGTATGTGGAATTACTCTCGACCGATGGGACGGCGGCCACCATGCGGCTTTCCCTTCTGGGCGGCCGCGGGGGCGGCGTGATGGCCATTCCGGGCAACGTCCCCACCGGGACCTATCTGCTGGCGGCCTATACCAGCTGTCTGGGAGAGGGGGTAGACCCCCTGGCCGGAGCCCGGCGGATCAGCATTTACAACACCAACGCCAACGTCCGCCAGAAGACCGTTCAGATTGCCGAACATCTGCCCCAGGCGGAAGAGGAGCGCCCGCTGGGCCGGGGCGTGCAGATTGCCCTCCAGCGCACGGCCGGACAGCAGGAAAGCTTCCCGGTTACCCTCCAGTGCGCATCGGACGCCACCGTGAGCGTATCGGTCTATAAGATCGATGCTTTGGAAGGTACGCCTTCCACCGGACCGGTTGCCCCGCAGCCTGCCGCGAAATGCCCCGCGGGAACCCTATCGACCCTGGAAGGAGAGATCCTGACCGGCCACCTGGAAGGCCGCGACGCCGCCCGCACCTGGGAGGACCCGCTTTGCCTGCCGCTCATATCGGCCCCGGGCAACACCGCCGATATTTACCTCGGAGAGAAGACCTCCTACGGCTCCTACCGCTTCCGGACGGGGAATATCTTCGGCCGCCGGGATTTGGTGTGCGAGGTACTGGGTCTGCCGGAAACGGCCGAATGCTCCCTGGTGATAGACGACCCCTTCCTCCACCTGAGTGCCCAGACGGACGAGCCCCTGGTGCTGTGTGAAGACCTTCGCGCCGCCCTCCAGGCCCGCCGCAAGGCCATGATCCATTTCCGCGCCCAGGACATTGACACCCTGGTGACGCCCATGCCGGCGCGGACCGCCCTCCGCCTGGATGAGAAGATGCGCATCGGCTACCATCTGGCAGATTATACCAAGATGTCTTCCGTCCAGGAAATGATCATCGAATTCATTCCGGAACTCCGTGTGCGCCGTGACAACGGAAAGCACAAACAGGTTCAGGTGCGCATCGACGGTGGCCCGCAGCGCCCGCCGCTCTTCGCCCGCGGTTCCATGACCCTGCTGGACGGCGTGCCCATGACCTACCACGAAAACCTGCTGGCCTTCGACCCTGATTTACTGAGCGATATCCTCATCTACCCGCATACCTACAACGTGGGAACGCGGACCTACGACGGCGTGGTGAACTTCATCACCGCCAAGGGAAACATCTCCACGGCCCTCTTCCCCCAGCAGGTGCGGATTTTCGACTTTGACGGCATCTGCCCGCCGGTCATCCTGCCCAAGGGAACGCCCGACTGCCAGACCCTGTACTGGCATCCGCTCACTGAGCTGGAAGCCGGCAAGAGCCATCGGATAGAGGTGCAGACCCCGGCCTACAAAGGCCGTTTCCGCGTGGTGGTGGAAGGTTTGACCAAAGACGGGACGCCGCTTTATACGGAAGCCTCTTTCGAGACGCTGTAGAACCGGCACCAGGCATTCAGCGGGCAGGCGGTGCATTTGGGTTTGCGCGCCACGCAGGTATAGCGCCCGTGCAGGATGAGCCAATGGTGCGAAATGGCCCTCTCGGCCACCGGAATCGAACGCTCCAGGTCCTTTTCAACGGCCTGGGGCGTTTTTCCGTCCGACAGTCCCAGCCGGTGCGATACGCGGAACACGTGGGTGTCCACGGCGATGACGGGACGGTCGTACACCACCGAGGCAATGACGTTGGCGGTCTTGCGCCCCACGCCCGGAAGGCTCATCAGCGCGTCGATATCCTCCGGAACATTCCCGCCGAAATCGGCCACCAGCTTCTGTGCAAGGCCAATCAGATGGGTCGCCTTGCTATTGGGATAGGATACGCTTTTCACATAGGGGAAGACCTCCTCGAACGAGGCGGCCGCCAGGCTTTCCGGGCTGGGGAAGCGTTCGAAAAGGGCCGGGGTAACCTGGTTCACGCGTTTGTCGGTACACTGGGCAGACAGGACCACCGCCACCAGCAGCTGGAAAGGGGAGCCGAAGCGCAACTCTGTCTGCGCCGCCGGACGATTCTCCCGGAACCAGGCCAAAATGGCCGCAAAACGCTCTTTTCGCGTCATTTTTAGGAAATAGGCGTGCAGGCTTCGTCTTTGCAGAGGAAGACGCGGCCGGGATATTGCTCGAAAATGGCCCGGTTGTGGGTGACCATGACAATGGCGGTGCCTTCTTCCCGGTTGATGCGGGTGAGCAGCTGCATGATGCCCTCCGCCGTCTCGCCATCCAGGTTGCCGGTAGGCTCATCGGCAATGATCACCTCGGGCTTGTTCAGCAGGGCGCGGGCGATGGCGATGCGCTGCTGTTCGCCGCCGGAAAGCTGGTGCGGCATCTTGTGGGCCTTCGTTTCCATTCCCACGGCCTCCAGCACCTCGCGGATGCGCCGGTCGGCCGCCACGCGGTCCTTCCATCCGGTCGCCTTCAGCACGAAGGAAAGGTTGTCCTCCACCGTGCGGTCCGTCAACAGCTGGAAATCCTGGAAAACCACCCCCAGCTTGCGGCGCAGGAAGGGGATTTCTTTCGGGCGGATGGTAGACAGGTCGTACCCGCAAACCGTCGCGGAACCCTTGCCGGGACGGTGCTCGGCAATCATGGTCCGGATGATGGAAGTTTTGCCGGTTCCCACCTTTCCCACGATGTACACGAAGTCGCCTTTTTCGATCTCCATGTCCATCCCGTAGATGACAATGTCCTCGCCGTTCAGGATATCGGTTCCCTGGAATGAAATAATCGCCATTTTGTCTGAAATTTAGTCACGATTTATTCGCAAATGTAGTGAAAATTGATTAAATTTGCATATTATACTTTGATAAAATTATTTCAAGTAAATATGAAGAGAAAATTCATGGCGGCAATCCTCGCCGCAGCCCTTCTTTCCGGTGCGGGAGCCCAGGCCGGCGACGGCTCTTCCCGGCGCATCATGCGCGAAGCTATCGGCCTGTACGAAGGGGGAATGTACGAACGTGCACAGACGCTGTTTGAGTCCTTGGGCGACGATGTTGAAGCCCGCGGCTATGCGGTCCTCTGCGCCGCCACCCTCCAGACCCCCGGTTACGAATCCCTGGTAGAGGCGTATGAAGCCGACTATCCCGGCGCCCGGATGACAGACCGCATCCACTACCGCATGGGATTGAACTATTTCAACAAAGAGGACTACGAGGCAGCCTCCCTGGAATTTATGCTCGTTGACCCGCGTGCCCTTCCCGAGGATGAACTGGCGGAATACACCTTCAAGCGTGCCTACAGCGACTTTGGCAGGGGAGACCTGGCGAACGCCCGCCGCGGCATGGAGGAAATCCAGAAAATGCCCTTCTCGGACTACACGGGCCCTTCCCGTTATGCCCTGGGCTACATCGCCTACGCGAACAAGGAATTCCCCACGGCCTGCACCTGGTTTGAGCAGTCGGCCAAGGACCCGCGCTTTACGGACCTGTCCAACTACTACCTGCTGGAGTGCAAGTTTATGCAGAAGGACTACCGCTATGTGGTGGAAAACGGAATCGCCCTGTATGACAGCGTGCCCGAGGAGCGCCAGCCGCACCTGGCCCGTATCCTGAGCGAGTCCTACCTGGTGATGGGCGATGCCAAGAAGGCCCGTTCCTACTACGACAGCATCCTGAAGGAGAAACCCCGGATGAACCGCAGCGACTGGTTCTATGCCGGCTCGGTCCTGTATGCGGTGGAAGACTGGCAGGGCGCGGTGGAGAATTTCACCATGATGACGGACCGGGTGGATTCCCTGGGCCAGATTGCCAACTACCAGCTGGGTTACGCCTACATCAAGACCAAGAACAAGGTGGCCGCCATGGACGCCTTCAAGGACGCTTCCGTCCTGGCCTTCGACGCCGCTATCCAGGAAGACGCCTATTTCAACTACGCCAAACTGGCCTTCGACCTGAACCACGACACCTCGGTGTTCAGCGACTACATTGCCAAATACAACAACAAGCAGAAGAACGACAAGATCTGGTCCTACCAGGCCCTGGCCGCCCTGTACAACCGTGACTACGCCGGCGCCGTGGCCGCCTACGACAACGTAGACGACCTTACGCCCGATATGCGCGGCAACTATATGAAGGCCAATTACCTGCGTGCCAACCAGCTCATCTCCAACGGTTCCTGGCGGGATGCCGTTCCGATGCTGCGCGCCGCCGCCTACTATGGGGACCGCCGCGACCCCTTCAACCAGCTGGCCCGCTACTGGCTGGCCGAATCGTACTACAACGCCGGTCAGTTCGCCCAGGCGCGCAACACCCTCACCGACCTGTACAACACCTCGGCCCTGGACGGCCGCGAGGAGGGAAAGAAAATCCCGTACGACATTGCCTACACCTATTTCCGCGACGGCTCCTGGGCCGATGCGTCGAAATGGTTCGACAAATACCTTCGCGAAGGGAACCCCGCCTTTGCCCGTGACGCCGCCGTGCGCCGGGCCGACTGCGACTTCTACCGCAAGGACTACAAGGATGCCATCGCCGGATACAAACAGGCCATCGAGGCGTACGGCGGCGTCACGGACGACCTCTACCCCTGGTACCAGTGCGGCCTGGCTTACGGCCTTACCGGTGCCAAGAACGAGCGGATAGAGGTGCTGAGCGCCGTCAAGGACGCCTCCCCGAACACGGCCTGGTACAGCGAGACCCTTTACGAACTGGGCCGCGCCTACGTGGCCGTGAACGACGAGGACGACGCCGTCCGCGCTTTCAAGACCCTCAAGGGCACCACGAAGGACAACACCTTCGCCGCCCGCGCCCTCATCGAACTAGGTATGATCAGCCGCAACCGCGGCGAGGCCGCCCAGGCCCTCGATTACTACAAGCAGGTGGTGGAGAACCTCTCCGAAACCGGCTTTGCCGAGGATGCCATGCTGGCCGTAGAATCCATCTATCAGTCTGAAGGTCAGGCCGATGCCTACCTGGCTTATGCCGAGAAGGTGGGCGCCGTGGCCAACAAGACCGATGCCGAGAAGGAAACCCTCTACTTCAACGCTGGCGAGCAGCTCTACCTGGCGGGCAACTACGGCAAGGCCCTGGGCTCCCTGGAGACCTACCGCAGCAAATACCCCAACGGCTCCCGCGTAGAGCAGACCTGGTTCTACACGGCCGAATGCCTCCGGGCCATGGACAAGAAGGAACCTGCCTGCGACGCCTACGCCAAGGTGAGCGGCGGTGAATTCGCCGAGCCGGCCGCCCGTGCCCTGGCCGACTTGAGCTACGGTATGGAGAAATACAACGACGCCTACGACGCCTACCAGAAGCTGCAGACCGTGGCCCGTATCGACGGGAACGTGACTGCCGGCCGCATCGGAGCCATGCGCTCCGCCTACCGCGGCCACAAATGGGAAGAAGCCCTGGCCGCCGCCGATGTCGTGAAAGCGGACAAGTCCGCCACCAACGACCTCATCCGCGAGGCCGACTACGTGATAGCCAAGGCCTCCCTGGCCCGAAGCGACCGCGACAAGGCCTTCAGCCTCTTCGAGAACCTGAGCCGCTATCCTTCCACGGACGAAGGTGCCGAGGCCTGCTACCAGCTGATCCAGCGCAGCTACGACACCGGCGACTTTGCCGACGTGGAAAAACGCGTCTACAAGCTGGCCCAGGATGCTCCCGGCCAGAATTACTGGCTGGCCAAGGCCTTCATCGTCCTGGGTGACTCCTTCGCCGAGCGGGACAATATGGTCCAGGCAAAGGCCACCTTCGAGAGCGTCAAGAACGGCTACACGCCTTTCGGTCCGGACGACGACGTGCCGGATAACGTCCGTATGCGCCTTGAGAAACTTCAGAAAATGAGCGAGTAATGATGAACAAGAGCTATATCCTGGCGGTGGCCGCCCTGTGCGCCGGTGCCGCCCTCCAGGCCCAGAACCTGAATCCTACCGTAGAGGTGACCCGCACCTACGAAAGCAAGGACCTGAATATCAACAAGGGAACCGTGGCCATGAACGTGCCGGACTCCCTGCTCCGTTTCGATACGGACTTCGACTACTCCGTCTTCGGGAACCCGTACAAGGGTGCCTATGAGTTCAGCCCGTACCTGATGAACATGAAGCCGCAGCGCGAAGCCTATCCGGGCCAGCTGCTGTACGTGCGGGCCGGCGCCGGCTATGCCTTCCGTCCCGAGGCCGATATCGTCTTCAGCCCCGAGCTGGACGGAGCCTTCCAAATGAGTCTGTATGGCTCACTGCGGGGCTTCTTCGGAGACTGGCGGTCCGTCAAAGCCGAGCGCGACGGGGTGTCGACCTCCGTGTATGACCTGAAAGGCGACAAGGGAGAAACCTTCTCCGGCCGCGACCTGCTGGTGCGCGCCGGCTTTGACGGCCGGTACGGCTGGGACAGGGGAGAGCTGAGTTTCGATGCCGGTTACCTGGGCATCGGCTCCAAGGACCCCCTCCCGATTCTCCGCAATCCGGTCCTGGACAAGATGTACAACGCCCTGGATATGAAGGTCCGGGCCCGTGCCCTGGGCGTGGAAACCGGCGGCTTCTTCTATGACGCCGGCGTGGGCCTGCGCTTCGGCAAGGACGCCGCAGACGGCATGGACCTCGGCGAAACGGTCTTCTCCTTCGACGGTTCCTTCGGCCCGGTGCTCCGGGACGATATGCGCGCCCTGGTAGACCTGAAGGCGGATATGGCCTTCTACAACAACCTGGTGAGCGCCCGCGGAACCAACCTCTCCGCCACGCCGCACCTGCTGCTGAAAAAGGATAAACTGAACCTGGATTTGGGCTTCACCGTGGGCTTCCTCTTCCACGACGACGACCAGCTGAACGGCCTGCCCGAACTCTATACCCAGAAAGGCCAGGTCTTCTATCCGGCCGTACACGCCAGCTACCAGGCCATCGAGCAGACGCTCAACCTCTATGCCGATGTAACCGGCGGAGCCCGCCTGAACACCTATTCCTCCCTGCTGGAGGACAATCACCGCCTGGTGACCGCCATGGTCCAGGATCAGAGCACGGCCCTGCTGGACAATACCATCGAACGCATCAACGTGCGCCTGGGCCTTCGCGGCCAGGTGCTGGGCCGTCTGCAGTATGACCTCTGCACCGGATTCGCCTCCGTTTCCGGCGGCCTGGTGGATGCCGTCCTGGATGTGAACAACCTGGCCACCACCGAGCCGCAGATGCTCCTGGGAACCATCAACTGGAAAGACTACAACCGCTTCTATGTAGACCTCCGGGCTGCCTGGAACAGCTCCCGCGTGGCCGTGGACGGCGGCGTGCAGTTCAACCACACCAACGTCTACAAGCAGGAGTATTCCGGCGTGTTCGAGCCGTCCCGCCTGGGCGGTAACGTCCGCGCCGTCTACAACTGGCAGGAGCGCATCTTCGCCGGCATTTGGGCCGAGGGCGCCATCGCCCGCCGGGGCGATATCTACAGCCTCGCATCGGGCAACCACACGGAAGCCCGCATCCCCGGCTGGGTAGACCTCGGTCTGATGGGCGAGTACCGCTATTCGCGCAAGCTTTCCTTCTGGGCCCAGATCTCCAACCTGCTGGATGCCACCATCCAGCGCCACCCGGGCTTTGCCGAGAGCGGCTTCAGCCTCACGGCCGGCATTTGCTTCAAAATGTAGATTTGATGATGTTAGAATAAATTACTATCTTTGCAAGTTATTATAATACTATACGGAATATGATTGAAAATGAGGAAATGAAGCAGGCGGAAGAGCAGTATTCAGCCAGTAGTATCCAGGTTCTCGAAGGCCTGGAAGCCGTGCGTAAACGCCCTTCCATGTATATCGGCGACATCGGTGAGCGGGGTCTTCACCACCTGGTGTACGAGGTCGTGGATAACAGTATCGACGAGGCGATGGCCGGCTTCTGCAACGAAATCGAAGTCAGCATCAACGAGGACAACTCCATCACGGTTAAGGATAACGGCCGCGGTATCCCGACGGGCATGCACCCGAAGGAGCACCGCAGCGCCCTGGAGGTCGTTCTGACCGTCCTGCACGCCGGCGGTAAGTTCAGCAAGGACAGCTACAAGGTGTCCGGCGGTCTGCACGGTGTGGGCGTATCCTGCGTGAACGCCCTGGCCGACCTGCTGGTGGCCGAGGTACACCGCGAGGGACAGATCCACGTCCAGAAATATTCCAAGGGAAAGCCCCTGGGACCGGTCGAGGTCGTGGGTACCTGCAACGACACGGGTACCATCATCACCTTCCATCCGGACGCCGAGATCTTTACGCAGACCATCGTGTACAAATATGACACCCTGGCCAAGCGCCTGCGTGAGTTGGCCTTCTTGAACAAGGGCATCCACATCTCCCTGACGGACCTGCGCGAGACCCTCGAGGACGGTTCCCACCGCTCCGAGGTCTTCTACTCGCAGGAAGGCCTGAAGGAATTCATCGACTACCTGGACGCCGGTGCCACGAAGCTCATCCCCGATCCCATCTGCGTGGCTTCCGACAAGGTGATTCCGATCGATATCGCCCTCCAGTACAACAACGGATACAGCGAGCGCATTTTCTCGTATGTGAACAATATCAACACCATCGAAGGCGGTACGCACCTTCAGGGCTTCAAGATGGGCCTGTCCCGTTCCCTGAAGAACTATGCAGAGAAGAACAACCTCCTGGCCAAGTTCAAAGGCGACCTGGCTCCCGAGGACTTCCGCGAGGGCCTTACGGCCGTCATCTCCGTGAAGGTGGCCGAGCCGCAGTTCGAAGGCCAGACCAAGACCAAGCTGGGCAACCCGGAGGCCACCTCCGCTGTCTCCCAGGCCACGGCCGCGGCTATGGACACCTATCTGGAAGAGAACCCCAAGCTGGCCAAGATCATCATCGAGAAGATCGTCCTGGCCGCAACGGCGCGCAACGCCGCCCGCAAAGCCCGTGAAATGGTCCAGCGCAAGAGCCCGATGGGCGGCGCCGGCATGCCGGGCAAACTGGCCGACTGCTCCGAGCGTAACCCCGAATCCTGCGAGCTCTTCCTGGTGGAGGGTGATTCCGCAGGCGGTACCGCCAAGCAGGGCCGCGACCGCCGCATCCAGGCCATCCTGCCGCTCCGAGGCAAGATCCTGAACGTGGAGAAAGCCGCCGGCGACCGCGCCTTCGACAGCGAGGAAATCCGCAACATCTACACGGCCCTGGGCGTTACCGTGGCCGTGGAAGACGAATCTGGCGAGAAGCACATGGACCTGAGCAAGCTCCGCTACCACAAGGTCATCATCATGACCGATGCCGATGTGGACGGTTCCCACATTGCCTGCCTCATCCTGACCTTCTTCTTCCGCTATATGTTCGACCTCATCAAGAACGGCTACGTCTACCTGGCCACACCGCCCCTCTACCTCGTCAAGAAAGGCAAGGAAGAGGTCTATTGCTGGACCGATGACCAGCGCGCCGAAGCGACCGCCCGGCTGGGCAAGGGTACCGACAAGGGCGTCACCGTGCAGCGCTACAAAGGTCTGGGTGAAATGAGCGACCAGCAGCTGTGGGACACCACCATGGACCCGTCCCGCCGCCGCCTGCGCCAGATCACCATCGAGAACGCGGCCGAGGCCGAGCGGACCTTCTCCATGCTCATGGGCGACGATGTCCCGCCGCGCCGGCAGTTCATCGAGGAGAACGCACATTATGCGAATATTGATGCTTAAGCAATTAATTTACAAATAGATATGTTGGATATTTTTGATCGTATCGAACGCGACAGCGGCGGCCCTATCGGCCAGTATTTCGAACAAGGTTTCGGTTACTACATGTACCCCCGCCTGGAAGGCGAGCTGGGCCCGCACATGACCTTTAACGGCATCCCCGTGCTGAACTGGTCCCTGAACAACTACCTCGGCCTGGCCAATCACCCCGAGGTGCGCAAAGCCGACGCCCAGGCGGCGGCGGACTGGGGCCTTGCCTATCCGATGGGCGCCCGCATGATGTCCGGTCACACGCGTTATCACGAGAAACTGGAAAAGATTTTCGCCGACTTCGAGAAGAAGGAGGACGCCTTCCTGTACAACTTTGGCTATCAGGGTATTGTCTCTACCATTGACGCCCTCACGGCCCGCCACGACGTCATCGTCTACGACGCCGAGTGCCACGCCTGCCTGCTGGACGGTATCCGCCTGCATATCGGCAGCAAATACAAATATCGCCACAACAACCTGGCCGATGCCGAAAAGGTCCTCGCCCGCGCCTGCGCCGAGGCTGAAGAAAACGGCGGCGGCGTGCTCCTCATCACCGAGGGTGTGTTCGGTATGACCGGCGCCCTGGGCAAACTGGACGGCCTGGTGGCCCTGAAGCAGAAATACAAATTCCGCATCCTCATCGACGATGCCCACGGCTTCGGCCTGCTGGGCCCTCACGGAAGGGGAACCTCCGAGCACTTCGGCGTGATGGACGGAATCGACCTGTATATCGGCGCCTTTGCCAAGAGTATGGCTTCCATCGGCGGCTTCGTAGCCGGCCCGCACGCCATCATCAACTACCTCCGCGCCAACATGCGCAGCCAGATGTACGCCAAATCGCTCCCGATGCCGCTGGTTATCGGTAACATCAAGCGAATGGAAATCATCGACTCCCCGGAAGGCGACGAGCTCCGCAAGAAGTGCTGGGCCATCACCCACGCCATCCAGAATGGCTTTAAGGAGGAAGGATTCGACATCGGCGAGGCGGAAGCCTGCGTAACCCCGGTCCACATCAAGGGCGGAATCGCCCAGGCCACCAAGATGGCCAAGGACCTCCGGGAGAACTACCGCATCTTCTGTTCGATGGTCATCTACCCGGTTATCCCCAAGGGCATGATCATCTTCCGAATCGTCTGCACGGCCGCCCATACCATGGAGGACGTGAACTACACGCTCAAGGTCTTCAAGGAAATCAAGGCGAAACTCGATGCCGGCCTGTACGACGGCGACGATATCGCCGCCATGACGGTAAAATAGTATGCTTGCAGACACCTTCAAGGACAAGGTAATCATCATCACAGGAGCCAGCTCGGGGATCGGGTTGGCTTCTGCCCGTCTGTTCGGCAGTTACGGGGCCAAGGTGGTGATGGCCGCCCGCAGCCTGGACAAACTGGAGCAGGAAGCCCCCTCGGTAAGCCCCAACGCGGAAAACGTCCTCTGTGTGAAGACGGACGTTACCAGCGAGGAAGACTGCCGCACCCTCATCGAAAAGACGGTGGAACGCTTCGGCCGCATAGACATCCTGGTGAACAACGCCGGCATCTCCATGCGCGCCATGTTCAAAGACCTGGACCTGAAGGTAATCCGCTCGCTGATGGACGTGAATTTCTGGGGCACGGTGCAGTGCACCAAATACGCCCTGCCGTATCTGCTGGCCTCCAAGGGCAGCGTGGTAGGCGTCATCTCCATCGCGGGATACAGCGCCCTGCCGGCCCGTACGGGCTATTCCTCGTCCAAGTACGCCGTGCGCGGCTTCCTGGACACCCTGCGTATCGAGCACCTGAAAGACGGCCTGAACGTCCTGGTGTTCGCCCCGGGCTATACGGCCTCCAACGTGCGCAACGCCGCCCTCACGGCAGACGGAACGCCCCAGGGCAAGACCCCGCTGGAGGAAGGCAAGCTGATGAGTGCCGAAGACTGCGCCCTGCACCTGGCCAAGGCCCTGGAGCAGCGCCGTTCGCAGAAAATCCTCACCTTCCTGGGCAAGGCCACGGTCTGGGCCCACCGGCTTTTCCCGAACCTGACCGACCGCCTCACCTACGGCTACATAGCTCGCGAGGCCGACAGCCCTTTTAAGTAAACACCGCGTATGAAACTGTCCCGACTCCCGGGTAAACCCGGACAATACCTTCCCCTGGTCCTGCTCTGGCTGGTGCTGGTGCTCCTGATGCCGCGCACCGCCAAGTTCGGCTACGACTACCGGAAGGGTTCGCCGTGGAAGCACGAGAATCTCATCGCCCAGTTCGATTTCCCGATCCTCAAGACCGAGGAGCAGATCCTCGAGGAGAAGAGCAAGTCGGACGGCGGCATTGTCCCGTACTACCGCTACGCCACCGATGTAGCCAACCGGAACATCAAGGCCGCCGAAGGCCTGGACCTGGGGGTCCTGAAGTCCACGGTGGTGGGCGAAATCCGCTCCCTGTACGAGCGGGGCATTGTTTCCGATGCCGGTGTCAAGACCGACAAGAAAGGGGACCCCAACGCCGTCCTCTTCATCCAGCGGGAAAAACGGGCCGTCCAGCGTCCGGTGACGGAAGTCTATAAGGAAAGCGCCGCGCGCGCCAAGCTGGTGGCCGATGTGGGCGCCAAATACCCCTACATCAACGTAGACTCCATCCTCCGGGCAGCCGGCGTGTACGACCTCATCGTCCCCAACCTGGTGTACGACAAGCAGATGACGGCCCTCACGCACGCCGAGAGCGCCTCCTACATTTCCCCCACGTCGGGCTTCGTGAACAGAGGCCAGCTCATCGTATCGGAAGGGGAGATGGTCACGGGCGAGATTGCCCAGATGCTGGACTCCTACAAGGTGGAATACGAAGCCAATATGGGCTACACGGGCCCCCGCATCCTTTTCTGGCTGGGGAACGCCCTCATCGCCCTGGCGCTGGTGCTCATCTTCTACCTGATCATCTATTTCTCGAATCCGGCCATTTTTGCCGAGCCCAACCGTTACCTCTACCTCCAGCTTGTTTTCCTGCTGCTCACGGTAACCGCCCTGGTCATCGGCAAGGCGGCCCCGGACTTCCTGTACATGGTGCCCTTTACCCTGGGCGCCACCTTCCTGCACGCCTTCTTCAAACCGAAGGTCATCGTTCCGGTCTATATCGTATCGCTCATCCCGCTGCTGATTTTCTGCGAGGGCGGTCCGGTCCTGTTCGTGATGTTCCTCGTGGCGGGCCTGTGCGGCTTCTACAGCTTCCAGTTCTTCAACCGGGGCTGGCACCAGTTCCTGTCCGCCGCCGTGGTCTTCGTGACCCTGCTCATCACGTATTTTGGTTTCCGGTTTATCGATGCCGTCAGCGGCAATCCCTACCGGGAAGTGGCCTTCCTGTTCCTGGGATCGCTCCTCTCGGTGGCCGGTTATCCCGCCATCTACCTGTTCGAGAAGATCTTTAACCTCGTGTCGAATTCCCGCCTCGTGGAACTGACGGATACGTCCAACTCCACCTTGCGTGAACTCGATCACCGGGCTCCCGGTACCTTCCAGCACTCGCTCCAGGTCATGAGCATGGCCGAAGCGGCCGCCCGTTCCATCGGTGCAAATGTGCTGCTGGTGCGCGCCGGTGCCCTGTACCACGATATCGGCAAGATGAACAATCCCGCCTGCTTCATCGAGAACGAAACCCTTATCCCCGGCGGGAAAGGCTATCACAGCGGCCTGAGCCCGGAGGAAAGCGCCTCCCGGATCATCCGGCACGTCACCGATGGGTTGGAAATCGCCAACCGGATCGGCCTGCCCAAAGTGATAACCGATTTTATCATTACCCACCACGGAACCAGCCGTACCGGCTTCTTCTGGAACACCTACCTCCAGGCCGGCGGCGACGCTTCCCAGGTGAAGGCATTTACCTATCCCGGCCGCAAACCGCGCACGCAGGAGCAGGTGCTCCTGATGTTGTGCGATAGTATCGAGGCAGCCTCCCGCACGCTCACGGACTACTCCGCCGCGTCGGTGGACGCCTTTGTGGAAAAGATGGTGGCGGGCAAGATGAACGAGGGACAGATGGAAGAGGCAGACCTCTCCATCAAGGACCTCGTGACCGTGAAGAACGTGCTCAAGCAGTACCTGGTGCAGGTACACCACGAGCGCGTGGAATATCCTGAAAATAAAACAAATAAATAATTGTATAATATGAAAGTAACGAAGAAAAAGATCGATGATCTCCAGTTTCAGCTGAGCATCGCCGTGGCGGCAGAGGATTATGTTGCCAATGAGAAGAAGAAGCTTGCCGACCGCCGCCGTACGGCCGAATTCAAGGGATTCCGCAAAGGAATGGTGCCTATGACGCTCATTCAGCGCGTCTATGGCGACCAGGCCCTCGTCGAGGCTGTAAACGAAGTGGTTTCCCACGCCCTCAGCGAGTACATCACCAAGAACAAACTCAACCTCCTGGGCGAGCCGCTCACCAGCGAGAAGCAGGAGGAAATCGAGTGGAAGTCGGGCAACGATTTCACCTTCAAGTTCGACCTGGCCACCGCTCCCGAGGTAAAGCTGGAGCCCGGCAAGGAAGACAAGGTTACCTATTATAAAATAGACGTGACCGAGAAGGCCAAGAAGGAGATGAAGGAGAACATGCTCCGCCAGATGGGCTCCCTGCAGGAAGGCAAGAAGGCTGGTGAGGATGACTACCTGGTTTGCGATATGACCAACGGAACCGTCTCTGTAGAAGGCACTTATGTTTCTGTCCGCAACGTAGCCGAAGAAGGCCGCGCCCTGTTCAAAGGCAAGAAAGCCGGCGACAAATTCGACGTGGACGTGAACCTGGCCTTCACCAATGAGACCGACCGCGCCGCTATGCTCAAGATCAAGAAGGACGAACTGAAAGACCTGGATCCGCTCTTCCACGTGACCGTGGTGAACGTGAAGACCTTTGTAAGCGCCGAGGCCAACCAGGAGACCTTCGACAAGCTCTTCGGCCAGGACAAGGTCCACAACGACGAGGAATTCTCCGCCGCCGTAGAGGAACGCCTGAAAGAGAACTACAAGCAGGAGGCCGACTACCGCTTTGGCAAGGACCTGAAGGCTTATCTGGTAGAGAAGGCCGCCGTGACCCTGCCCGAGGACTTCCTCAAGCGCTGGCTCATCTACATCAACGAGGGTAAGTTCACCGCCGAGCAGATCGAGGCCGAATTCCCCACCTTTATCGAGGACTTCAAGTGGCAGACCGTCCGCTCCTCACTGATGGAGAAATACGGCTTGAAAGTGGAGCAGAAAGACCTCCAGGAAGCTGCCGAGGCTTTCGCTGCCTACCAGTATGCCATGTACGGTATGGGCGGCGTGCCGCAGGAGATGATCCGCGAGGCTGCCCAGCGTGTCCTGGCCGATGAGCGCCAGAGCCGCCAGATCGAGGAGAACGTGGAAGACCAGAAGGTCATCACTGCTGTCCGCGAGGTGGTTACGCTCGCCAACAAGAAAATCACCGTGGAAAAATTCCGCGAACTCAAATAAATCCGCATGAAGGACGAATTTAAAAAGTATGCACGCTCGGAAAGAGGCATCTCCTCCCTTACCCTGGAGGGGTATGCCCGCCTGAGCGACAGTTACATCAACCCCACCATCATTGAAGAGCGCAAACTGAACGTGGCCTCCATGGACGTGTTCAGCCGCCTGATGATGGACCGCATCATCTTCCTGGGCGTTCCCATCGACGACGACGTGGCCAACATCATCCAGGCCCAGCTGCTCTTCCTGGCCTCCACCGATCCGGGTGCCGACATTTCCCTGTACCTGAATACCCCCGGTGGCCAGGTGACCTCCGGCCTGGGTATTTACGACACCATGCAGCTGGTTTCGCCCGACGTGGCCACCATCTGCACGGGAATGGCTGCTTCCATGGGCTCGGTGCTGCTGTGCGCCGGAGCCGCGGGCAAGCGTTCCTGCCTGCCGCACTCCAAGGTGCTCATCCACCAGCCGTTAGGCGGCGCCCAGGGCCAGGCCTCGGACATCCTCATCGCCGCGCGCGAAATCGAAAAGACCCGCAAGGAACTGTACGAAATCATCTCCGCCCATAGCGGACAGCCGTACGACAAGGTCTTTGCCGATGCCGACCGCGACTACTGGATGAGTGCCCAGGAAGCCAAGGACTATGGTATGGTAGATGAAATTCTGACCCGCAAGAAGTAAATGGCGAGTAAGAAGAACACAACACTACGGCACTGCATGTTCTGCGGCCGTAGCGAGAATCAGGTACCCCTCCTGCTGCAAGGCCTGGAGGGGTGCATCTGCAACGAGTGCATCGACCTGGCCAAGGACTACCTCCAGGGCCTGAAGGGCGAAGCACCGGCCGCCCCGCAGGGACGCCTTGAAAAACTCCCCAAACCGGCCGAAATCAAGGCCTTCCTGGACCAGTACGTCATTGGACAGGACAGGGCCAAGAAGCTGCTGGCCGTTTCGGTCTACAACCACTACAAGCGCATCAACCACAACCTCGTGGACGGGGCGCAGGACGTGGAACTGGAGAAGAGCAACATCCTGCTCTGTGGCCCCACGGGAACGGGTAAGACCTTGCTGGCCAAGACCATAGCCCGGATGCTGGACGTGCCGTTCACCATTGTGGACGCCACCGTCCTCACCGAAGCGGGCTATGTGGGCGAAGATGTGGAGAGCATCCTCTCGCGCCTGCTGCAGGAGGCCGATTACGACGTGGCGAAGACCGAGCGCGGCATCGTCTTTATCGATGAAATCGACAAGATTGCCCGCAAGAGCGACAACCCCTCCATCACCCGCGACGTAAGCGGCGAGGGTGTCCAGCAGGCCATGCTCAAACTCCTGGAGGGCAACGTGATCAACGTACCCCCGAAGGGCGGCCGCAAGCATCCCGAGCAGGAATTCGTCCACATCAACACGCAGAACATCCTGTTCATCTGCGGCGGCGCCTTCGAAGGCATCGAACGCCACATCGCCCGCCGCCTGAACACCCAGGCCATCGGTTACGGGGCCGAGGAAAAAGCCCAGGTAGACCGCGACAACCTGCTCCAGTACGTGGACGCGCAGGATATGCGGGCCTATGGGCTCATCCCCGAAATCATCGGCCGACTGCCCGTGATTACCTTCCTGGACCCGCTGGACCGCGACGCCTTGCTGCGCATCCTCACGGAGCCCAAAAACGCCCTCCTGAAGCAGTACGCCAAGCTTTTCGAGCTGGACGGAATGACGCTCAAGGTAAACGATGACGTCCTGGAACTCATCGTGGATACCGCTTTGAAAAACAAACTGGGTGCCCGCGGCCTGCGGAGCATCTGCGAGAAGATATTTGACGATGCCATGTTCGAGGCCCCGTCCTTGGACAAGAAAACCTTTACCGTGACGCGCGCCTATGCGGCGAAGCGTCTGGAAAACGTCCGATAGCCTATGGCAGAAGAACACGTCTGGGATCCCTTGCGCCGCAAGGAGGTGGCCCTGACCCCCGAAGAACGGGTGCGTCAGTGGTTCATTTCCGTCCTGGGGGACGAGTGTGGCGTTCCCGCCTACGAGATGATGAGCGAAGCCACCCTTTCCTACGGCGGAAAGGCCTGGCGGGCCGATATCGTGGTCTACCGGCGGGATATGTCGCCCGCGATGGTGGTGGAATGCAAGCGGCCCGATGTGGAACTCACCCGCGAGGTCCTGGAACAGGCCCTCCGCTACAACCTGGTGCTGGACGTGAACTGGATTGTCATTACCAATGGCAAGAAAACCCTGGTCTTTGTTCGGGAGGTGAACAATTTCATCCCCGTGGACCGTTTACCCGATTACGCAGAAATATGCCGGTAACCATCACACAAGGATTCCTGGACGCCCCGGTCTTCGGCCTCGTGAGCGAGGTGGCGGACCGCCTGGGCGTGCGTGCCTTCGTGATTGGCGGCTATGTTCGCGACTGCTTCCTGGGCCGCGAGAACGACGATATCGACATCGTGGTGGAGGGGAGCGGGATCGACCTGGCAGAAGCGGTGGCGGCCGAAATTTCCGCCCGCGAGAAGCATCCCTGCAACGTGAGCGTGTTCCGCAATTTCGGTACGGCGATGCTGCATTACCGCGGTGCCGAGGTGGAATTCGTGGGGGCGCGGAAGGAATCCTACCACCGCGAATCCCGCAAGCCCATCGTGGAAGACGGCACCCTGGAAGAGGACCAGCTGCGTCGGGACTTCACCATCAACGCAATGGCTTTCAGCCTCTGTAAGAAGGACTTCGGGGCGCTGGTAGATCCCTTCGGAGGCATCCGCGACCTGGCGGCCGGCATCATCCGGACCCCGCTGGAACCCGAACAGACTTATAGCGACGACCCGCTCAGGATGCTCCGGGCGGTGCGGTTCGCGGCCAAACTTTCCACCCCGGAATGCGCCTTTACCATTGTTCCGGAATCTCTGGAAGCCATGCGGCGGATGAAGGACAGAATGAGCATCCTGTCCAAGGAAAGGATTGTGGAAGAGCTGAACAAAATCCTCGTCTGCGACCGTCCTTCCCAGGCCTTCCGAACCCTGGACGAGACCGGTCTTTTGGACTACATCCTGCCCGAACTGGAGAAGCTCAAAGGCGTGGAAACGGTAGACGGCCGCGGCCACAAAGAGAATTTTTCGCACACACTGCAAGTGCTTGACAATGTGGCGGCTGCGGACGGTAACCGAAACCTTTGGCTCCGGTGGGCCGCCCTGCTGCACGACATCGGAAAACCCGCCTCCAAACGCTACGATCCGGCCGTCGGCTGGACCTTCCACGGACACGAGGTGGTGGGCGCCCGGATGGTCCCCAAAATCTTCGAAAAACTGAAGATGCCGCTGAACGAGAAGATGAAATATGTCCAGAAACTCGTGGGCCTTCACCTGCGGCCCATCGCCCTGGTAGACGACGAGGTGACGGACAGCGCGGTGCGGCGCCTGCTCTTTGACGCGGGCGACGACATTGACGACCTGATGCTCCTCTGCAACGCGGACATTACCTCCAAGAACCCCGCCAAGGTGGCGCGCATCCGGCAGAACTTCGAGGAAGTGAAGCGCAAGCTGGAGCTGGTGGAGGAAAAGGACGCCATCCGCAATTTCAAGAATCCCATCACGGGCGAGTACGTGATGCAGGTCTACGGCATCCCGCCCAGCGCCCCCATCGGGCAGTTGAAGGAGATGGTGAAAGATGCCATTCTGGACGGGGTCATCGAGAATACTTTCGAGGCGGCCGACCGCTTTATGCGGGCCCACGCTCCCGAACTCGGACTCTCCGAAAAATGCTGACAGACAGTTACATAGACTATATTTCCAAAGTCCGCCGCTATTCTGCCCGGACCTGCCGGATCTATGCCGACGTGCTGGCCGATTTCGGCCGGTTTTGCGGCGGAGAAATCATAGACAATCTGATCCCATCGCGAATCCGCGAATACGAGGTCTGGCTGATGAACGGCCGCGACGGCGGGGAAAAGCTGGATGCCCGCACGGTAAACCTGCACCTGAGCGTGCTCAGCGGCTTCTGCCGCTTCCTGCTGCGGGAGGGACAGCTGAAAACCAACCCGGCCCGCACCGTCAAACGCCCGAAGGTGGAAAAACGCCTGCCGGTTTTTTATCGGGACGCCTCCATGGAGCATTACTTCGAGCGGACGGCGCACAGCGCCTCGGAGGATGATCTGGCGGTGCTGGAGAGTTTCGGCCCCTTCGTGGGGAATCGGTCCGAATCGGCCCGAACCCCCGTGGAGATGTACGAGAGGCGGCTTCGGCGGCTTATTATCTCGCTGCTGCACGCATCGGGCATCCGCCGCAGCGAACTTATCGGCCTGAATCTAGACAGCCTGGATGCGGGCCGGCAGACCCTTCGCGTCCGCGGAAAAGGAGATAAAATGCGGGAAATTCCACTGATTTCTTCCGTTTGGCAAGAAATTTTATTATATTTACATTCAGTTGAATCGATGGTAGGGAGGGAAAGGACCTCCGGCGAGCCACTGCTCATCACGGCATCGGGACGCAGGCTGTATCCGGCATACGTAGACCGGGCGGTGAAGCAGGAACTCGGGAGCGACGACGGCATTACCGGGCGCAAATCGCCCCACGTGCTGCGCCACACGCTGGCAACGGAGCTCCTGGACGCGGGAACGGACCTCAATTCTATCAAGGAATTGCTGGGACACGCCTCGCTGGCCGCCACCCAGGTCTACACCCACAACTCCATCGAGAAACTGAAAACAGTGTATAACAACGCCCATCCACGGGCAAAAAAAGGAGGTTCACATGGAGACTGAGATTAAGTTCCTGAAGATTGAACGCGACGAGAAGATCGCCGCATTCGTAGAGAAGAAGGCCGCCAAGCTGGCCAAATTCTATGACGGTGCCGCCAAAGCGGCCGTTACCCTGAGCGACCTCAAAGAACCCGACGGCAAATGTGTCCGCGTCACGGTCGATGCCCCCGGCCAGGATTTCCTGATTGAACGGAAGGCCAAGAGCTTCGAAGACGCCATCGATGCCGCCATCGATGCCATGAAAGAAAAGCTTACCCGCGCCAAAGAAAAGAGAATCGAGGGTTAAGCCATGGCAAAAGGCTTTGCAGACATTGACCGGCAGTGCAGGGAACTCGTTGCCGAGGCCCGTGCAGGCTCCTTCAAGAGCGTGTACCTGCTGATGGGGGAGGAACCCTACTACCCGGAACAGGTCTGCGACGCCATTCTTGAAAACGCCCTCGACGAAAGCGAGAGGGATTTCAACCAGCTCATTTGTTACGGCTCCGAAGTGGATGCCGATACCGTAATCACCGCAGCCCGGCGCTTCCCCATGATGGCGGAGCGCCAGCTGGTGGTGGTCAAGGAAGCGCAGCTGATGCGCTCCCTGGAAGATTTGGCGGTGTATGTGAACCAGCCCCTGGATTCCACCATCCTGGTCCTGCTGCTGCACGGTGCCTCGGTAGACAAACGCCGCGGCCTGTACAAGGCGGTCCAGAAGAACGGGGTGGTGGTGGATTCGCCGCTGGTGCGGGACTACGAACTCCCGCAGTGGATTGTTTCCTACTACGAGGGACGCGGGCTCAAAATCGCCCCGGATGCGGCCGCGCTGTTGGCCGAATCTACCGGGACGGACCTCGGCCGCATCGCCGTGGAAACCGACAAACTCCTGAAAAACCTGCCCGAAGGGGCTTCCGCGGTGAGCGCGGACGATATCGAAAAGAACGTGGGCATCAGCCGGGAATACAGCGTGTTCGAACTGACGCGCGCGCTTTCCTATCGGCAGGCCGACAAGGCCGTGCGCATCGCCACCCGGATGGGCAGTATGCCGCGATTCGCCATGCCGGCGGCGGTGAGTGCCCTGTTTACCCATTTTTACCGCGTGCTGCGGCACGGGCTGGGGCAGGGAATTGACGTGAACCCGTATTTCCTGCGGGAATACGATGCGGCGGCGCGGGCCTATCCCACGCGTGCCTGCATGACGGCCATATCGTTGCTCACCGAGTACGACTATAAGGGGAAGGGCGGCGCCGCCGGCGAGGCCACCCCGGGCGAGCTGCTGGTGGAACTGGTTACGAAACTACTTAGTATTTAAAAAATAGATATGGGATTGATTGAGATACGGGACGTCTGCAAGTCCTTCGGCGAGAAAATTGCCCTGGACCACGTGAGCATCGATGTCCCGCAAGGCAAGATTTACGGTCTGCTGGGCCCCAACGGCGCCGGCAAGACCACGGCCATCCGGATTGTGAACCGGATTACCATCCCCACCTCGGGCGAGGTGTTTTTCGAGGGCCGGCGCATCACGGACAGCGATGTGTCGCGTATCGGCTACTTGCCCGAAGAGCGCGGCCTGTACCGCAAGATGGAGGTGGGGGACCAGGCCCTGTACCTGGCCCAGCTGAAAGGTATGTCCGCGCGCGATGCCACCCGCGAACTGAAGCAGTGGTTCGTGCGCTTCGGCATCCAGGACTGGTGGAAAAAGAAGGTGGAGGAACTCTCCAAGGGCATGGCCCAGAAGGTGCAGTTCATCACCACGGTGGTGCACAAACCCTCCCTGATGATCCTGGACGAGCCTTTTTCGGGCTTCGATCCGGTGAACGCGGAGCTCATCCGCTCGGAAATCCTCCGCCTGCGGGACGAGGGCGCCACCATCATCCTCTCCACGCACAACATGGAAAGCGTGGAGGAACTTTGCGACGAAATTACCCTCATCAACCGCTCCAAGGTAGTCATCTCCGGCGGGGTGGATGAGATTCGGAGGAGGTATGGTAACAACCATATCGAGCTGATTTATACGGGTTCCACCCCCGTTCAGCCAGTAGAGGGCGTGTTCTCGGTTTTGTCCGATGATGATAACGCCGGCCGCCATACGGCCGTGCTGGCCGTGGAAGCCGCTGCCGTTGGTGCTGCTGGTTCGGCTGCCGGAGCTACGGGAACGGTGCTGCGGACCTTGCTGGAGCAGGGGATAGCCGTGAATTCCTTCCGGGAATTGATCCCCCGGATGAACGACATCTTTATTAAACTGGTAACGGAGGGTGCGTAATATGAATCTGCGAATTATATCTACCGTTATATCGCGGGAATACATGACCCGCGTTAAGAAGAAGAGTTTCCTCTTGCTCACCTTCCTGGCGCCGCTGCTCTTTGCGGCCCTGTGCGTCCTGCCCGGCGTCATTATGTTGGCTACCAAAGAGAAGGTGCAGCAGATTGCCGTCGTGGACCGCAGCGGTATCGTCCTACCGTATCTAACCGATTCGGAGACAGCCCGTTACACGGATTATTCCGCCTTCGACGCAGACTCGGTAAAGGCCGGTCTGAAAGACCTCGGAATGGACGGCATGCTGGTCATTTCGCCCCTGGACAGCGCCACCCGGAACGTCACTGTTCAGGCCTATTCCCGCAAGCCCCTGGGCATGGAATTCTATGGCGGCGTGGAGCGGCGCATCAACCAGGCCGTAGAGGACTGGCGGGTGTCCACCTATCGGATCGAGGGCCTCTCGGAGATTCTCAACGAGGTCAAGAGCGACGTGAAGGTGGCCCAGTTTACCCTGGATGAATCGGGCGGCGAAACCCGCACAGATTCAAGCATTTACATGGTTATCTCCCTGGTGCTGGGGATGGTGATTTTCATGTTTATCACCATGTTCGGTTCCATGGTCATGCAGAGCGTTATCGAGGAGAAATCTTCCCGCGTGGTGGAGGTTCTCATTTCTTCCGTGCAGGCTACCGACCTGATGTTCGGCAAGATTATTGGCGTGGCCCTGGTGGCCCTGACGCAGTTCCTGCTGTGGATCGTGCTTACTGCGGTGATTGTGGCGGTGGTCTTCGGCCTGCTGGGTCCGGAGGTGCTGGCCGGTGCCTCGGAGATGGCGGCTATGGATCCCAGCGCGGCGGCCCTGGCGGCATCGGCCGAAAGCAGCGATGCCTCGGTGGTCCTTTCCACCCTGGCGCATCTGCCCATCGGACGGCTCCTGGGTTGCTTCCTGGTCTACTTCGTGCTGGGTTACCTGCTCTATGCATCGTTCTTCGCCGCTATCGGCTCGGCCGTTGAAAATGAGGCAGATACGCAGCAGCTGCAGATTCCCATCACCATTCCGCTGATGCTCGGTTTCTTTATCGCATTCTATGCGGCGTCCAAGAATCCCGACGGCGGACTGGCGTTCTGGGGCTCGATGATTCCGTTTACTTCGCCCATCGTGATGTTGGCGCGCATTCCTTACGACCCGCCTTTCTGGCAGATCCTGCTGAGCGTCGGTTTGCTCCTGCTGACCTTCATTGGTTCGGCCTGGGTGAGCGCGAAGATTTACAAGGTGGGAATCCTGATGTTCGGCAAGAAATCTACCTTTGCCGACCTTTGGAAATGGTTGAAACAGAAATAAATAACATTGTATGAAGAAAGTATTTTGGCTTGTTCTGCTGGCCGCGGGTGCGGCGGTGTATCTGACCGCCACGTCCGAGCAAAGCTCCCCCGCAGACAGTACGGTTGCCGTCTCGGACAGTACGGCAGTTGCCACTGATAGCACGGCCGCTCCGAAGTTGGCTTTTTCGTGGCGTTCGGTACCGATGAATAACAGCCGGACCGGTTGCCGGGCGGCCGCCGTGGACGATGTCTCCGAGTCCCTCGGGACCATGTCCGGCTCGGTCTACGTGGCCCCCAACGGACGGAAATTCCGTAGCGGCTGCACCCCTGTCGTGGCCAAGATCCTCCTGGAAGCCCAGCCCCGGATGGCCCGCCTGAAAGAGGTCATCGCCACCTCTACCCGTGAGATGGTCCGCGAATATCCGGAATGCGAGCTATCCAATTGGTTTATAGACGAATTGATGCGCGCTGTGGCCGACAGCACCGGTCGTCAGGTAGACCTGGGAATCGTCAATTTCGGCGGTATCCGCGTGGATATGCCGGCCGGCAATGTAACCCTGGACGACATCCAGTCCATGTTCCCCTTCAAGAACAAACCTTGCTATGTGGCCATGCCCGGAAGCGAGCTTCAGGAGATCCTGCAGAACATGGCCGCTACCCATTTCGAGGTTATGGGCGGGGTGAAGATTGTGGCTCGTGACGGCAAGCTGGAAAGCGTGCTCGTCGGGGGTAAACCGCTGGATGTAAAGAAGGTTTACGGAGTGGCTACCATCGACTTCCTGCTGAACGGCGGAGACGGTCTCCGACTGGCCCGAAATGCCAAAGATTTGGTCATTCTGGACAGCTATGTCATTGATACGATAGAGCGTTATGTCCGCTGCTTGACGGCTGCCGGCAAACCGATTGAATATCAGAAAGATGGACGTATCCAAATAAATTAACGATTGACGTATGAAAAGATTGATGAAATTGGCCTTGACGGCGGTCCTTTTCGGCGCTTTGCTGCTGGGCTGCTCAAAGGGGAATAACAACCTTGTTATCGTCCATTTTAACGATACCCACAGCCACATGGAACCGGAGAAAACCGGGGACTATGCGCGGCTGGGTGGCGTCATCGAACGCGCGGCTTTTATCGATAGTTTGAGGGCTGCCAACGGAGCGGAAAATGTGCTCCTCCTTCACGCTGGAGACTTCAGCCAAGGAACCTCGTATTTTACGGAGTTGCACGGCGATATCGAGGTGGAAATGCTGAATGCCCTGGGCTATGACTGCACCTGCCTGGGTAACCACGAATTCGACAACGGCCTGGAGGAACTCGGCCGCCGGCTGGCCTCCGTCAAATGCCCTGTTGTCTGCTGTAACTATGATTTCTCGCCCTTCGAGGCAGGGAAGTATATCCATCCCTGGACGGTGGTGGAGAAAGCCGGAAAGCGCATTGGTATCATCGGCGTGCTGACCAATATCACCAACGTGGTAAGCCGCGAAACCGCCGACCGTATGCCCCGTCTGGATGAGGTAGCCGAGGTAAACAAATGGGCTGCGTATCTGCTTGATACAGAGCACTGTGATATGGTTATTTGCCTTACTCATGTGGGCCAGGAACCGGCCACCGAGGATGAACTCTCCGACCAATATCTGGCCGCCCGCACCCGCGGAATCGACCTCTTTGTCGGTGGTCACTCCCACACCTTCCTCAAGGAGCCCATCTTCAAAGAAAACCTCGACGGCGTCCCCATCCCCATCGTCACCGACGGCTGTTGGGGCCTCCTCGCCGGCGAACTCACATTGAAATAGCGCTTAGAAAGCGCTTTCCAGCCTTTTTTACGCGACTGTCCGGGCCAGACCCCCTTTTCCCGGACAGTCCCGTTTTTTAACTCCCGACCTTCCATACTGGACCCCGTTTTCCCGGACGGTCGCCATTCTAAACCGGGGACCATCCACGCCAGGGGCTCTTTTCCCGGCAGGTCACCTTCCAAAACCGGGGACCTTCCATACTGGAGCCCGTTTTCCCGGACGGTCGCCATTCTAAACCGGGGACCATCCACACCAGAGCCCCTTTTCCCGGACGGTCAGAAATATTTTCTGACCTGTTCCTCCGGGATATTCGCCACCCTTGTAATCTGCATAGGGGAACACCCCAGCCTGGACCTCATCGCCCGGACCATCAGCCTCGTCTGAACCGGATCCCTACCTTCCCAATCCTCAATCCCGAACTCCTTCACCAACTGCTGGATTCTCGCCCGTACAACCTGATCTTCATACGCATTATACTCCTTCCCATCCCGCGCCCGCAATGACTCCCGCTCCGTATTCCAATTCCGGGTTGCCTCGAACATCCGGGCCGATCCCTCATATATGTCTTCAACGAAGTGATAATCAACGAAATCCTTCAGTCCGATTCTCTCATCAATCAACTCGAAATTCCCGGGAATAGTCATTCGCGTCTTCAGTAGGGTTCTTTGCAGGTCGATCGATAATTTGCCAATCGGTATACCCGTGAGGGATTGGTAAAACGGGTTGAAGTATACCATCGCGCTGCTCCAACTGTATGTAAAGGGGTTGCTGATGCCGGCTTTGTATGGATTTCGGAGGATGTACGCAACTTCGGTGCGGAACATATCCGGATCGGTAACTGTAACCAGAGACCCCATCTTTATGTTCTTACCGAATTCAGTCAAGCGATACTTGGAATGCATGTACATCGATGTACCCTTCCGATAGTAATCGAAGAAAGTCTTCGCCGCGTCGGACGAGCCACGCATCAGTAGATGGAAGTGATTGCTCATCAATGCAAAAGCATAAATGACGATACCCGTTTTCTGCTGGCAAACCACCAGTCGGTTCCAGCCGGCGACATAGTCTTCCCGATCTTGGAAAAGAAGGCCTGATTCAAGGTGCTTCATGGATAGATGAAAGCAAGGTTCTTTTGTTCTCATGGTTGTATCAATTTAGGGTGGCAAGATAGTCAAAATATGGACTGAGGGCTTTAAAATTCATACATTTCTGCTTTAAGATTTCTGAATTGTCTTTAAAAAACATGTATTTCTTTTTTTTAAAGCCGACCTTCCATGTCTACCCGGGTTTTTCCCGGACGGTCGCCTTTCAAAACCAGGGACCATCCACGCTGGAAGCCGTTTCCCCGGATGGTCACCTTTCAAAACCCAGGACCATCCACAAAGGGGGCCTATTTCCCGGACGGTCGCCTTTCAAAACCGGGGACCATCCACACCAAGGGCCTGTTTCCCGGAAGGTCAACGATTGGAATGGGGCGAGAAGCCAAGAAAACCGGCACCACCGCCGCTCAACGGCCAGGAGCGGCGGCTACGGCTCGGCCGGGATGCGGGGAACTCAACCCAAAAGGTTCTCCTCCCCGGCCGGCCGTTGCCGGAGCCAGTCCAAGGGCATTTGAAGGTGCATTCGTAGGTGCTTGATACTCAGACATATCCCAGAAAGCCGGTTCCTAAAATACAGGAACCGGCTTTACGGGATGTCGCTGAGATATAGATAGTTAAGAATGCAGTCTGGGGTGCGGGATGAAGCCGGATGGCGCCATCCCGCACCGGGTATTTCTTGTCCGGACGGGCAGGGGAGAGCGCTGGCTGGGTGCGTTTGGGAGGAGGTGGAAGCGAGGACGGCCTTTCCCCAGAGCCGCCCGCAGCTTCCACCAGCCGCCGCAGTTGGCGGGTTCTGCGGCGGCGCCCCCTGCCCGCCCGGAATTAACTCCTTGCCTGGAGGCCTTTTTCCCTGGCTAGTTAAAGTCCGGAGCGGGGCGGGGTGGTACAAGGCGACATGCCACCCCCGTGAACCAACTTTGCAATTATTGAAAATTTATCCACTAAAGGGAAAGAATAGTTTTCTTTATATCAAAGATATTTATTATCTTTGTGTGCTATTATCCAACCTTGCAAGGATGAATATAAGAAGTCGGGAGATCTTCGTACTACTGGATAGTGTGCGAAACTCCTTGAAGAACAGATAATTGTTCGATTCACGCGGAAAAATGTCAAAATCCGGGTGACCTTTATTGTATCCTGACTTGAACGCAATCTAGAGAGAGAAATGAAGACGATTCTTGTAACCGGCAGCGCCGGATTTATCGGATCGAATTTAGTACTCCGGCTCTTCAAAGAGCTCGGGTCTGTTTGTGCTGCCCAGGCCGGCGCAACGGCCAGCAACACGGCCGCCGAAGCCGTCACTATCGTCGGCCTGGACAACATGAACGCCTACTACGATCCGTCCCTGAAGGAATACCGCCTCCAGGAAATCGAAAAAGCCAAGCCTGCCAACATCAACTACACCTTCGTAAAAGGCAACATCGCAGACAAAGCCCTGGTAGACAGCCTCTTCGAACAATACCGATTCGACGTAGTGGTTAACCTTGCCGCCCAGGCAGGCGTCCGCTACTCCATCGAAAACCCCGGCGCCTACATGGAATCCAACATCATGGGATTCTACAACATCCTCGAGGCCTGTCGGCATTTCCCGGTAGAGCACCTGGTCTATGCATCGTCCAGCTCTGTCTACGGCGGCAACAAAAAGGTCCCGTTCTCGGTCGATGACCGGGTAGACAACCCCGTGAGCCTCTACGCCGCCACCAAGAAGAGCAACGAGCTCATGGCCCACTGCTACAGCAAGTTATACGATATCCCCACGACCGGCCTGCGCTTCTTCACGGTCTACGGACCCGCCGGCCGACCCGATATGGCCTACTTCGGATTCACCAACAAACTGCGCAAGGGTCAGACTATCCAGATCTTCAACTACGGCAACTGCCGTCGGGACTTCACCTACGTAGACGACATCGTAGAAGGCGTCTTCCGCGTCATGAAACAGGCACCCGCCCGTCGGAAAGGAGAGGACGGCCTGCCCATCCCACCCTACGCCGTCTACAATATCGGAGGCGGTCAGCCCGAAAACCTCCTGGACTTCGTGACCATCCTGCAGGAAGAACTGGTCCGTGCCGGCGTCCTGCCCGCAGACTACGACTTTGAGGCCCACAAAGAACTCGTCCCCATGCAGCCCGGCGACGTCCCCACGACCTATGCCGATGCCACTGCCCTGGAACGCGACTTCGGGTTCACCCCCAAGATTACCCTGCGCGAGGGCTTACGCAAATTCGCCGAATGGTATAAGACTTATTACGTAAAATGATTATGTATACGCTCATCAACCTTCCCTATGCGCTGGATGCGCTGGAGCCGGTCATCTCTGCCCGGACGCTGGAATTCCACCACGGCAAGCACCTGCAGGCCTATGTGGACAACTTGAACAAACTCCTGCCCGGGAGCGGATTGGAAGGGTTGGGGCTGGAAGAAATCGTGGCCAAAGCCGGCGGCGCCTTGTTCAACAACGCCGGCCAGGTACTCAATCACGAGCTATATTTCACGCAGTTCGCCCCGAACGGAAGCGCAACAGCCCCGAAGGGTTTCCTTGCTGCCCAGATTGAAAAACAATGGGGGAGCGTGGAGGCCTTTAAGGCCGAATTCGAAGCCAAAGGCGTAGGCCTCTTCGGAAGCGGTTGGGTATGGCTCCAGGCCAATCCGGCAGGGGAGTTGTTCATCGCACAGTACGCCAATGCAGACAACCCTGTGGCCCACGGTTTCAAGCCCATCCTCACCTTCGATGTCTGGGAGCACGCCTATTATCTGGACTACCAGAACCGCCGCGCCGCCCACCTGAGCGCGTTGTGGGGAATTGTCAACTGGGCAGAAATTGAAAAGAGATATACCAAATAAAACGAACGAATAATATGAAAATTGCAGTTGCAGGAACAGGATATGTAGGATTGAGCATCGCGACCTTGTTGGCACAGAACAACGAGGTGGTCGCGGTAGATGTGATTCCTGCTAAGGTGGAGCTCATCAACAATAAGAAGTCTCCCATCCAGGATGATTTTATTGAGGAATACCTGGCCAATAAGCCCCTGAACCTCGTCGCCACGCTGGACGGAAAAGCCGCCTACAAAGACGCCGACTTCGTGGTCATCGCAGCCCCCACCAACTACGACCCCCACAAGAACTTCTTCGATACCAGTCACGTAGAAGAAGTAATTGACCTGGTACTTCAAGTCAATCCCAACGCGGTAATGGTTATCAAATCCACCGTTCCGGTGGGCTACACCAAGAGCGTTCGGGAGAAGATGAGTTACCGCGAACGTCAGGCAGATGGAACCATGAAGGTGGTCGTCCCCAAGATCATCTTCGCCCCGGAATTCCTGCGGGAATCCAAAGCTTTGTATGACAACCTGTACCCTAGTCGCATCATTGTTGGTTTCGATGAGCCCGCCCTGGAGGCCGCCGCACACAAGTTTGCGGAAATCATTGCTCAGGGGGCCATCAAGCAAGACGTACCGGTGCTGTTTATGGGCAGCACGGAGGCCGAGGCGGTGAAACTTTTCGCCAACACCTACCTGGCGCTGCGCGTGAGCTTCTTCAATGAACTGGACACCTATGCAGAAATGAAAGGCCTTGACACCCAGTCCATTATAGAAGGCGTCGGCCTGGATCCCCGTATTGGTTCTCACTACAACAACCCTTCTTTCGGTTACGGCGGCTACTGCCTCCCGAAAGATACCAAGCAGTTGCTGGCGAATTTCAACGACGTGCCGGAGAACCTTATCAAGGCTATCGTAGATTCCAACCGCACGCGCAAAGACTATATTGCAGACCAGGTGCTCTCCAAGGCCGGCTACTATACGGCCTCCAGCGCCTATGATACGGCCAAAGAAAAGGAAGTCACCGTGGGCGTATACCGCCTCACGATGAAGTCCAACAGCGACAATTTCCGCCAGTCCGCTATCCAGGGCATTATGAAACGCATCAAGGCCAAAGGCGCCGAGGTCATCATCTACGAGCCCACGCTGGAAGACGGCACCACCTTCTTCGGCAGTCTGGTGGTCAATGACCTGGCCAAGTTCAAAGCTTTGAGCCAGGCCATCATCGCTAACCGCTACGACGCCGTCCTGGATGATGTGGCCCAGAAAGTCTACACAAGAGACATTTTTAGGAGAGATTAATTATGATCTACGACAAGATAGATAATCTGAAGACATACGCGAAGATCTCTGAGGATATTCGCTTGGGATTGGAATACCTTCGGGATTTGAAGCCGGAAGTGGAGATTGGTACGTATGTGCTTTCTCCCAGGGTGAAAGCGATTGTGTCTGAATATACGACCAAGGAAGTGAATGAGAAAGGCTATGAGGCACATAAGGAATACATTGACATCCAGTATCTAGTGAGTGGAGTGGAGAAGATTGGCTTTGTTCCGCTGGAGTATTTGAAAGAGACCAAACCCTATAGTGTAGAAAAGGATGTTGCTTTCTATGAGGATGGGGGAGTAGAACCTCAGGATCTTTTGCTGGGTAATGGTTATTTCGCCATCCTTTATCCTCAAGACGGCCACATGCCGCAGCTTTGGGTTGATGGGCCGATGACAGTGAAGAAGGTGGTATTAAAGGTTAAGATTTAAATATGAAAAGATATCTAATATTTGTGTTAATGGGACTGTTTGTGAGTTTTGGAGCAGCGGCGCAGAAGGTGGATAACTCGGTCTCGGGTGCTCTGGATCTGAAGCGATATCTGGGAGACTGGTATGAGATTGCACGCTTCGACCATAAGTTTGAGCGTGGTATTGAGTTCTGCAAGGCAAATTATTCCTTGCGGGAAGATGGCAAGGTGGCTGTTAAAAACACCGGAATGAAGAACGGAAAACCTTCCGAGGCCAACGGAAAAGCGAAACTAACCGATAATCCCCGCATCCTGCGCGTATCCTTCTTCGGTCCCTTCTACGGTGACTACCGGGTGATGCTGCTCGATCCGAACTATCAATGGGTTCTGGTTGGAGGAAGCGATGCAAGCTATCTATGGATTTTGTCCCGGACTCCCCAGATTTCGGAAGATGTCCGCGCGACTATTTTGTCCGAAGCCAACCGTAGAGGCTACGACGTAAACAAGCTGATTTGGGTGAAACAACAGTAAAGAAACAGAAAAGAAAAAAATAATAAATAATCATAAATCATGTTTAAACACTCTATTTATTTGTCTTTGTTGGTCATTGCACTGGCTACATCCTGTGCCGTGCCTGCCAATGTTGTTTATTTTCAGGAGACGCCCAGTGAGACCACCCTTAAGGCTATTGAGGCGGAACCTATCCGTTTACAACCTATGGATCAGTTTTCAGTGGTGGTGAATAGTCGTGATCCGCAGCTGGCCGCTATGTTCAACCTGCCGTATTATACCAGGCGTTTGGGAGACAATGGGTCTATGAGTAGCGGCGGCGGAAATGTTACCAGTAGTGGTAATGCCCAAATGTCAGGTTATACTGTGGATTCTCGGGGGAATATAGATTTCCCAGTATTGGGCCCTATCCATGTCGCTGGCCAGACTCGTGAAGAGGCTGAAATAACCATTAAAGAGGCGCTTATTGAAAGCGGTCAGATCAAGGACCCGGTTGTTATCATAGAATTCATGAATCTGGGCTTCTCTGTACTGGGTGAGGTGACCCATCCCGGCCGTTATCGAATTGACCGCGACCGCTTTACCCTCTTTGATGCGCTGGGTTTGGCAGGTGACCTTACCATTAATGGTGAGCGTGAGAATGTTACGCTGGTACGTCATGACGGAAAGGAAGACGTCTTGTACCGTCTGAACCTTTTGGATATTGAGGAACTGTATGCTTCTCCTGCCTTTTATGTTCAGCAGGGAGACATGATTTATGTAACCCCCAATGACAAGCGCCGCCGAGAGTCTACGGTGAATGGCAACAATATCCGTTCCACTTCTTTCTGGATTTCCATCGGTTCTTTGGCTACTTCCATTACAACCCTGCTTATCAGTGCCTTAAAATAGTTGTATTACAATATGGAAAATTATAATCCCAACTTGACTAATACGGAATCCGCGACCATCGAGGATGAAGGCGGAATTACCATGCGGGACCTGTTGTCTATCGTTGTAAATCACTGGAAATGGTTTGTCCTGTCGCTGGGCCTGCTCCTAATGTTGGGCACACTTTATTTGTTGCGCATTACGCCCTCTTATAACCGTCAAGCATCCGTCCTCATTAAGGAAGACCGTAACGGAACCCGTCAGGCTATGGATATTGCCACCACCTTCTCCGAGATGGGAATGGGTATGGGCCGTGTGAACGTGAACAATGAAATTCTCAGTTTCCTGTCTCCGGACTTAATGCTGGAAGTGGTTCGCAACTTGAAACTGGATGTCTCTTACCGGTCTAAAGGTCTGTTCCACGATTTCCCTCTTTACGGAAGCACCTTGCCTATTACAGCCAGTTTCCTATCCTTGGGATTCAATGAGAGTGCTGCCCTCACCGTTTCGCCTGCCGATTCCAATCATGTGACCCTGTCACATTTTGCTTTAGGTAAAACGAAGGATGAATCCACGGTGATCACAGCAGCCTACGGGGAAACTGTTTCTACCCCGGCTGGCAATGTGGTAGTTACTCGGAACTTTACCCCGGATATTTTGGATCTGACCACTCCCATTATGGTTACCCGTTCTGGTTATCGTTCGGCAACAGCCAGTTGCAGCGCACGTTTGTCTGCAACGTTGAGCAACAAGATGGCCACGGTGATTGACCTCACCTACAAGGATGTGAACATCCAGCGAGCTGATGATGTGCTTTGGATGGTAATCAACGTGTACAATGAGAATTGGATCAAGGATAAAAATTTGGTTTCCACCTCTACCAACGAGTTCATTGCTGACCGTCTTCGTATCATTGAGAAAGAATTGGGTTCCGTGGACCAGACCATTACATCCTTCCGGAGTACGCACCGCCTTCCCAATGAGAATGTCATCACTTTAGATATGCAGGTCTCTTCCGAAAGCAGCAAGCGCCTGGTGGAACTGAATAACCAGATGTCCATTGCCCGTCTGTTAAAGAGTGATATTGCAGGTGCTGCTACCGGAACGCTAATCCCTGCCAATGTTGGCTTGAGTGATGCCAATACGCAGTCTCAGATTAATGAGTACAACACCACCATGCTGCAGCGCAACCGTCTGGTAGAGAACTCCAGTGAAGAGAACCTTTTGGTTAAGGATATGGATGCCCAGTTGGCCGCTCTTCGTGTGACCATTCTCAATTCCTTGAACAACTACATGAAGGCCGTGGAGATTCAGATCCAGTCTACCCAGCAGATGCAGATGACCTCTGAAGGCCGTGTGTCCAATATCCCGCTACAATCTGGACAGATCCTCTCTGATGAGCGCCAGCAGAAGGTAAAGGAGTCCCTGTATCTGTTCCTGCTTCAGAAACGTGAAGAGAACGAGCTTTCCAAGGCCTTTACCGCCTATAATACCCGCATTATTGCTTCTCCTGGCGGCTCTAATTCTCCCATTGCCCCAAATAAGAAGATGATTCTTCTTGTTGCCTTTATTTTAGGCTTAGCCATTCCGTTTGCGTATTTCTACATCATGGAAGTGATGAATACTACAGTCCGTGGCCGTAAGGACTTGGAGAATCTCTCGGCTCCTTTCTTGGGTGAACTGCCCAACATCGCTCCTCCCAAGCATTTTGTAGAGGAACTGAAAGGCCGTTTCCTCAAGAAAAATAATCCGGATACGGAGAAACGTGAGATTGTGGTGAAAGCCCATAGCCGTAACGTAATCAACGAGGCTTTTCGTGTAATCCGTACCAACCTGGAGTTTGTCCTGGGAAAGGATGGCGGCAGCAAGGTTATTATGGTATCCTCTTTCAATGTGGGTTCCGGTAAGACTTTCATCTCCTCCAACTTGTCCACTGCCCTGGCTGTGAAGCACCGCCGAGTAATTGCCATTGACCTTGACCTCCGCAAACGCTCCTTGAGTAGCGTGCTTCCGGAGAAGGCCAAGAAAGGTGTTACCGACTACCTAAGCGGAAAGACCGACGACTATCAGTCCCTCATTGTCAAGAATCCCACCGGAAGTGGCCTGGATATCTTACCGGTTGGTATGATGCCGCCTAACCCGGCGGAACTCTTGGCAGAGCCTCGTCTGGCACAACTCCTCAACATCCTTCGTGGCGAGTACGATTACATCTTCCTTGACTGCCCGCCCATTGAGATTGTGACCGATGCTGACGTCGTGGCCCCGCTAGCAGATCTTACCATTTTTGTGGTACGTGCCGGCCAGCTGGAGCGTTCCATGGTGCCTGTTATTGACAAATACTACACGTCCAATAGGTATAATAACTTGAGCATCTTGCTTAACGGTACAGAAGGTGCCGGTCACTATGGCTACAAATACGGCTACAAGTACGGCTATGCCTATGGCAAATATGGCCATTATGGTCATTATGGCCACTATGGTTATGGATACGGTTACGGCAGTAAAGAGACTTATTACGGCTCTTCTACTGACGAGAACGCAGAAAAAGAATCCTAACGAATATGTTCCTTTTCTCACACCATTATTCCCTGGAAGAGATTGACTTCTTGAAGGGAGCTACTGATTATCATTGCCACATCCTTCCGGGTGTAGACGATGGTATCCACACCCTAAAGGAGTCTCTTGAAGTACTGGCTTTTTACGAGGAGGTCGGCGTACAGGAAGTGTGGCTTACCCCGCATATCATGGAAGATTTCCCCAACGAAACTTCCATGTTGCGTGAACGATACACAGAACTGTGCGCCGCCTACAATGGCCCTATCCAACTGCACTTAGCTGCAGAAAACATGATGGATGCCCTCTTTGACCAGCGCTTTTTTGATCAGGATCTTTTGGTTATGGGAGAAGGAACCCACTTGTTGGTGGAGACCTCTTACTTTAATCCGCCCATGCGTTTATACGACATTCTGGACGATGTCCGTAGTAGGGGACTGTTTCCCATTTTGGCTCATCCTGAACGGTACGTTTACATGACGAACAAAGATTACGAGCGGCTTAAGAAGATGGGGGTTCTCTTCCAGTTGAATATCATGTCTCTTGCCGGCATCTACGGTCCCGAGGCCTTTAAGAAATCTCACCGATTCCTGATGGAGGAGTGGTATGATTTCTACGGCTCTGACATCCACCGCCTGGCTCCCTTCCGCAAAGCCCTTGCCGAAAAGGCCCTCACCGCCAAAGAGGTGAAGGCGCTACAGGAATTAAAAGAAAAAGCGACGTTGGTAGGGGAGTAGTGGATGGTTCAGGCTGTTTAACGATAGGATTCTTGAAGTACTGGTTCTGTTGTAGTAAAAAGTGAGAGTTGGTCTTCTTTCCCAAATGAGATTTTTCTGGTTCCTCTGGGAGTCGGAGTATGATTATTCGAAGCCCGGAACGGTGTCATAGAAGAAAGGGTCGCATAACCTCATAACAACTTAACCTTCAACAACTTACGCCCTTTCTGTTGCCCCAATCGCTCAACCGCAGCCCAACAAGCTCAAATTTGGACATCATTGGACACTTTTGCAACGTCGCTGCCAGACATTTTAAAGACCTAACCGTTGTGCGTAAAACAGAAGCCGGTTGTGCGAAAAACCAGGCCATTACGCATCAAACCAAGCGCAATATACGAAATTTTTCCGAGCCCTAAAAGCCACGTTTCAAAGAAAACGACAAAATTTCCAAGAAACCGAACGCAATCGAACACTAACGTCCTCCCTTACGTTCACCTGTCCATCCCTGGATCCCGAAGACCTGAACACCCGACGAGAAAACTTCCAGCTTGAGCAAAACCGCTCGCTAAACCAACCCGAGAAAATTCGTTCAAAAACTACCATATAAATTCTGCGAATTAAAATTGTTCCCTTTCGCACAACAAAGATACTAATCTTTCTCAACATGGCAAACGAACCTGATAGCAATTTCTCGCAAGACGTCCGACAGCACCTCTTTTTCATCGAGAACGTCATCACCAGAATGAACTCCAACGCCTTTAGCATGAAAGGTTGGATGGTAACATTAGTGGCAGCCCTTTGCGCCATCTATGCATCAAATTCAGATAAGTCATACGACTACATCTTCTTCATCATTGCAATTCCGGTAGTCATCATCTTCTGGTGTCTGGACGCCTATTACCTTAAGATGGAGCGCCAGTACCGGGACCTTTACGCAAAGATCGCTTCCCAGAAAATAGAGACTGACTTTAGCATGGATGCAACTGTCTTTGAACAGAGTTTCTGTAAAGCGATGTGGTCTAAATCCAATTGGCCTATCTACTCCTTTGTCCTCGTACTCCTTGTACTGGCTATCATCTTCACCGTATAAATGGGTCACAAGATATTCATATCTTACAAGTATGGCGACACCTCGGTGCAGCGCCTCCCTAACCGTACACCATACTTGGAGCAAACCAAAGTGCGTCACTATGTAGATGAGATCCAGGCCCGAATCAAAGCCGAAGACCATATCAACAAAGGAGAGCTTGACGGAGAAGACCTCTCCCAATTCAAAGACGAAACCATCGCATCCAAGCTACGGGATAAGATCTACGATAGCTCAGTGACCATCGTTCTCATCTCCCCGAATATGAAAGAGCCATACACCCCCGAAAGAGACCAGTGGATACCCTGGGAGATATCCTACTCACTCAAGGAGGTGGAACGTGCCGATAGAGTGTCAAGAACAAACGCCCTGTTGGCCGTCGTCCTTCCCGACCCGGCCGGTTCTTGCGAATATGTGATAACAAAAAAGCAATGTTGCGGAAGCGGTTGCACATTCTTCAATAGAACCAACCTTTTCACCATCATCCAAGAGAATACCTTCAATCGCAAACGCCCACCTGTTCACAACTGCGACCAGAACGACACCATTTGGGAATGGCCCTTCTCCTTCATCCATATGGTCACCTGGAATGACTTCATTGCCGATATTGATGGCTGCATAGATAGCGCAATCAGCATAAGAGAACGCATAGGAGAATTTGAAATCCATAAAGACGTCAAGTAATGTTCTACCCATTTACCATCAAGGCCGATATCATAAAACAGCTTCGACAGGAGACCGGTACTTATGCAAGCACTGGCGAGGATCCTGAAAAATACACCAGGAAAGTCCAGCTCCGACAATACCTTGCCTCAACCAATGGTCTCATTGATGGCAAGGCACTGAAGGAAGTCCTATTTCCTAAGGGCAAGTACCATATATTCCTGTCTCATTCACATGGAGACCTCCAGATAGCTCAGTACCTCAAAGCGTGGTTCAATATCAACTGCGGTCTTAAGTGTTTCATTGATGCCGATGTCTGGGAGAACGCATACGATCTAATTAAGGAGCTGGACAACAAGTACTCCAAGAATACAACAGGCAGCTATGATTACGACAGGTGTACTCAGACAACAGCGCATGTGTATTCTATGCTTTCAATGGCGCTATTTGAGGCTATTGATGAAATAGAATGTCCCATCTTTATTGAGTCTTCTAACTCCGTTACACTCGAAGAGGGCATCAAAAAGAGTACGCTGTCTCCTTGGATATACGAGGAAGTTGGCTATATGGGGAAATTGCCGCATAAGATTCCTTCTCGTTTTCCTAGGACTCAGTACTTTAGTGTTGGGGCTGAGTCAGTGATGCTGAACGAAGCGGAAGTTAGCGATTCCCTGCAGATGACACATCCACTTGACGTATCCAAGTTTAAACTGATAGAAAAGTCGGATCTTACAGCTATGAAGGGTTACAACGGTGAGAGTTCATTGAACACACTCTATAAGAGAAAACTATTGCTGAAAAGACGCATCTTTTAACATTGTAAACAATTAACAATCAATATATTATGTCTATCTTCAAAGACAAAGTCCTCCTGATTAGTGGAGGCACTGGTAGTTTCGGAAACGCTGTTCTCAAGCGCTTCCTCCGCACCGACATCAAGGAAATCCGCATCTTCTCCCGCGACGAAAAGAAGCAAGATGACATGCGTCACGAGTACCAGGCCAAGTTCCCAGACGTCGCCCACAAGATCAAATTCTTCATTGGAGACGTCCGTGACCTGGAATCCTGCAGAGCTGCAGTCCCTGGCACAAACTTTATTTTCCATGCGGCCGCCCTTAAGCAAGTGCCCTCCTGCGAGTTTTTCCCCATGCAGGCGGTCTATACCAACGTCATAGGCACCGACAATATGCTCACAGCCGCTATTGAAGCCAAAGTCCAGGCAGTCATCTGCCTCTCTACAGATAAAGCCGCATATCCTATCAACGCTATGGGAATCACCAAAGCCATCGAGGAAAAAGTGGCCATCGCCAAGAGCCGCTACTCCGGAGAGACCAAGATCTGCTGCACCCGCTATGGCAACGTCATGTGTTCCCGCGGCTCAGTTATACCGCTCTGGATCGACCAGATTCGCAACGGCAACCCCATAACCCTCACTGAGCCCAGCATGACACGTTTCATCATGAGCCTGGACGAAGCCGTTGACCTCGTTCTCTTCGCTTTCGAGCACGGAGAAAACGGAGACATCCTCGTCCAGAAAGCTCCTGCCTGCACAATTGGCACCCAGGCAGAAGCAGTATGTGAGCTCTTTGGTGGCAAAAAGGAAGACATCAAAGTCATTGGAATCCGCCATGGCGAGAAAATGTATGAGACGTTGCTCACCAAGGAAGAAGCGGCCAAGGCTGTCGATATGGGCGATTTCTACCGCGTCCCGGCAGACAACCGTGACCTTAACTACGACAAGTTCTTCAAAGAGGGTGACACCAAGCGCGTCCTCATTGACGAATTCAACTCCAACAACACCCGTCGTCTCAATCTCGAAGAGACCAAGGCAAAGATTGCCTCTCTGGAGTACATCCAGAACGAACTCAACGGAATCCCTAACGTAGCTAAGTAATGAGAATCCTCGTTACCGGTGCCAAAGGTTTCGTAGGCCGAAACCTTTGTGCCCAACTCAACAATATACGTGACGGCAAAGCCCGCAACTACGGAGTCGCTGTTGAGGAAGTTTATGAATACGACCTTGACTCTACTCCCGAGCAGCTGGATGCCTGGTGCAAAGACGCAGACTTTGTCTTTAACCTTGCCGGCGTCAATCGCCCCCAGAACCAGGAAGAGTTTATGGCCGGCAACTTCGGTTTTGCCTCAACGCTCCTGGACACGCTGAAAAAGCACGGTAACACCTGCCCGGTAATGCTCAGTTCCTCCCAACAGGCTTCTCTCACCGGCCGCTTCGGCAATAGCGAATATGGTCGCAGCAAAAAGGCAGGGGAGGATCTGTTCCTCAAGTACGGAGAAGACACCGGCTCAAAGGTCCTGGTGTATCGTTTCCCCAACCTCTTCGGCAAATGGTGTCGTCCGAACTACAACTCGGCCGTTGCCACCTTCTGCAACGCCGTGGCCAACGACCTTCCTTACACGGTCAATGATCCTTCCGTTGAACTGGAGCTTCTCTACATCGACGACCTGGTGGACGAAATGATTGCCTGCCTCAAGGGCGAGGAGCATCGCTGTGAGTTCGACGGCCTGGGCGTCTTCCCTATGAAGGACGGTCGCTATTGCTACGTGCCCACAACCCACAAGGCAACCCTGGGAGAAATCGTTGACCTCCTCCACAAATTCGAGGACCAGCGCAAGACCCTCATCGTTCCGGAGATTCCAGCCGGCAGCTTTGCTAAGAAACTTTACAGCACCTTTCTCAGCTACCTGCCCAAGGAGAAGGTCGCATTCTCGCTGAAGACCAACTCAGACGAACGCGGTTCCTTTACCGAGCTCATCAAAACCCTTGGCAACGGTCAGTTCTCCGTGAACATCTCTAAGCCAGGTGTGACCAAAGGCCAGCACTGGCATAACACCAAGTGGGAGTTCTTCATCGTGGTGAGCGGCAGGGCTCTTATCCAGGAGCGTAGGATTGGCACTGACGAAGTCATCAGCTTCGAGGTCTCTGGAGAAGAGATCAAGGCTGTCCACATGTTGCCGGGTTATACTCACAATATCATTAATCTGTCAGAGACGGAGCCTCTGATCACTCTTATGTGGGCTAATGAACTCTTCGATCCCAACCGTCCTGACACTTACTTTGAGCCTGTAGAATAAAAGATATGGCACAATTCAAGAATAACGGCAAGCTCAAGCTTCTAATCATCGTCGGCACCCGCCCGGAAATCATCCGCTTGGCGGCGGTGATTAATGAATGCCGGCAGTACTTTGACTGCTTACTGGCGCATACTGGCCAGAACTACGACTACAACCTCAACGGGGTATTCTTTAAAGATCTTAAGCTCGCGGATCCGGATGTCTATATGGAGGCCGTGGGTGCAGATCTGGGAGAGACTATGGGCAATATCATTGCCAAGAGTTACCAGCTGATGGTTGAGGTAAAGCCGGATGCGGTTCTGGTGCTCGGTGATACCAACAGCTGCTTAAGTGTGATTGGCGCAAAGAGGTTGCACATTCCTATCTTCCATATGGAGGCTGGTAATCGCTGCAAGGATGAATGCCTGCCGGAGGAGACGAACCGCCGCATCGTAGATATTATTTCCGATGTGAATCTTGCGTATTCTGAGCATGCTCGCCGTTACCTGGCTGATTGCGGACTGCCTAAGGAGAGGACATATGTGACTGGTAGCCCTATGGCGGAGGTGCTGCATAATAACCTGGCAGAGATTGAAGCCTCTGATATTCACAAGCGTCTTGGCTTGGAGAAGGGGAAATACATCCTGCTTTCCGCGCATCGTGAGGAGAACATAGATACGGAGAAAAACTTCCTGAGTCTTTTCAATGCGATTAATAAGATGGCAGAGAAGTATGATATGCCTATCCTTTACAGCTGTCACCCGCGCAGCCGTAAGCGCCTGGAGGCTTCTGGCTTCCAGCTGGATAAGCGCGTGATTCAGCACGAGCCGCTTGGATTCCATGATTACAATTGTCTTCAGATGAACGCTTTTGCGGTGGTGAGTGATTCGGGTACCCTCCCGGAGGAGAGTTCGTTCTTCACTTCGGTTGGTCATCCGTTCCCGGCTGTGTGCATCCGTACTTCTACAGAGCGTCCTGAGGCTCTCGATAAGGGGTGCTTCGTTCTTAGTGGTATTGATACTCTGGGGCTTCTTCAGAGTGTAGATATTGCCGTGGAGTTGATAAAGGACGGGCATCATGGGATTCCGGTGCCGGATTATGTGGATGAGAATGTGAGCACGAAGGTGGTGAGGATTATACAGAGCTATACCGGTGTGGTGAATAAGATGGTGTGGAGGAAGTTTTAAGTTAAAGTATTATGTTCAACCTAGATAAATTCATATCAGAAAGCGTGACGTTCCGGCCGGTGAGTATGTTCGCGGCCGATATTGAGGCGCACAAGGAGACGCTCACGCGGGAGATTAAGGGCAAGAAGGTCTGCGTCATAGGTGGTGCTGGTTCCATTGGCTCCAGCTTCATCAAGGCCGTGCTTCGCTTCGAGCCCGGGAGCGTGGTGGTCGTTGATCTCAACGAGAACGGACTGGCGGAGCTGGTGCGCGATGTGCGCTCCACAGAGGGGCTCTACGTCCCCGACGAGTTCCGCTGCTATACGCTGAACTTCTCGGACCCTATCTTCGAGCGCATCTTCCGCGAGGAGAAGGGCTTCGATATTGTGGCGAACTTCTCTGCCCACAAGCATGTGCGGAGCGAGAAGGATCGCTACAGCGTGCAGGCGCTCATTGAGAACAACGACATTAAGGCGAAGAAGCTGATGGACCTGCTGACGGTCTATCCGCCTAAGCACTTCTTCTGCGTCTCCACCGACAAGGCTGCCAACCCTGTGAACATCATGGGCGCCTCCAAGCGCGTGATGGAAGACCTGGTGATGGCCTACAACCGCCACTTCAAGGTGACCACGGCCCGCTTTGCCAACGTCGCCTTCAGCAACGGCTCCCTGCCCGACGGCTGGATCCACCGGCTGCAGAAGCGCCAGCCCCTGGCCGCCCCCTCCGACGTCAAGCGCTACTTCGTCTCGCCCGAAGAGAGCGGACAGATCTGTATGCTCGCCTGCATCCTGGGCCGCGGCGGCGAAGTCTTCTTCCCCAAGCTGGGCGAAGACCAGATGCTCACCTTCTCGTCCATTTGCGACCGCTTTGTGGAGGCCAACGGAATGGAGAAAGACCCTTGCGCCACCGATGCCGAAGCCAAGCGCAAGGCCGCTGAGCTGCGCGAACCCCCGGTGAAATATCCAACCGTATATTTCACCTCCGACACCACCGGCGAGAAAGCCTACGAAGAGTTCTACGTCCCTGGCGAGAAGATCGACCTTGCGCGCTTCCAGGCCCTTGGCGTAGTGGAGCAGACCGCCCGTCACGACAAGGCCGAGGTGGATGCCTTCTTCCAGAAGATCGAAGCTCTCTTTGAACGCGAGGATTTTACCAAAGCAGATGTTGTAGATGCAATTCGAGAATTCATCCCCAACTTCCAACACGAGGAGAAAGGGAAGAATCTGGACTCCAAGATGTAAGCCGTTAAAGGGAAAGATGCTGAGGGAATAAATAATCCCTCAACACGACAGTAGATTAAAAAGCATTATTTTTGTAAGAAATTGTAAGATGATGAGAAACCAGAGTAATAGACAATCAACGAGCAACGAGGCGCTCCTCAGCAGTGCGGAGGGCTTCACGGCCTTCAGCTTCGGGGGGTACATCATCCGCTTCCGGGCGCCTTACAGCCTGGAACGGTATGTCGATGTGCTCAGGTGGGACGACGGCTACCTGGTGGTGCTGGCCAAGTACAGCCACAATGCCGAACCCGAGGAGGATTATATCGACCTTAAGCCTATCCTCGAAGGTCTCTACATCGACCCGGCCTCATTCCTCAAACCTATTAAAAACGTGCGTGTTGCTTATGCCTGATATCAAGACCATTGCCGACAAGGCCGACTTTATAGTGAACGGATACGCCTTCACCCGCGAGGGCGACCGCATCCACGTGCTCAACCTGAACAGCCCCGACAAGGCTGTCGTGTTCAGCCTCGAAGGCGAGGTGCTGGAGACCACGATGGACGACATCGAGCTCTCCATCGCCAGCCGCTACCTGCAGCAGAACCTGAAATATATGGAGGACTGAGCCATGCCGAAGTATTACGATTTCAAGGTGGTAGGTTATTACCTCTATTTCACGTCCTTCTGCGTGGTCGAGTGCATGCACGTCCATGCCAGCGACAGCAAGCTCACCGAAGGCGGTTCCGCCAAGTTCTTTGTCAAGAGCAATGGCGACACGGTGCTCCAGAACCAAGGCGTCCTCAGCGACCGTGAGGTAGCCCGGATTTCCGAGTTTATCAAGGAACACTATCAGGAAATGTACCTCCGCTGGACGCAGTACAGCAAGAAGGGGTACTACGAGAAATAATCCCTCAGCCTGACCGGCGGCAGCCGGTAGGGCTGGCGAGGGCGAAGCCCGAGCAAAAAGCGCGAAGTGCAATATCTGTGAAATCCGTGAAATCTGTGTGCCGTTTTACCCTGAGTTCATCGAAGGGTTATCCTGAGCTCCGTCGAAGGAACATCATGGGCGCCTCCAAGCGCGTGATGGAAGACCTGGTGATGGCCTACAACCGCCACTTCAAGGTGACCACCGCCCGCTTTGCCAACGTCGCCTTCAGCAACGGCTCCCTGCCCGACGGCTGGCTCCACCGGCTGCAGAAGCGCCAGCCCCTGGCCGCGCCCTCCGACGTCAAGCGCTACTTCGTCTCGCCCGAGGAGAGCGGACAGATCTGTATGCTCGCCTGCATTTTGGGCCGACCGGGCGAAGTCTTCTTCCCCAAGCTGGGCGAAGACCAGATGCTTACCTTCAGCAGCATCTGCGACCGCTTTGTGGAGGCCAACGGGATGGAGAAAGACCCTTGCGCCACCGACGCCGAAGCCAAGCGCAAGGCGGCTGAGCTGCGCGAACCCCCGGTGAAATATCCAACCGTCTATTTCACCTCCGACACCACCGGCGAGAAAGCCTACGAAGAGTTCTATGTCCCTGGCGAGAAGATCGACCTTGCGCGCTTCCAGGCCCTTGGCGTAGTGGAGCAGACCGCCCGTCACGACAAGGCCGAGGTGGATGCCTTCTTCCAGAAGCTCGAAGCCATCTTTGCCAAAGACGACTTCACCAAAGCCGAAGTGGTCGAGGCTATACGGGAGTTCATTCCGAACTTCGAGCACGAAGAGAAGGGGAAGAATCTCGATTCGAAGATGTAACGCAAGTAAATACTCAAAGGTAGAAGACACCAAGAAGACAGGTAGAAGAGAATAAGATCGCGGAGGCCGAAGGCCGAGCACGAGCCCGTAAGGGCGAGATAAACTAAACGGGCACGAAACGCGAGGAACAATATATATCATTATGAGCAATACGGACAAACACGAAGAGTTCTCCAAGACTGTGGAAAAGGTACGGGCTTCAAGGCCTTTGAGGCCGGAAGTCGAAAAGTTTACGTTCTATGATGAACGTGGACAAAAGCTGTACGCTTTGTTGTCCGACATCAATATACTGATTGTGCAACTGCATGACGAGGTGTTAAAGAATGTCTTCACAGATATTGATTACTATCATGTTGTCGATGTTATGCCGATGTGGATAAGGGATGCCGGTCACAGTCAGGAAAGTGCCATGTCTCGCAGTTTCTTTGAGAAGCTGGTGGGGGCTAACAACAACACGTTTGTCCATAAGTTCCTGTACTATCACGACTGCGAGATGCTGGTCAATGCCCTCCAAAACCGCTTCAATACGGTGGAGACGATGTTCTCGCAGGTATATGACATCCTGACGCCAGTTTTAAAGCATAAGGACTACGACAACGTAATCTTTATGATTAACGAAGATACCGAACGTGTCAATGCCTACATCAACACCATCATCATCAATCTGGCTTCCAGTTGCGATATCATGACCAAGATTGCCATTGAGTTGAACGGCATGGGCACAATTGATTATGCGAAGTATCCCAAAATGTTGAGTGCCAACGCAACATACGGCGTCTCCAAAGGGTTGCCCGACACGTTGAAACAGGATGGTACATATTTCGCCAAGAGCCGACCTGTTGAGATTGTCAAGGTGGAGACACTCCGCAATGAGATTGTGCATAATGGTTCACTCGACTTCCATGCGCTGCTCTATTACGGTGTGAAGGGTGATGATATTGAGAATTGGATATTGTCACCAGCTTTCACTGAAGATGGGAACTTCGAATCTTTCTGCGGCCGCAAGAAATTCTATGATGACCCGGAACGTACTTGGAACCGTGAGTTGCCAAAGATGGTATATGACTTCTTGTTGGTCGCACAAGCCACAATCCAGTTGTTGCTGAAAACATACAGCAGAGACTATTTTGAAAGTCCTGATGACTTGAAGAAGTACCATAAGGAGATACTGGCTTTGGCTCCGTCTTTTATGAAGATTGCCGAGAAGGAATTCAAGAAAGCACAAGAAGTAAAACCAAACAAAGAATAATATGAGCAAAATCAACATAGATAGGATTGTCCGTGACATCAAAACCAGGTCAACCAGTTTGACACCGGTTATTGAAGCCGTGTGCAATTCTATTGATGCCATAGGCGAAGCCAGAACTGACGGGCGGATTAGAATTGTGCTGAAAAGAGACGGCAGCCGTGATCTTGGGATGGAGGATAATCCAGTAAAGGGAGATATTATTTCTGTTGACATTATAGACAATGGTGAGGGTTTTACTGATGCTAACAGAGACTCGTTTGACACTTTCCGTAGCGGTTTGAAGATAGACATCGGTGGAAAGGGCTTTGGCCGCTTCATGTTTTTGAAGTATTTCAATCATGTTTCGGTTGAAAGCATTTACCGTAAGGAAGACAAGTACTACAAGCGGATATTTACCTTCGGACACGCCGACGAGATTATAGAAAACGAAACCAACGAACCTTTATCAGGGACGGAATATCAAACAGGAACGACCGTGCATCTGTCCGCTATCAAGAACAAGGATTTTGATAAAGGGATAGAGGTTATTGCAAGGAAATTGGTTGAGCGGTTATTGGTGTTTTTCGCAACAGGAGGCTCACATACCCCCGTTATCTCAATTGAAGAAGAGGATGGAATAGACCCCATAACTCTCAATAACTATGTGGGCCCGGCTTCAGACATCCGACAGGTTGGTGAAGACCGACCCATAGAGATTCAAGGCAGAGATCACAAATATGAGTTCACGGTGAAGGTATATAAGATATACTATTCCGCCATTACGAATAAAGTCTGCCTTACTGCCAACAAGAGAGAAGTCAATGAAGCCTCCCTTCATACCTTTGTGCCCGAGTTTAAGGAAACGATGAGTGAGTTCACGGAAGAAGGAACTCAGAAGAATTTTATGGTAAAGGTATATGTCCAAGGCAGCTACCTTGACGCAAATGTGACTACAGAAAGGGATGGGTTCAATTTTGATAAAGAAAACGAGGATGCATTCTATGAATTGTCGGAAAAGATGATTTACAAAGAGGCATCTGCCGTTGCCAAGGACCTTTTCTCTACCGATATACAGGAGCGATTTAACCGAAAGAAAGAGACGGTAGAACATTATGTCTTCTCACAGGCCCCTTGGAACAAAACCTTGCTCAAGGATGTGGATATGGCCTCAATCCCCGTGGGTATTTCCGACTTTGATTTGGAGATGCGATTCCAGAAAATCAAATTTGAGAAGGAAACGAGGGCGCGGATAGCCATTAAAGAGTATATGGAGAAGAGCAAGGAAGAGGTTATTGACGATGACAACACGCAATTGGAGAATGATGTGAATGAGATTCTTGAACTGGTTACCGAAAGTCAAAAAAATGATTTGGCCCATTATGTGTGCCAGCGCAAGAAAGTTATAGAGTTGTTTGATGAGTTGAGGAAGAGATTGGAAACTGGCAAGCCGCACAAAGAAAGTGAGATGCACAATTTATTCTTCCCGATGATTAAAACTGACCGAGAAGTTGACTACGATTCAAACAACTTATGGCTGCTTGATGAACGGTTCAATTTCACGCAATTTATTGCTTCCGACAAGGTCATATCCAAAGTCGATCATAAAGAGCCAGACTTGGCTTTGTTCTATGAAGAAGGCAAGTTCTTCCGTAATGGAGAAAACACCATCACTTCACCGATAGCAATCGTAGAGTTCAAACGACCTAAAAGAACGAACTATCCCGATGACGAGAACCCCATCAATCAAGCACTTCGTTATGCGGGAAAGATTCTAGCGGGAAAATACGAGATGCCCGAAGGATTGGAAAAGGTCGAAGTCGACGCTAACCGGACGCCTGTATATATCTACATTGTGTGTGACATAACACCAAAGATTGAAGAATTTGCCAAAATGACAGGGAGTCTATCCATAGCACCCGATAATCAAGGCTACTTTGGCTACCTTAAGGATTACAACGCTTATGTAGAGATTAAGAGCTATAAGAAAGTGATTTCTGATGCCAAGATGCGAAATCAGATTTTCTTCAATAAACTGGGGCTCGCTTAACATTATAGCGCATTATAAGTCTTGTTTTAAGACATGTGATTGGTTTGATAATAACTCAAATAAATAACCGAAATGACCATCGAAGAACTCATATTAAAGGCATTGGTTAAAACATAGGAGAAGATTCGCTTGAAGGAAGTTGAAGTGAGGATTATTGGGCTACTTGATTATTTGGGCTGTAGGTCTCATTAAATTAACAAAATCACAATACAATGAAGTCATATCAAAATGTACATAAGGATGATATAGACGGTCAGGATTACAACATACTGATACTAACCGCCACCGACACGGAAACGAAGGCTTTCCACGAGGTGATGGCTGGGGATGTCTTGTGTGTAAATTGTGGTGATAATACCTATTATCTGGGGCGTGTGGGACAATACAACGTTGTTCATGTTCAGTGTTCTCAGATGGGAAGTCTTAGTCCTGGCGGCTCCAGCCAGACAACAAACGTTGCCTTACTGCGTGATTGGCCGCAAATAAAGGCAGTGATTATGGTGGGTATTTGTTTTGGTGTCGATGAAAAATCACAGCAGATAGGAGATGTGGTTGTTGCCACATCAATAAAGAACTATGAGACAAGACGAGTTGGTAAGAAAGAGGAAATCTCTCGTGGCGGAACATATCAAGCAGATAGATGTCTAAGCAATGCTTTCAATAATCTCAAGTTGACTTGGGAGAATATTGGAATAGACAACCAAAAGAAGAAGTTAGTATTGGGAGAGTATATTTCCGGTGAACAGTTGGTCGATAATAAAAAGAATCGCAATAAATTGCTTTCCGAAACTCCAGAAGCAAAGGCCGGAGAGATGGAGGGTAATGGATTGATTGCCGCATGCGTTTCTGCACGTACCCCTTGGATTTTGGTCAAAGCTATCTGTGACTTTGCAGATGGGAAAAAAGGGAAGGACAAAAAGACGAAACAAACGATTGCTGCTGCTTCTTCTTCAAATTGTTGTGCAGCAGTATTAGAACAAGCAACGGCATTTGAGACGCTTGGCATATATCCTGACAAAGGCAAAAACCAACCTAATGGCGTAGATAACATAGATGTTTTGTTTGAGTTATACAGACAAGAATATGCCCCCTATTTCCTTCGTAGGGATATAGATAATTTGGTTGAATCCTATTTACAGGGACATAGCTTATGGATATATGGAATATCAGGTGCAGGGAAAAGTACTTCAATATCTCACGCATTGCAGACGATGGGTAAGAGCATATTGCTTGTCAATATGGCTGGAATCAGTCCTAATAGCACATTAGAAGAAATTTATGAATGGATATATAACGATGTGGCTGACGTGGTAGGAGAAAAGGCGATAGTTCCACATTCTTATCAGCTGAGTATAAAGTCTATCATAGCATTGTTGGACAAACATTATGCAGGACAGCATGTATATGTTTTGGTTGAAGAGATACCTTTTGAAGGTGAGTCGTTCAAGACATTTGTAACTTCATTCGCCTCATTAGTGGTTTCTGACAAACTCACGGGGACATCTGCAGATGTGCATTTTGTTCTCTCCTCTATTGATAACCCGACACCGTTCGTTTCTGGATCACTTCAAAAAGTTAAAAGTATGGTAAAGTTCCTGGAGTTTGGGCGCTGGTCAGATGGAGAGTGTGAGAAACTCATTGAACTTATCAAAAAGAACCTGCATGTCCCAACGGTAAGAGATGCGTCAGTGCTGATTTCAAAGTGTGGCAACTTGCCACGCCCGATCAAGGCTGTGTTCAGAGATGCTTACCAAACTGGTACTTATGAGGAACTAGATTCAAACAATATCAATCAATTATTGAGACAATTATAATGGCAACAGAGTTGAAATCGTATACCATAGTGCCAGATGGCCTTTATGTTGAGCGTAAGGCCGACCAGCAGTTGCATAGCATTGTTGAAGCTATGCAGCGTCCTGGTTATGTATTGGTTTCAAGGCAGATGGGCAAGACAAACCTTTTGCTTCGCGCCAAACGCAAGTGGGAAAACTCGCGGGATCTATATGTCTATATGGATATGTCCAATATTGATGAAACGGAGAAAGAGTGTTTCCAGTCACTGATAGACACCGCTATTGATACTCATGAAGAAGTGTTGGGTAATTTGCGTGAACGTATACAAGACTTGCGCAGGATTAATATAACCAAGAGTCCAGTACAATCCCATAATGAAGAACTTAGGGTATTGTTAAGTGCGATTGAGGGAAAGTTAGTTTTCATCTTGGACGAGATTGATTCCCTTACCCGAACCCCTTTTTCAGATAACGTTTTCTCACAGATAAGAAGCGTCTATTTCAGTCGTATTAATTATCCTGTACTTGAAAAACTCACTTACGTGCTATCCGGTGTTGTTGAGCCTACTGAAATTATAAAGAATCCCAAAATATCACCTTTTAATATTGGCGAAAAGATTCTATTGGATGATTTCAGTCACGATGAATATTTGAGCTTTATCCAAAAAGCTGGTATGGACACATTAGGCGAAGCAGTTCTTGATCGAATTTATTATTGGACTGGTGGCAACCCTCGCATGACATGGGATGTGTGCTACGAGCTACAGCATAAGACCAATTTGACAGCGGATACGGTAGATGCATTAGTTAAGAAAATGTATCTGACCACCTTCGATAAGGCTCCTGTTGATACCATCCGTACGTTGGTGAAAGAAGATCGTGATTTGCGCGATGCTATCATACAGTTGGCCTATGACAAAGGAGACACATTGTCGGATAAGATAAAGAGCAAACTGTATCTGGCAGGAATTGTCAATTATTACGATAATGATGTTCGCATCAAAAACCGTATCATCAAAAATTCATTATCGCTGAGTTGGTTGCAGAAAGTTGAAGAAGAAGAGAAGGGCCTTTTGACTTACGCCATAGAACTCCATGTCAAGGGCTTCTATTCTGATAGTCTGGATAGATTTGAGACCTACCTCAAGAATAACGACTTCCCTGAAGAGAATGCCCCCTATTACTATTATTGTATGGGGTCATGTTATTATCACCTTAAGAATTATGAGAAGTCGCTTTATTTCTTTACAATCAGTCCAATTGAGAGAAAAGCGTCTCTGCATGATTACCGCAACGAAAACTTCCTGTCAGGTGCTGACTGTTTAAAGTTGGGAAAGTATGCCGATTCGTTGGTCTATTTCAACAATGTGATGCAAGGAGATGAACGTGATTGGTATTACTATTCATCTAAGTTGAACTCATTGGCTGCAAGAACACGACTGTCAAAGGATGATGCTGGCAAACTGGCAGAAGTGGAGAACGAGTATAAAGAAATACTCGCTTTGCCAGATACTCCAGGTATATATGGAGCAAAACTTTATGCCGCCTATCAGTTGGCAGGAATGTTAAGTGTCAAAAACAAAGAGGAGTCAGTAAAATTCTATGATCAGGCACTTTCATTGTCCTCTGATACTGACAAACCTCGTATTCTTTCAGAAAAGTTCTATGTCGTTGCAGATGATGCAAAACCAGCTTTGCTGAAAGAGCTTGTAGCATCGGTCGAAAAGATAGACTCGCTGACAGACACCTTAGAGCCTGATAAAGCATTAGGCATCGATGAAGATGTATTAGCCAAGGCATTCTATATTATTTACTCATACTCTCACGATTCTTGGGATGCCGTCAAAGCAAAAATGGTTTTGTTGCCCTACTCTTACGGTGATAGCCTGTTCATTATCTTCCAGCAATCCTTCAACCACTCCACAGAACTGTTTGGCGAGGGCGCATCAAAGCTTATAGTTGAGTTGTATGACAATCTTGGCTCTCAAGAACAGAGAGTGTCAGATGAAAACATTCTGGATGTATATAAGTTTTATGCTTTCCTTCATTACAACGATAAAAGTGCACAGGAGTATTTGAATCACCTACGCAATACTGACAATACTGACAAGAATGTTGATTCCTTTGGACTGTTAGTGGTAAGAACTTACGCGTGGGGCCTGTTTGAACAGAAAAAATATAGGGCCATTATCAACGAGCTAGATTGGATACCAGACTGCTACAATGATGGTATTGGTCATCAAGATGCTGTTCCCAGGGCCCTCTTCGAGTACTGCTTACTAATGTCCTATTTTACGGAAGGGGATAGAACGCACGCCCATGATATGGCATCTCTCATTCTTTCGCATATTGAAGATGAAACGAAGGGGACCACAGAGCGAAATCAAGATACATTAATCCAAGTAAGAGACGCTGCACGACAAGTGTTGGCAAGGCTACGGAGCCGCGAGCCAGTACGCAGTGTGAAAACTTTTGGACGTAATGAGCGCGTGAAGGTTAGGTATTTGCAGACTGGAAATGTTGAAATAAAAAAGTATAAGCAGGTAGAAGATGATATAATGCGGGGGCGTTGTGTTGTGGTTGAAGAATAGTAGAACAACTGCCATATCATAACGTGACAAGCAATGAGATCGTTAGCATCATATATAAAAGAAACGAGTATGTACTATAAACATATTTTGACTTATAATTTTTCGGAGGACGATACACGTGCTTCGTTCATGGAGCTGGTTGAGGGGCTTGGCTATATGGAGGCAGAGGACCAGTCAACATACGTGCTGCCGTTGGGCGAGGCATTGACATTGGTTAACGCGACGAAAGCCATTGAGGATTGGAGCGCCCAAAGAGATGTCAAAATCTCTAAGGATGATTTTGTGCAGTTGTTCTATCTCTCGTCGCTGACGGCAGGTGATCAGAAAGTAACAAAGATGGCCTCTAAGTTTATGAAGTATAATCCAACAACCAAGGGGCTGAAATAGAAATATTGCAACACAGAGCCAACAGGTCTTTACGCGCAGCCTGTGGCTCTCATTGCCAACAAACCTTACACATATCCTATAGCGCCTCTGATGCTACGTGAGGAAAAAAGATTTAATGATTAACATTATATGAAGAGAGTCATGCTGGTCTTTGGCACAAGACCGGAAGCTATTAAGATGTGCCCTCTGGTTAAAGAGTTTCAGAAATATCCTAATGATTTCGAGACTATCGTATGTGTGACAGGTCAGCATAGAGAGATGCTGGACCAGGTGCTGCGCATCTTCGAGGTGAAGCCCGACTTCGACCTCAATATCATGAAGCAGGGTCAGGACCTGTACGATGTCACGGCCCGCGTGCTCACCGGCATGCGCGACGTGTTCAAGGAGTGCAAGCCCGATGTTGTGCTAGTCCATGGAGACACAACCACCTCCACCGCGGCGGCCCTTGCAGCCTTCTACCAGCAGATTCCCGTTGGCCACGTAGAGGCGGGCTTAAGAACTCACAACATCTACAGCCCCTGGCCCGAGGAGATGAACCGCCAGATCACCGGCCGCATCGCCACCTACGATTTCGCCCCAACGCCACTCAGCGAGAAAAACCTCCTCGACGAAAAGGCCCAGGGGCAAATCTTCGTCACCGGCAACACTGTCATCGATGCCCTCCACATGGTGGTCGATAAGCTCAAGAGCGACAAGGCCCTGGCCGATGAACAGGTGGGTGTCCTTAAGGCCGCTGGCTATGATGTAACAAGACTGGATAACGGCAAGAAGCTCGTCCTCATCACCGGCCACCGTAGAGAGAACTTCGGCGAAGGCTTCATCAGTATGGTCACGGCGATGAAAGACCTCAGCGAAAAATATCCCGATGTGGACTTTGTCTATCCGATGCACCTCAATCCCAACGTACGCAAGCCCATCCACGAGGTGTTCGGCGAAGACCTCACCAAGTACAGTAACTTCTTCTTCATCGAGCCCCTCCAGTACCTGGAGTTTGTCTATCCCTGAAGGAAAAGTGCCGCATAGCCTCCTAACCTCCTAATCTTCAACAACTTAACCCCTTTCCGTTACCCCAATCGCTCAACCGCGGCCCAACAAGCTCAAATTTGGACATCATTGGACACTTTTGCAACGCCGCTGCCAGACATTTTAAAGACCTAACCGTTGTGCGTAAAACAGAAGCCGGTTGTGCGAAAAACCAGGCCATTACGCATCAAACCAAGCGCAATATACGAAATTTTTCCGAGCCCTAAAAGCCACGTTTCAAAGAAAACGACAAAATTTCCAAGAAACCGAACGCAATCGAACACTAACGTCCTCCCTTACTTTCGCCGTTCCCGAAGACCTGAACACCCGACGAGAAAACTTCCAGCTTGAGCAAAACCGCTCGCTAAACCAACCCGAAAAAATTCGTTCAAAAACCATCATATAAATCCCGCGAATTAAAATTGTTTCTTTTCGCACAACAAAGATAAGCAACTTCAACTTAACAACCAAATTAACCATGCCTAAAAGACAAGTTTTCTTCAGTTTCGAATACGACAAAGACAACTGGCGTGCCGGCCAGGTCCGTAATATGGGTAAAGTATCCAACGACTCAACCTTTAGCGACAATGATTGGGAGTCAGTAAAGAAGGATTCTGAGCTGGCCATCAAACGCTGGATTAACGCCGAAATGGCCAGGCGTTCCTGCATCGTGGTGCTTATAGGTTCCACGACCTCCACCCGTAAGTGGGTCAAGTACGAGATAGAGAAAGCCTATGAACTAGGCAAGGGGATTGTTGGAATCTATGTTCACGGACTCAAAGACAAGGATGGCAACCAAACGACAAAGGGAGCCAACCCTTTTTTCAACATTCTAACAGATGATGGCCATCGCCTCTCAAATTATGTAACAGCTTACGACACGAACTATGTCACAAGTAAGTACGTTTATGATGACATCGAGGAACATATCTCCGACCTTATTGAAGACGCAATCGCAAATGCAGGCAAGTATTAATATGTCCAAAGACCTGACTATCATCGAGACCAAAGCCCATCCGGCGGTTAAAGCCCACATTGACATGCTGCAGGGCATCATCTCTCGCATGGCCAAGAACAGCGCCAGTTGCAAGAGTTGGGCAATACCAATGGTAACCGCAATTGTAACATTGGCTTTAGAGAAAGGCATTTTGCCAACTAAAGTCGCCTATATTCCAGTAGGCCTCTTTTATCTCCTGGACTGTTACTACCTCGGTCTCGAGCGTAAGTTCAAAGATCGCCTGCGCGATTTCATCATTAAAATCAACGACGGGAAAGATGTCGATAAAGACATTTACCTCTCCCACAGCACCGATGATAAATGCTGGATCGTTCGGAGACTATGTTCGATTTGGCATCAAATCCTCAGCGTATTAGATGGATTGTTCTCCTTCTCTACCACAATTGTATATGGCGCCCTTGCCTTAATCGTTCGTTTAATTGGGTAGCTCGATACTGCCCCCAATCTTTGATAGTTAGCCATGCGAACCATCTTTGAACGAGGTTATTTCCATACACATCGAGTTCAGGACAGCCATTTCTCCACAGTTCAGAATCGGGCCGAGCTCCTCCTTGAGAATCAAATATACTCAAATAAAACGAAGGTGTTTCTTTCCCATAAACACTCGGATTTAGAAGAACTCAAAGATCTCATAGGTTTTTTGGAGACGAAATACAATGTCGATGTTTACATTGACAGCATGGACAAAGCAATGCCTTCAACTACTTCAGGAGCGACAGCAACTCGAATCAAAAAGGTCATTCAGAAATGCGACAAGTTCATACTTTTGGCGACCAACGATGCCGTTGAGTCGAAATGGTGTAATTGGGAACTTGGTTTTGGTGATGCCCAAAAGTTCAGAGATGATATCGCCATATTGCCTATCAAGGAGAAAGGACAAATTGACTACCAATACAAAGGCCAGGAGTATATGTCGATATATCCGCAAATAATATACTATGACGGTAGCGAACGTTACACGACAGGAGCACCTGTTACTCCAGGATTCTATTACGGCTATAAGGATGACAGAGGAATTACAATTATAACACCTTTGGCCGATTGGTTGAAAAAGTGAAGAATTACACAGCATGGCACAAGATATCATCAATGTCTTCGTCAGCCACTACCACAATGACGAAGAGAACATCGGCAAGATGAAAGACCTTTTGGGTGACAAGTTCAACATCCGAAACTACTCCGTCACCTCCGACAAATACAACAATGCCAAGAGTGAGGATTACATCAAGTCAATGTTGCGTCCTCTCATCAACCAGGCTGGTACTTTTATCTGTCTAATCGGTCCCAACACGCATGACAGCAAATGGGTCAACTGGGAGATAGAGCAAGCTATCAAACAAGGAAAACGCATCATTGGTGTTTATACCTGGGGCGCCAAAGACTCAGATATCCCGCCTGCCCTTGAAGACGGAGCCGATGCCATGGTCGGATGGAATCACGACTCCATTATAAACGCCATCAATGGCGACAATACCTTTACTAATGCCGACGGATCCTCTCGCCCCGGCATAGATGCACCTAGAGTTACCTGCTAATGTCACGAGGCCTTTCATACATCATCACCCGGGATTATGGTTTTGCCCCTAATCCTTTCCAGGGCATCCTGACCCTTGCCACATGCAAACCCAGAATCCGGAAGAGCGCCCAGGTAGGAGATTACCTCATCGGCAATTCTCCCAAAGCAAGCGGAAACAAGCTCATCTACATGGCCCAAGTCGAAGAGATTACCACTTTCGACAAATACTGGGCGGATCCTCGCTTCCAGAACAAGAAGCCAGTGATGAACGGAAGTTTCAAGACCCTGTATGGAGATAACATTTACCATCATGAAGGAGGTGAATGGATTCAAGCCAATTCCCACCACTCCAAAGAGAATGGTCTTGTTAACCACGCCAACCTTGCCAAGGACACTGGAACCACCGACCAAGTCCTTATCTGCCCCCGGTTCTTTTACTTGGGTGCTTCCATGATTGACATAGCCCAGGCTTTTCCTAATTGTGTCCACTATGGAATTGGCCACCACGCAGTATCTGAAGACGAATGCAAAGCCCTTTGGAACTACTTGGAAATCAATTACCCCGAAGGCGGTCTCATTGACTACCCGAATCTCTTCAGAGCATTCACAAGATACAATGGTAAATAGAAGTATCGTCCCCAACGACGCCACCTTCAAATACTACTTTTACTTTATCCAGGAGCGTATGAACATCTTCTGGAAGAAGTATCGGAATGCAGACAAGCTTACGGATGACCCTATTCTGCAGACCTACAAGTTCACCAACGTCTACCGCGCCTGCGACAGAGTAAGCCAATATCTCATAAGAAACGTCATTTATAAAGACCTCCTCAGATACTCGCCAGAAGATGCTCTCTTGAGAATTCTCATTTTCAAGGTCTTCAACAAGATAGAAACCTGGGAATACCTAAACAGGGAAAATGAAATAACAACAAAAACATACAATGTCCAAAAACTAACCGAAGCACTTACCAAACGGCAGCAAACGGCTCCCATCTTTTCCAATGCCTATATGATGGCAGGAAGCCATGCAGAATACAAGGGAATACCATCCAAGCATCAGGTTTGGCTTCAAATGATAGATGACCGGTTCATGAAGAACAAAGGTATTCAGAAAGTACTCACTGCGAAATCAATGGCCGAAGTTTACACCCAACTCAGAGAATATCCTCTCATTGGAGACTTCTTGGCTTACCAATATACCATTGATTTTAACTACTCGCCCTACCTCAACTTCGACGAAGACTCTTTTGTCAAAGCTGGTGTGGGAGCTGTACGAGGCATAAAGAAGTGTTTCGCATATTATGGCAACACCTATGAAGAAGCCATTCACTACACACAAGAACACTTCCATGAGCTTCAGGAACGGTACGGATTCACAGCCTTTAATCCACTACCTGGCAGGGAGCCTAAACTCATAGACTTGCAGAATTGTTTCTGTGAGACCGACAAATACCTCAGAGCTAGAATGCCGGAACTTAAGGTCGGCAATGTTAGAATCAAGCAACTATATAAGCCATCCTCGGATAAGATAGATTACTTTTTCCCCGTTAAGTGGGGCGTATCATTATGAAACAACTGTTCGAAGTAACCATAGAAGTCCTGCAAAGATGCCCAAACAGGTGCATATATTGTTCGTCGTGGTCCAACTTAGACAAAGATGAAGCTTTGGACTTCGGTAAAATCTACGGAATAGTCGATGACGCGGCCGAGTTGGGAGCCAAGTTGATAAATCTATCTGGTGGTGAGCCCCTGTTGAGACCAGATATCCTTGATATTATCAACTATATCAAGTCCAAGGGGATGAAGATTCGGCTCTACACCAGCGGTATCTATTACGATAATGGTTATAAGTCCATTCCTGCGGCCTTACTTGAAGCTATTAGCGGGAAGGTTGATACGCTTATCTTTAATTACGAGACCGCTCGTCCGGAACTGTATGCTATGATTATGGGGACGGCTCCAGAGAATCTCAATCTTCTTGAGACTACGATAAAGAATGCAAATGAATTGGGCATCTCTGTTGAGGCACATCTGGTCCCGATGAAGTGCAATTTCCGGTTGATCCCTCAGACTCTTGAACGGATTTATACACTAGGTGTTTCCAAGGTTAGTCTCCTTCGTTTTGTGCCTCAAGGACGCGCTATTGAGAATGTTGAAACAACTGCACTCTCAGCAGGTGATGAAAAAGAGCTTCGGGAGATGTTGAAGAATTTGTCAGCTCGATATGGGGACAAGCTTCGTTTAGGAAAGCCTTATCGTTCAGACAAGTTTTCAACATGTCGGACGGGTACCATCAGGTTAGCGGTTCGCTACGATGGATTCGTTTTCCCTTGTGGCGCTTTCAAGGATGGAATGATGGCTTTCAAAGGGTTTGCCCCGGAGAATATTAAGGAGAAGAGTCTTTCGGAGATTTATCGGGATTCAAAGTATATCAAGGCTGTCAGGGAAGAGTTGGCGAAGTATTATGAAGGAGAGGTAAGTGAGCCTTGTTTTGGGCAGTATTGCAGAAACCAGTGTAATTGAGTATGGCACATAAAACATTCATATCATACAAGTATAGTGAAGCGCAAGACCTCCGTGACCGTATAATCGAGGCGATGGGGGATGATGCTTCCTACTATATGGGTGAGACAAGTGATTCTCCTGACCTAACGGATACTTCAACCGAAAACATCAAGAAGCATCTTTGTGACATGATGTACAATACGTCAGTCACCATCGTCATCATCTCTCCGCATATCAAGGAGAGTAAGTGGATAGACTGGGAGATAGAATACAGTCTGTCCCTTAACACAAGAAAAGTCCGCACATCTCATCGTAATGGTGTTGTCGGAGTCATTCAAAAAGTGAATGGCGGTTACGATTGGTTTAGGTACAGTAACCGGCATCCGGATGGTCATAAAACGACAGATTACTATACTCACAAAGTGTATGATATCATCAATAACAATCGGTGCAATCAAACACCAAAAGTTTATCATTGTGTGCAATGCAAGAGTATTGATGCCTTAACAGGGTCTTACATCAGCTATGTAGACGAGGATACCTTCCTTGCCAACATAGACAAATACATCAACAATGCCTACGACAAGAGTGAGAATGATGGCGAGGGCTATGAGATTCATCCCACAAGATAGCTTCATTGTGGTACTTTTATACGAGTAGATATGCTAGTTACCAACGAAGTCCCGTCCTCTTGGAAAGATTTACAGGATAAGGTATGTAAATATCTAAAAGAATGTGGTTATCATGCCGAATCTCCAAAGGTCATAGAGACTGTTCGCGGTCCTGTTGAAGTCGATGTTCTTGCCACGTCAGATAATGAGATGCTTAGTCAGTTTATCTCTGAGTGTAAGTTTTGGGATACTCGGGTGCCTCAAGAGAAGATACATGCGTTCCGGACAGTAGTTCAGGATTCCGGTTCGATGATAGGAATATTCATCTCCAAGGCTGGTTATCAGAAGGGAGCTATGAAAGCCGCAAACTGCTCAAATGTATTGCTGAAGGATTGGAATGGTTTCATAAATATGATAGCAAAAAAGTGGGTAAAGAACCGTTTCCGTGCAGTTCAAAAGCTGGGAGAGCCACTGGGCATTTATACTAACTATTTGGATGTCCCGATTGAAAAGTTAACAACCGAAAAAGCAGAACATGAATGCATAAAACTGCAAGATAAATATCGGGAACCCTATTTCTTCGCTCGCTCCCTTGAGTTAGGATTCCACCGTCCTGGAGATCCCGTAGAACTGGATGGCTTTCAGTTTGACGACTTTTGTAGCCTGTTTGACTATCTTGAAAAGGTGTATATTCAAGGCGTGAGAGAGTTTGAAGGTTTTTTTGCAAAGAATCCAATCACTGATTGGAATCCAGACTTGGACGAGAGAATGCATTATGAGTCGTGTATTCTTGATTATCTGACATTTTAGGGTGGTGATATAAATAATTAATAATCAATATATTATGTCCATTTTCAAAGACAAAGTCCTACTCATTAGTGGAGGCACAGGATCCTTCGGAAACGCTGTTCTCAAGCGCTTCCTTCGCACAGACATCAAAGAAATCCGCATCTTCTCCCGCGACGAGAAGAAGCAAGACGACATGCGACACGAGTACCAAGCCAAGTATCCGGACGTAGCCCACAAGATTAAATTCTACATCGGAGACGTAAGGAGCTTAGAATCATGTCGTTCCGCGATTCCTGGGGCTGATTATATTTTTCATGCGGCGGCCCTTAAGCAAGTGCCCTCTTGTGAGTTTTTTCCGATGCAAGCGGTCTATACCAATGTGATAGGCACGGATAACGTGCTTACTGCAGCCATTGAGGCAAAAGTCAAAGCCGTCATCTGCCTCTCCACCGATAAGGCCGCTTATCCTATCAACGCGATGGGTATCACCAAAGCCATCGAAGAGAAAGTGGCCATCGCCAAATCAAGATACTCCGGAGACACCAAGATCTGCTGCACTCGTTATGGGAATGTAATGTGCTCCCGCGGTTCAGTGATTCCGCTGTGGATCGAACAAATCCGCAATGGCAATCCTATTACGCTTACCGAGCCGTCGATGACCCGCTTCATTATGTCCCTCGATGAGGCTGTGGACCTGGTGCTCTTCGCCTTTGAGCACGGGAGTAACGGCGACATCCTCGTCCAGAAAGCCCCAGCCTGCACCATCGGCACCCAGGCAGAAGCCGTCTGCGAACTCTTCGGCGGCAAGAAAGAAGACATCAAGGTCATCGGCATCCGCCACGGCGAGAAGATGTATGAGACGCTCCTCACCAAGGAGGAGGCCGCCAAGGCTGTCGATATGGGCGACTTCTACCGTGTACCCGCCGACAACCGTGACCTCAACTATGACAAGTTTTTCAAGGAAGGGGACACCAAGAGAGCCCTTATTGACGAGTTCAATTCCAACAATACCCGACGTCTCAACCTTGTGGAGACCAAGGCTAAGATTGCAAGCCTCGAATACATCCAGAACGAACTTGACGGTATACCGAATGTAGCAAAGTAATAGTCCATGAAAGGTATTGTTCTCGCCGGAGGGTCCGGCACGCGCCTTTACCCGATTACCAAGGGTGTAAGCAAACAGTTGTTGCCCATCTACGACAAGCCGATGGTGTATTACCCCATCAGTGCGCTGATGCTGGCAGGGATAAAGTGATTAAAATGTCTCTGAAACGTTAAGATTATTGTATGGTATAGATAATGGCAGAATTATTTGTTATACAAAAGCCGATGCAAAGCCCATTAAATACAGACGAGACCGTAGAACGATATAACCTTGATGAGGATATGAAAAGTTCTCTCATTGACTTCGACAGTTTTATCTGGCAGGATTGCAGAATCGAAAGTGTTGAGGAGTTGGTGGCTTTTGAGAAAGAGTACCAGCGTTATGACAAGGCTTTTGGGTTCTGCTATGATAACGAGATAGGTGAGTTCAGTTGTGTGGAGATGGAGGACGGCCCTCTGAGTTTACTGCAAAAAGGTCGTTTTCAACAGTTTTCAAAGAAAATCAAGGAGGATCCAGTTGGCAAGGACTTTATGGCAGCAGGCCTTACTGAACTGGAAGCGTTGTTGATTATGGCATTTCGGGCTGACCTTTCCGGATTGTTCCGTCTGGATGCTTATTACTATGGAGTTCCACCAGTGGCGAAGTCATTGTGTGAGATTCTGAATGGTGCTCTTGAAAAGCTCCCTCCCGCATCAGGACCGCTAATCCGCAAATGTAAAGAATATGACAGGGTGGATTTTCAGGTGGGGGAAATTTTTGAGCCAAACTTTTGCTTGACAACGAGTGCTGACCCTACGTGGGGTGATGACAAGTCTGTCTGCCTGTATCGTATTACCCCACTTGATGCTGCGCATACCAAGGCGAGGGCTATGTATTTGGTGAACAATAATACCGAATATCAAGTAACCTTTCTCCAAGATGCACGTTTCCGAGTTACGTCTATAAAAGGAAGAGATAACGGAAAACAAGAGATTGTTATGGAAGAAATAGAATAAGATTCCTTCTGGCCATTATGTGCAGTTGAAGACGAGGTCTTTGGAACTGCTGGATTTTGTCAGATAAGGTGAGTATATGATATTAATATCCATTTATGATAACCAATAAGAATGAGTTGATGTTCTATCTGATGGCAGATAGAATGATGAATAGGGGTGTGTTTACTCCGTCCTTTAGTATGCGTGTAAAGGAGATGTTGTCTCCGGATTACATTATGCGTTTTCTTGTCGCGATGCGCTATAAGTCTTATTATCAGCAAATTAGTGGGTGGGGGGGGGGTAATAAGTAATCTCAAATTTCAGTTGTGGTCACGTCGTTATCATAGACTATCCTTGAAACTCGGTTTCTCCATTGGTGCTGATGTTTTTGGATATGGGTTGATGATACCCCATTGGGGGACTATTGTTGTAGGAGGTACAAATAGAGTTGGAAACTATGCAGTTTTACATACCTCAACCTGTATAACGGATAATGCAAAAGTTATTGGCGATGCACTATATCTTTCATCAGGAGCTAAAATAACCTCACACGTAACACTTGGCGATAATGTTTCAATAGCGGCCAATTCTGTTGTCAATAAGGACTGTGCGGGAAATGCTTTACTTGTTGGTGCTCCTGCAGTATTTAAGAATGAATCGCTTCCATGGTATATTCGCGATGGTGTTAGATTTGAAGAACGAGTCAAACAAATTGAAGAATTGAAGGAAATAATGAAGATATGAGACTAATAGCTGTTTTCATTCATTTCTGGAGTTAATCTATGAGCATTAGCAAAATACTAAAGAATAATAAATACCAGCAGGTATCTGTATTGTACATATCATCAATACTCGGTGTATTGTTAGGCGTTTTGAACTCAGTTATCAATACGCGAAGCTTGACGCCTGAATTGTATGGCAATTATAGATATGTACAGAATATTATCTCTTTTGTCTCAAGTATCCTGTTAGTAGGTTTCTTTACATCAGGGAGTCGTCTGCTGGCACTGTCTAAAGATGAGGCCTATAGCAGAAGGATAAGAGGGGCGATGTGTACGATACTTGGCATCACCAATGTCATTCTGATGATTGTGATGTTTGTGTTGTATGTCTTGTCAATAGGTAAAGGAAATTCTGATTTATCATCAGTTTACCTTGTCTCAATTCCTTTGTGCGGTAATTTATTGTTTATTAACTATATAAATACGACTGCTCAAGGGGATAATCAAATTAATAGAATAGCTTTAGCTCGTTTTCTGCCATCTCTTCTTTATTGTTTAGTTGCTTATCCTGTTTATCATTATATAGGAGCGTCATCTTCTTTGATGCTGGCACTTTTTAATGGTTCAGCTATTCTAGTCCTCGGAACAATCATTATTTCAACAAAGCCTTCTTTAAAAAATGTTAAGGAGTCTTTCCACATTCTAAATGAAGAGAATAAGAAATACGGCTTTAACGTGTATTTAGGCTCTTTGATGGGTGTCTCCACACAATATATAGCTGGAATTGCACTTGGACAGATTAGTGCGACTAATGCAGAAGTCGGTTTTTATACCTTAGCTTTGACAATCGCTCATCCATTGGCGACCCTTCCAGCAACAATTGGGACTACTTTTTTTAAGAGTTTTGCTGTGAAAGAACAAATAGATAGCAAGGTTCTTAAAGGCTCTATTGCTGTAACCATTCTGAGTTTTATACTCTTTTCGTTCTCTATTAAATATATAGTTAATTTCTTATATGATGAGTCATATTCAAGTGTAAGTATTTATTCTATATACTTAGCAGGGGCCGCTTGTGTTAATGGACTTGGTGATCTGTTTAATCGTTTTTTAGGGGCACACGGTCAAGGTCGCCAAATAAGGAATGGCGCTTTTGCTTGCGGTGTAGTTGTACTATTAGGTTGCTTTACTCTAATTCCAATCTGGGGCATATATGGTGCAATAGCAACGAGAGTACTTAGCGCTACAACATATTTTATATGTATGGTATTGTTTTATCTTGTTTACATAAAGAAGAATGGAGAAACAGGCAAGTAAAAATAAGATTACAAGCTTTTTGTTGTTTGTAGGTGTGATAGTCTTATTGTCAACCATTTCGGTTGCATCAATGAGATACTACTATTTTGAACAAAGCTCAGGAATATCTTCCTATGCAATGCTGTTGTTCTTAATAATAGCATTTATTTGTCTATTGTTTGGGAAAGTTTCACTGAAAAATAATCCCATCTTAGTTTCTGCAACCATATTCTCTGCGATTACATTATTGTCCTTGTTCGGCGAGATTGTCCAGGAGAGTATGATAAATAAGGTGCATATTATAATATCAGCATTATCTATGCCTACGGGTTTAATTATAGGTGAAATTCTAAGCCCAGATAGCAGTAGTATTAACGGTAATGGTGATTTTTCTGACAAACGCTATGCTCTATTCATTATACCTGTTGTTTTAAGTATTGTTGTATATAGTTCTATGGATATAAAGGCTCCTGACAGTGTCTTTATTATTTTATTACTATTTCCATTGGTGTTCTTCTTTCGGAATAGAGTTTTTGATTTGACTCTTTTTGTGTTTGTCGGTCTATCTTGCTTACAATCTTACAAAAGATCGGTCATCATTGTCTATGGCCTTATGGTAATCTTATACTTGATCTACTTAAGAACACGGTCTAGGAAGAATATGTCACGTGGTTTGACTTCCTTCTTTCTTGCCCTTGCATTTAGTTTGGCTGTTGTTTATGTTATTAAAGATAATAGTGCTGCAACTGATCATGCCATAGAGCGCTTTACAGAAGATGAAACCGGTGGTAGCGGAAGACAAGGAATGTATGAACAGGTCTGGGAAATGTACAAATCTTCTTCAATAGGCGACAAGGTTTTCGGACATGGTTTCGATGCCGTGAAAGATCAAGTATTTGGTATTTCGGCTCATAATGACTTGTTGGAAGTGTTGTATGACTATGGCCTCCTTGCAGCTATAGCCTATTGTTTTTTAGTTATTAGAATTATTATTGTTTTTATAAAGCTATTAAAAACAAGGTCCAATGTGCAGTTCGAACGGTTAATGATAGGAGTCGTTCTTGCATTCATCCTTGTTTTGTCGATGTTGAACTGTATCATAACCTCTCCTTTTTTTGTTTTTCTGATATATTTTGAATTAGGTCTGACGATCTCTATTATTAAAAAAAGAGAAGTCGTTGCATTTCGCTAATTATCATGAGATTATTCTTTTTATTCGGTTCATATAATCCGACCTCAGCTGTTGGTAATCGCTGTCTGGCCTATATGAGGGGGCTTTCTGAATTAAAGATTCCAGCAACGTTCTGTTTTTTGTTGCCAGATAGGGAGAGATCTAGGGTAATTGGAGAGTTTCCTTATATTACGGTAAAGTATCTTTGGGCTCATTGGCATATTAATAATAGACTGTTGAAATATATCCCGTATTTATATCATATTCTTAGATTCAGGCGAACACTAAAAGATGATGATAGGGTATATATGTATGATCTTAATGATGTGCCTCGGTATCTCTTTAAGAAGAAAGGAATTAAACTTTTTTATGAAAAGACGGAACATCCTTTGGTCTCGAATTTTGGGAGCTTGTTAAGACGAGTCTCATTAAAGAGTCATATTGAAGACTGCTCTAAATATGACGGGATATTTGTTATTTCATATGCTCTTCGGGATTACTATATCTCTCAGGGCATTGATGCAAGAAAGATTCACGTTATCAATATCATTGTTGATCCGGAAAGATTTACTGGATTAGGAACCATTGAAAAGAAACAACAAATCGTTTATTGTGGGAATGCCAACAACAATAAAGATGGTGTGGATCAATTGATAAAAGCATTTGCTTCTATTCATAAAGAGTTCCCGGATGTCAAGTTAGTAATCATTGGTCCCAAACCAGACGAGTTAGAAAAGGACAATAACATATCATTGGCAAGAGAACTTGGAGTAATTGATAAAGTAGTTTTTACTGGGAAAAAGCCCCCACAAACTATTCCTATTCTCTTGGCAGAATCTTCCATAGCGGCGTTAGACCGTCCTTCCAATCTCCAATCAAAATACGGATTCCCGACAAAGTTAGGAGAGTATCTATTATCTGGAACCACAGTTGTTGTGACGCGTGTCGGAGATATTCCTCATTATGTGGAAGATAAAATTAGTGCAATTATTGCTGAGCCGGATAGTATTTCATCTTTCTCTGATTGCCTGCGTTGGGCTCTTAATCATCCAAAAGAGATGATAGTTATTGGTGAAAGAGGAAAACAGATTGCATTAAACCACTTTAGCTATCTTGGGGAGACGAAGAAGTTAGTTGATGTAATGATGGCATAATAAATCGTATGTTAAAATCGTGAAAATCCTATTCCTTAACACAAACATTGACTACGCCGGAGCAACCAAGATTATGCTGTGGCTTGCTGGTAAACTCATCGAACGGGGAGACAATGTCACTTTCCTGACCTATCGTGATGCCTCGGAAAGCAGGGATGTCCCAAGTGGTATGAAACATATACACTTGCCGTTGGAAACAGAAGGTCATAATATAAGAGGTCTGATGAGGTCAGTAAGACAGCTGCATCGTCACATCAAGACAGAATGTTATGACTGGGGTATTGCTTTCCTATCACCTTCGCATTTAAGATTGTCGCTTGCTGCAATTGGTACCCGTACTAAAGTTTTGCTATCACAAAGGGGAGATCCATATCAGAATAAGGCCAAATCTATTATGTCAAAGATAGGGGCCTATGTATTTAACAGAGCAGATAAGTATGTATTCCAAACTCCTCAGGCAATGTCATACTACAGTAAGAGCATTCAGTGTCGGGGTGTGGTTATTCCCAATCCTGTGAAGCCGCTAAATAGGACTTGTGAGAGAAAACCAGACAATCGTATTGTCAATGTGGCTCGTTTAGATATTAGGCAGAAACGACAGGATCTGTTGATAGAAGCATTCAACCTTATCTGTAAAGATTATCCGGAACTATCCTTGCATTTCTATGGCGACGGAGAGGATGAGGCTCAGTTGAAGGAAATGGCAAGAGGCAACGAGAGGATAGTCTTTGAAGGCGTGACAAACGATGTCGTTAGAGATGTCCAAAATGCTCGGATGTTTGTTCTTTCTTCAGATTTTGAGGGTATACCTAATGCTTTGATTGAGGCTATGTCGCTTGGCGCGCCTTGCATCTCAACCAAATGCAGCCCAGGTGGAGCGGAACTGCTTATTAATGATGGTGAAAATGGATTGCTAACGCCTTGTGGCAACGCCATTAGTCTATCAGAGGCGATAAAGGTGTTCTTGGATAATTCAGCATTAGCTGAACGCTGTGGTCACATGGCAATAAGTATAAAAGATCGATTCTCGGAGAATGTAATCTTTCATCTCTGGGAAGAGTTACTGACTCAAATGTAAAGTGTATGAATCCGATTTCTACTAATAATTGGGAATTCCAATATAAAGAGCGACTATAATCGCTATTTAAATCATTTCAGGCTTTCTGCGATGACAATGGTTTGATGTATTATGCGGCATATGGCACTATGCTCGGTGCTGTAAGACATAAAGGCATTATTCCGTGGGACGATGATATAGATGTGTATATGCCAAGAGAGTCCTATAATAGGCTTATAACACTCATCAGCGAGGCTTTAAATAGGGATTTTGAAATTCTTTCGTGGCATTGTAAGGGATATCATCAGGTATTTATCAAAGTGTGTGACTTGCATTCAATGCTATGTCCATTCCCTGATCTTTCGGTAATAATGGGTGTTTTTATTGATGTTTTTCCGTTGGATAGAATAAATGGTCCAGTTTGGCTATGTAATTATTATTCAGCGATATATCGGAATATTATCCGGTTTTATTAAAAGAACGAGGAAGGGAAATATGGCGTTATAGCAAGAAAGATACTTTCTGCCATAGAAAAGGGTGTTCCTAACAGGAAAGAAAACCGTTTCTTCGTGTGGCCCGTACAGGAAAAGAGAAGTTTTTACCGATGAAATTTTTCAGGACAGCCTTGACGTCCCGTTTGAGGATTTTACTATCAAAATTCCTGCACAATATGACAAGTATCTTTCCCAGTTATATGGAGAATGGCGTAAATTACCACCTGAAGAAAAGCGCTTCTCTAACCACGATATTTATTACATTAATCTTAATTCAAGATTGGAAAGAAATCAAATAAAACGGGATATAGAGTCGTCAACTCTGGAAGGGTATGTCGTTGGACAAATAATAGAGTTCAACCCGTATAAGGTGTAATCTTTTAAATGTTTTTGTATCTATGAAGCCGCAGAAGATTATAATTGCAATTATTCTATTATTTTCACTTAGTTTTTACTCCTTTGCATCCGCTTGCACAAAGAAAATAGTTGTTTCTTCTAAGAACTGGGGCAACCAGCTCAAGTATGAGAATACATACTACATAATACGCGAGAGGCTTGATCTTAAGGGAAAGGAATTCATCGTCCCAAATAATAGTAGGCTCGTTTTTGACGGTGGATGTTTAAGAAATGGTACAGTGATAGGAAAAGAGACCACGATACAAGCTGAAAGAATCTTGGTGTTTGAAAATGTAGCAATATCAGGGAGTTGGATTAATAAAGAAGTTTTTAGCGAATGGCTGGATTTTGTTGAGGGGGAAGAGGTGGACAACGCCAGAAACTTTAAAAATCTTATGCTGCTATGTACTGGCGATAAGATGACGCATCTCTATATGCAAGAAGGCAATTATTATTGTTCAGTGATTAAAGAATCATCTAATATTCATGTGCCTTCAAATGTGTACTGGCATAATTCCGCGACAATAAAACAACTGCCAACCGATCTACAAAAATATGCGCTTGTTCTAATAAAACAGGTATTTAATGTTACTATCGATGGCGGTGAATTTGTGGGAGATGTGCAAACTCATACAAGCGAAAAAGGCGAATGGGGGCACGGAATCAAGGTGGCTGGTGCGACCAATGTTGTCTTGAAGAATCTCGTTTCCCGTGAGTTTTGGGGCGATGGGATAGATTTGATTGAGGGAGAGTACAATGGCAATTTAAGGGCTGGCGTAGGTCCCTGCAAAAACATTACAATCGACAATGTAAAGTGCCTATACAACCGACGACAAGGATTGAGTATCGAGGCAGCTTGGAATGTTGTTGTCAAGAATTCCGAATTTGCTTACACTGGAAAATTCAAAATGACCAAGCCAGGTTGCGGGGTTGACATTGAGCCGTGGTGTGCAAACGAGGAAAAAATAAAAGAAATACGAATACTCGACTGCAATATACACGACAATAATCCTCAACGTGACTTGTGTTTACAGCCTAATGCTAAGTATTATGCTAATAATATGAGTATTGATCCTCCTGCTAATAAGATTGAGATTAAACGAAGTAAAATAGGCAGACTTTTTATAATCGGAGCCAATTCTGTGAAGTTTGAAGATTGTGATGTAGACGGAATCAGCCAATATCTTCATGGCAAGGGTATAGTATTGAGTAATTGTATAATTGATAGAAAAGAAGATATTAAGCCACGTTTAGGTCTTACAATGAAAAAATGTAAGTAATGAAAGTATCATTTATAATTCCAGTCTATAAAGTTGAGGCATATTTGCGTCAATGCGTGGAGAGTATCTCAAAACAGACGTATCAGGATATAGAGATTATTCTGGTCGATGACGGCTCGCCAGATGGCTCACCTCGACTATGTGACGAACAGGCTAATGAGGATTCGAGAATCCGAGTCATCCACAAAGCGAACGGAGGTCTCTCGGATGCCCGTAACACAGGACTTCGGGCGGCTACAGGCGATTATGTGGTCTTTGTGGACGGCGATGATTTCTGGCTTTACAACGAAGCATTACAGCAACTCGTGGAAGAAATAAAACCTGATGTGGATTTCATCGGGTATAACTGCTCGTATTACTATCCTGATTCTGCAACATATTCGGCGTGGGTGGCTTATGATGATGTCCTCGGAAAACCGACAGGCAAAGATGATGCGATGATAACTTTAGTGAAAAGCGGGACATTTCCGATGAGTGCCTGTCTGAAGCTGATGAAACGCTCATTCCTTTTAGACAATCAACTGTTTTTCAAGAAGGGGCAGATTGCTGAGGACATCCCTTGGTTCATCAATGTGCTGGATGCTACATCGCAGTGCTGCTTTTTGAATCTGTACGTGTATGCCTACCGGCAAAATAGAGTGGGCTCGATAACGAAAACAAGCGGACGAAAGAGCTTTGATAACCTTTTCGACATCTTCAGGACCGAATTGGACAAGATTGAAGGACGCTCGTTCAGTGATGAGGCAAAGCGAGCCTTGAAGTCTTTCCTTGCTTATGAGTATTGTATCCTTCTTACATATAAAGGCATTGACAAAGAAACACGTCGAGAACTGCTTGAATATAAAAGCATATTAGAGTATAATGTCAATCCAAAAGTCAAAATAGTCTCATATATATATAAGGCCTTTGGTATTAGAGCAGCAGTAATAGCGCTGTTGATATATCAGAAGATAAGACATAGTCGTAAGAAATGAGTATGGAGAATATTAAGAAAAGAATTATTCGATCATCGACTGTTCCGCAATCATTGGATGTTTTCTGCAAGGGGATGCTTAGAGAACTGTCTAAGAAATATGATGTGGTGGCACTTTCATCGCCAGGGGAGCCACTCGACCGAGTTAGAGAGCGTGAGGGTATTCGCACCATTGCGGTGTCAATGGAGCGGCATATCTCGCTATGGAAAGACCTAAAGGCCTTGTTGGCAATGATAAAGACGCTTCGTAAGGAACGTCCGTATATGATTCATAGTATGACACCAAAGGCCGGATTGCTTTGTATGGTGGCTGGTAAGCTGACAGGCGTGCCAGTACGCATCCATACCTTTACAGGATTGGTGTGGCCTACGTCAACCGGCCTCAAACGAAAGGTGTTGATGTTGACGGATAAGTTAACCTGTGCTTGCGCCACCCATATTATTCCGGAAGGCCAGGGTGTGAAGAACGACCTGATTGTTGGGAAGATAACCAAGAAGCCGCTGAAGGTGCTGGGGTATGGAAATGTGATGGGCGTGGATATGGATCATTTCTCTCGGAGACCGGAGGTGTTGAAACTTGCGGAAGAATTGAATCTGAGGGACAAATCAAAGTTCACGTTCCTGTTTGTGGGAAGAATAGTGCGGGACAAGGGGATCAACGAGCTGGTTGGCGCATTCAAGAAGCTCTATAGTGAATACCCTGACATTCGACTATTGCTGGTTGGACCTTACGAGGACAACCTCGACCCGATCAGCCAGGAATCACGTGATGCGATAAGCGCATACGATGACATAGTGGCCGTGGGCAAGAAGATAGGCGAGGAACTGCTGGCGTACTATACGGCAGCGGACTGTTTCGTGATGCCCAGCTACAGGGAGGGTTTTCCCAATACGGTGCTTGAGGCCGGTGCAATGGGCTTGCCTTCGATCGTGACCGACATTAACGGTTCACGGGAAATCATCGTTGACGGAGAGAATGGAATGATTGTACCGCCCCAAAATGAAGAGCGACTCTATCAGGCGATGAAGGTAATGCTGACCTCTCTGGCTGATAGGGAAAAATTGGCAGGCAAGGCCCGCAAGATGATTGCGGACAGGTTCGAACAAAGCTTCGTTAGAAAGTGCTTGTATGAGTACTATGATGAGGTGATCAGATAGCAAATAAATAATCACTTATGTACAAGCACTTTTTCAAAAGAATCTTTGATTTCTGCATCTCGCTGGTAGCACTAATTATTATCAGCCCGATATTGCTGATGATAACTATATGGCTGCACTTCTCCAACAAAGGCGCAGGTGCATTCTTCTTCCAGGAACGGCCGGGTAAGGACGGTAAGATTTTCAAAGTCATCAAGTTCAAGACAATGACGGATGAGCGGGATGCGGAGGGGATGTTGCTGCCGGATGCACAGCGGCTGACGAAGGTGGGGCGGTTTGTGCGTTCTACTTCGATTGACGAGTTGCCGCAGCTGATCAACGTGCTGAAAGGCGATATGGCGCTGATTGGGCCTCGTCCGCTGCTGCCGCAGTATCTGCCATTGTACACGCCAGAACAAGCACGCCGTCACGAGGTGCGGCCGGGCATCAGCGGCTGGGCACAGTGCCACGGGCGCAACGCCATCAGCTGGACGGAGAAATTCAAGCTGGATGTGTGGTATGTGGACCACTGCACCCTGTGGACGGACATCAGGGTTATTCTTATAACAATCAAAAAAGTATTATTTAAAGAAGATATCAATCAAACTGGTGGCGAATGGGCTACTATGGATCCTTTTAACGGGCATAATTAATGAAAACTAATATTCTGATTACTTCTGCAGGGCAGCGAGTAGCATTGGTAAGAGACTTCCAAGAAACGTTGAAACGTTTCTTTCCCGGAGGGAAGGTTTACACAACGGATATGAATCCTAGGTTAGCTCCAGCTGCTTACGTGAGCGACGGTTGTTTTGGCGTGCCAAAATGTACATCAGAAGACTACATTGATAGTCTCCTGGCGATATGCCTTAAGAATGGCATTGGGATGATTATTCCCACCATTGACACAGAATTGACTATACTCGCATCCAACAAAGAGCGCTTTTCTGAAAAGGGGGTTGTTGTCGCTGTCTCAGACTATGACTTTGTGATGATGTGTAGAGACAAGCGTAACACGGGGGCCTTCTTTGAAAAGCATGATATCAGAGTTCCTAAGGCCATAGACAAAAACCATCCGACGTTCCCGATGTTTGCAAAGCCTTATGACGGTTCCTTAAGTACAAATCTACATTATATCAAGAACGCTGAAGAGTTGACGGAGGAGATATTGACTGACCCTAAACTTCTCTTTATGGAGTATATTGACAAGGAGGTGTATAAGGAATATACGGTGGATATGTACTACGGGCGGGATCATAAGGTAAAATGCATTGTGCCTCGTGAACGTATCAAGATAAGGGCAGGTGAGATAAACAAGGGATTGACTGAGAAAGAACCGCTGACCCGATATTTGTATGACCGTCTTGAGACCATTGATGGATGTGTGGGGTGTATTTGCATCCAGTTGTTCCTGAATCCAGAGAATGGCGATGTGGTGGGAATTGAAATCAATCCGCGTTTTGGTGGAGGCTATCCTCAAACGTACGCAGCAGGAGGAAACTATCCTGAATACCTTATAAGGGAGTACTTCATTCAAGAAAGCATAGATTATTTTGATGGTTGGAAAGACCATCAATTGATGTTACGATACGATGATGCAGTCTATGTCTAAAGCCGTTGTGGTCTTTGATCTGGACGATACGCTGTATAAAGAAATAGATTTCTTGAAGTCGGGGTATCGTAAAATAGCAGAAATGATGGAAAAAAGATATGGTTTTGATGCCATGGAGATTTATGATCGTCTGTTATATTGGTATGGTCGAGGAGAGAATGCATTCGTTAATCTTAACGAGACTTACGGGATAAACAATCCCATTAGTGATTATTTGAATGTATACAGATATCATCGTCCCAACATTATGTTGTCGCAAGAAACGATCGATACTCTGGATGCCTTACAATTAAAGGGGGTAGCACTCGCCATTATTACTGACGGAAGGAAAATCACTCAAATTCAGAAGATAGAGGCTCTTGGTCTGACGAAGTGGATAAACGAAGATTTTGTTTTTATTAATGAGGATCCGAAACATTTCAAGCCCAGCCGATTTAGCTTCGATAGGCTGATGCTTCATTGTTATGAACTATTCGCAGAAGCAGATCTTTCTTTTTACTACATAGGTGATAATCCGCAGAAGGACTTTCTTGCACCAAATCAGTTAGGGTGGAAAAGTGTATGCCTTTTAGATGATGGGAGAAATATTCACAAGCAAGACCTGTCGTTACCTTTAGAGTATAGACCTCAACAAATAGTTAAATATTTAAAAGAAATACTTTATCAAGATGGATTTAGATAATCAGTACGGGACATTAGAGATACAGAAAGAATGTGTAAGCCTTCTTAAGACTTTCCATTCTTTCTGCATAGAAACTGGAGTCGTCTATAGTGTTGCTTATGGCACTTTGCTAGGAACTGTACGGCATCAGGGTTTTATCCCCTGGGACGATGATATTGATATCATAGTGGATAGAGATAATTATAATAAGATTCTCAGTGCAATTGGTAAGAATCAAGAATTAGCCATCGAGCGTATAAATGAGAATTCGTTATGGACAGATAGAATTACGTTTAAAGAAGCCTTGGATGATGGTCCTGGGCGTCCGAATATTGATATATTCATTATGGATCATTCTCCAGACAGCATTATTTGGGCAAATCTTAAACTGTTTGTTATATATATGCTGCAGGGTATGATAAAGTATCGACTATCTATCAAGAAGGGCAATGTTTTGATGAAGTTATTTTCATTTATTACATTTCTTCTTGGTCGGCCGTTTTCACATAGAACCAAGTATAAATGGTATAGTGCCGTTTCTCAATGGGGAAATAAGAATTCGACTCAATGTGAACAATGCTATAATACGTTGTTTAATTATATTCATTGCCGATTTAATTCTGGACTACTTGATAGTATTGAAATAAGAAGATTTGAAGATATTGAAGTATATGCTATGACGGATTACGATTCATTTCTCTCTGTTCAATATGGCGATTATATGACACCACCAGAAACTGAGAATCGAAAGCCTCAACATCTGATTAAAATTCAATAAAATAATAAAGCTAAGAAAATGAAAGCATTAATCCTAAACAGTGGCCTCGGCCACAGAATGGGTGTAATAACGAAAGAACACCCGAAATGTATGACCGAAATCTCATACAAGAACACGATTCTCAGCCGCCAGCTGCGACAGTTAGTGAGCTTCGGAATCAAAGACGTGGTAATCACCACAGGGTATTACGACCAGGTGTTGGTGGACTATTGTAACGCACTCCACCTGCCGCTCAACATTGAGTTCGTCAACAACCCGCTCTATGACAAGACCAATTACATCTACAGCATCTACTGCGCAAAGGAGCAGCTGAAGGATGAGGATATTATCCTGATGCACGGTGATCTGGTCTTCGAGAGTCTGGTGATGGAAGCGGTGATTGACAGTCCTGAGAGTTGTATGGCGGTGAGCAGTACGTTGCCGCTGCCTGAGAAAGACTTCAAGGCTGTTATCAAAGAGGGTCGAATTGAGAAGGTGGGCATAGAGTTCTTCGATAATGCAATGGCAGCCCAACCTCTCTATAAGCTCAAGAAAGAGGATTGGAACATCTGGTTGGACAATATCGTGAGGTTCTGCGAGAGCGACAACCGCAAATGCTATGCAGAGAACGCCTTCAACGAAGTCAGCGACAAGTGCAAGATCTATCCGTGTGACGTGAAGAATATGCTCTGCGCTGAGATTGACACCCCGGAGGACTTGGCTGTCGTGAGCAAGAGAGTGGCAGAAATCAACGAGCGTACCGTCTATATGTGCTTCAGCACGGAGTACATTCACAGTGGACACATCGCCATCATTAACAAAGCCCGTCGCTTGGGTCGCCTGATTGTGGGTGTGTTGAGCGATGAAGCTGTCAGCAGTTTCAAACGCTATCCGTTGATTCCTTTTGCAGAGCGTAAAGCACTGTTTGAGAATCTGGCAGGAGTAGAGCGTGTGGTGACGCAAGAAACTCTCTCTTACGCCAAGGTGCTTCGTGAGCTGAAACCCGACTATGTGGTTCACGGTAACGACTGGTGCGAGGGCTTCCAGAAACCCATCCGTCAGGAGGTTTGTGAGGTGCTTGCAGAATACGGTGGTAAGCTCGTAGAGTATCCGTATAGCGACAGCCCGCAATACAAGGAACTGGATGCTGCTCACCGTGCAGAAGCAGCAATGCCGGACGTGCGTCGAGGCCGTCTGCGCAAACTCATCAATATGAAAGGTCTGGTTACGGCAATGGAAGCCCATAGCGGTATCACTGGATTGATTGTGGAAAAGACCAAGGTGCTGCAGGATGGCAAGACTTATCAGTTTGATGCGATGTGGGTGAGCAGTCTCTGCGACTCTACCGCAAAGGGTAAACCCGACATCGAACTGGTGGATATGACCAGCCGTTTCCGTACTATTGATGACATTATGGAAGTGACCACTAAGCCTATCATCTTCGATGGCGATACGGGTGGACTGACCGAACATTTTGTCTATACGGTCCGTTCTCTTGAGCGAATGGGTGTAAGTATGGTCATCATTGAGGACAAAACCGGCCTTAAGAAGAACAGCCTCTTCGGAACCGAGGTGAAGCAGACACAGGACAGTATCGAGCATTTCTGTGAGAAGATCCGTGCCGGTAAGCATGCGCAGAAAACCAAGGAGTTCATGATCTGCGCCCGTATCGAGAGCCTGATCCTTGAGCAGGGAATGGAAGATGCCCTAACTAGGGCATTTGCTTTCAGCGAGGCCGGTGCTGATGCCATTATGATTCATAGCCGAAAGAAAGACCCGGCCGAAATCTTTGAGTTTGTGCAGAAATTCCGCGAGAAGAATACCGTCACGCCCATCGTTGTGGTACCCACCTCTTTCAACACCGTGACCGAGCAGGAGTTCAAGGATAGGGGCGTGAATGTGGTTATCTATGCCAACCAGCTCACCCGTACCGGCTTCCCCGCTATGCAGGATGCAGCTCGCACCATCTTGGAAAACCATCGTGCCAAAGAGTGCGACGACAAGTGTATGAGCATCAAAGAGATTATTACCCTTATCCCTGAAGAATAAGAAAGGAAGAAGCTATGATTAGATCTGAATTCTTTATAGAGAAACTAAGAGAGAACGGTATCGACTGCTTTGCGGGTGTTCCCGACAGTTTGTTGAAGAATATGTGTGCCTACATCACAGACCATTGTGATGCCCAGCATAACATCATTGCGGCCAACGAAGGTGCTGCCGTAGGCATTGCAGCTGGTCATTATCTTGCTACGGGCAAGCCGGCCTGTGTGTATATGCAGAATAGTGGCGAAGGCAACATCATCAATCCGCTGGCATCTCTCACCGATGAGGAAGTGTACAACATCCCTGTACTTCTGCTGATTGGTTGGCGTGGTCGCCCGGGTGTTCACGACGAGCCACAACACGTCAAGCAGGGCAAAGTGACAACCGGCCTGCTCAATGTGATGGGTGTGAACTACGAGGTGCTCAGCAATGAAGAGGACAAAGCTGAGAAGCAGATAGCTAAGGCCATCAAAGCCCTTCAGAACAAGGAGGTCTGTGCACTGGTGATTGAGAAAGACACCTTTGAGGATTACAAGCTTCAGAACGTTGAGGTGAATAACCTCACGATGAGCCGTGAAGAAGCCATCCAGACTGTTGCAGCAGCTCTTGGAGAGAAAGACTGCATTGTCAGTACAACCGGTATGATCAGCCGCGAACTCTTTGAATACCGAGCTGGCAAGGGTGAAGGTCATGAGCGCGACTTCCTTACCGTCGGCAGTATGGGACACGCATCTCAGATTGCTTTGGGTATTGCAATGGCACAACCAGAGCGTAGGGTTTGGTGCTTTGACGGAGACGGTGCGGCCATTATGCACATGGGTAGTATGGCCATTGTGGCCAGCAAGGAACCAAAGAACTATGTTCATGTGGTATTCAACAATGGTGCTCACGATAGCGTCGGTGGTCAGCCTACTGTTGGCTTGAAGATTGACCTGCCAGCTATGGCGAAGGCTGTTGGTTACAAGACTACCTATAGCGTTGACAATAAAGAAGCCCTCAATGTCATTCTGAGCGAAGCGAAGAATCTGGAAGGACCGATACTTGTTGAAATCAAGGTGAAGAAAGGTAACCGCAAAGACCTTGGCCGTCCGACGACCACACCAATTCAGAATAAAGAGGCCTTAATGGACTTCCTACAGAAGTAGTTTCAAGTTTTAAGATTCAAGTTTCAAGGTATAGTGCGTATGAGCCAAAAGATAATAAACGGAATAGATAAGCTCCCTGGTATCCTGCAAGAGGCAGGATGCCGGAAGCTATTTCTTGTGATTGACAGTTCCTATCCGTTCTTGAACATCAAGGATGCGATAGAGGCGTTGTCGGTGGAGAAGGTAAAGTTCTCGGACTTTACGCCCAATCCGCTCTATGAGCAAGTATGTAAGGGAATAGAACTGCTAAAAGAATCCAACTGTGATACTATCCTCGCAGTGGGTGGTGGTAGTGCTATTGATGTGGCCAAGTGCATCAAGTTGGCCGTGCTAGCAGAGGAAGGCAATGCTGCCATTATTCCGCCGCTGGTTTCTCAGCGATTGTCTATTGATGGGAGCAAGATTCCGTTCATTGCCATACCAACGACAGCAGGAACAGGCAGCGAGTCCACCCATAATGCAGTGATGTATTATGAGGGAGCCAAGCAGACTGTCACCAATGATGGAGTGCTTCCTGACTATGCTCTTCTGGAACCTTCCGTTCTTAAAACCTTGCCGCTCTACCAAAAGAAATGCACGATGATGGATGCTCTCTGTCAGGGAATAGAGTCTTGGTGGAGTGTGAACAGCACAGACGAGAGTAAAGAATACTCCAAGAAAGCCATTGAACTGATTATGGCCAACTGGCGGAAGTACATCTTTGAGAATGATGATGAAGCCGCATCACAGATTATGTTGGCTGCCAACTATGGTGGTCGTGCTATCAATATTGCTCAGACAACGGCTGCTCATGCGATGAGTTATAAGATTACATCAATGTATAAGCTGCCTCACGGTCACGCGGTTGCTGTTGGACTTCCGGTAATTTGGGAGTATATGTTGGACAACTTGGATAAATGCATAGATAGTAGGGGACAAGGTTATATTGTCAGTATCTTTAGAGAGATAGCTAATGTTATGGGATGTGAGACTCCACCAATGGCGATTTCTTTGTTCCGTGAGATGATGAATGATATGGGACTGAACAATCCAGTGGCAGTCGAGAAGGAAAACGAATTGAATGTCTTATCCACATCTGTTAATCCTGTGAGATTAAATAATAATCCTGTACAGATTGATTCTGTGGCATCGAGAGAGCTCTACTCTATTATTCTGCAATAAGTATGAGGCGAATTATATTACCGGTATTAATACTTTTGCTGTCGGTGTTTATAGTCACTACTTGCTCTCCTATTAATGCTCAGATCTCCCCTGTTTATGATCATGTTATTATCTTAGCATTTGATGGGTGGGGTGCATCGTCATTTGAAGCAGCCGACATGCCTTTTTTGAAAAGTAAGATTCCAAATAGCGCCTGGACTCTTCATAAACGCTCTATTCTTCCGACATCAAGTGCTTGTAATTGGGCGTCTATGTTTAAAGGGGCAGGTCCAGAAGCACATGGTTATATAGCATGGAATACTCAATCACCAGCTTTTGACATAAGCTATGCAGATAGCAAAGGCAACTTCCCATCACTGTTTTCCATCTATCGAGATCAGTTCCCTGACAGAGAGATGGGCTACATGTTTCAATGGGAGGGAATGAAATACATTTTTGACATGGGTGACTTTTCATATGATAAAACCTTTCCAGTATCTTATGCAGGTAGTGAGAGTATGAAAGAGGCGGCGGCTACTTACATAAAGAGTAAAAAGCCTGGATTGGCTTTTTTTGTTTGGGATTACCCTGATGCTGTCGGCCATTCTAAAGGATGGTATACTGATGATTATATGAAAGAATTAGCTCATATTGATGCTATTATTGAGTTCATATATGAATCGTGCATTGAAGCAGGAATCTTAGAAAACACATTGTTTGTTATCACTTCTGATCATGGTGGGCATGAAAAGACTCACGGGCAACCCGTAATGACAGATCTTGAGACTCCCTTTATGCTCTTTGGAAAAGGTATAAAACCGGGAGAAATTAAGGATCCTCTTATGCAGTATGATGTTGCCTCATTATTGGCAGAATACCTGAGAATAGAACAACCTTTAGCCTGGAGAGGAAGGATTCCCAATAATGTTTTATAGGGATAAAGAGCCTGCGTATTCCCTGGTTTAGGGCTTACAGTTTGCTGGAATGGGCAAAGACATCAGAGAGATTATAATTATCTAATAGTCATGTGTGATGACCTTTAACACTTTCATCTTTTGGTTGATATTCCCGTGTATCTTCGTGATACACTGGATATTGCCGAATAGTATTAGGGGGGGGGTATAAGGCTGATACTCAGCATCTTATACGACCAAGAAGTCTATTCCTTATCCTCGTAAGCTATCTGTTGTATGCGAACTGGAAACCAGCCTATACGCTGATCCTTCTCGGGATAACGTTGCTGACTTTCTTTGGAGCGAAGTATATCGCATCACGCGAGGATCGACGGAAGAAATCGGTGATATTCATCTTGGCACTGGCGACGTTGCTGCCTCTGTTGGTTTTCAAGTATTACAACTTCATCAACGAAAGCGTTTGGTCGTTACTGTCTGCTACAGGACTGCGGTATGAACTGCACGGACTGAACTGGGCAATCCCTGTCGGAATCTCGTTTTACACATTTCAGGCACTCGGGTATCTGTTCGATGTTTACTATAAGAGAACAACGGCAGAGAAGTCGCTGATCGATTATACGCTGTTTGTGTGCTTCTTCCCACAGATTTTCTCCGGACCTATCAGCAAAGCTGATGAGTTGCTGCCTCAAATCAAGAAGGAAAGGAGGTTCGATTATGCGCAAGGCGTTCAAGGACTGAAATTCCTGCTATGGGGAATGTTCCTCAAACTGGTGCTGGCTGACAGACTGGGGCTTTATGTGGACAAGGTGGTCGGAAGCTATGAGATGTACAGTGGCGGGACGTGTATGCTGGCTGCGGTTTTCTACTCGTTGCAGATTTATGGTGATTTTGCAGGATATTCACTAATGGCTATAGGTGTGGCAAAGACTCTGGGGTTTGACTTGATCAATAACTTTAACAGGCCGTACTTTTCGGTGAGCATCACTGATTTCTGGAGGCGGTGGCACATAAGCCTGTCACGGTGGTTGAAAGACTACGTGTATATCCCGATGGGTGGGAGTCGCTGCTCGAAGCTAAGGAACTACTGGAATATCTTTGTGACGTTCCTTGTGAGTGGCATCTGGCACGGGGCCAACTGGACGTACATCGTATGGGGATTGATACACGGTTTTGCTCAGATTATCGAGAAGGCCCTAGGACTGAACAAGAAGGAGTCGAAGGGCGGTGTGCGGCTCGTCCGTATCGCAGGAACTTTTGTGCTGGTGACAGTGGCGTGGGTGTTCTTCAGGATGCCTACGCTGGGGGATGCAGTCGGAATCATCGGGCATTGGTTCACGGACTTCGGCATACCGGAGGTGCTGTCGGTGACGAACTTTGCCATCTATGTGATGGCGATTGCCATTGTGCTGTTCGAGGAGACGCGCGAGGAGTTCTTCCCGACGAGGATGCGGTTCTTGGATAATCGTTATGTGCGATGGGCTAAGTATGTGGTTGTATTTTGCTTGATCCTGCTCTGCGGAGCGTTGGACAGTGGGTCATTTATCTATGGGAGCTTCTGATATGAAAAGGTTTATCATCAACATATTGATTTTCTTCGGTATCGTGGCTGCCGTAGATGTGGTGGCAGGAAAAGTGTTTGGGTACTTGCAGTCGAATATAGCAGGCGGGCGGACGGGTGCTGAGTATTATGCCTGTAGGGAATCGAATGAGGATGTCATCATAATGGGGAGTTCACGGGCTTCTCATCATTATGTGCCGCAGATAATCACTGACAGTTTGGGACTGACCTGTTTCAATGCTGGGCAAGATGGTAATGGGATTATCCTTCAGTATGGTCGTTGGAAAATGATTTCTGAGCGGTACGTCCCGAAACTGATCATCTATGATATAGCGATGAGTTTTGATATGGAACCTACGGACAATATGACATACGTAGACAGGTTGAAACCTTTCTGCAAAGATAAGGCTGTGGCTGACTATGTAGTGGAGTTGTTTCCTATGGAACGGGTAAAGTTGTTTTCACAGATGTATTGTTACAATTACAAATTTCTGGAAATGGCATCTGACTGCTTAAGACGTGGCGGCTATAAGAAGAAAGCCGGTTATATTCCGCTGAATGGGCATATTCGGCAGGAAGTTGTAGACAAGCCAATGGCTGAGAAAACGGCTACTATTGAGACGGATGAGGTGAAACTACACTATATAGAGCAGCTGCTGAAAGAGACGAAAGAAAAGGGTACCGAGATGGTTATAGTGGTGTCGCCAACATGGAGGGGAGGAACCAGGCTGCCGGTGGCTTATTCCCCAGTGCGTGAACTGGCCGAGAAATATGGTGTGCCATTCTATGAATATATCAATTCGCATATTTGTGATGATCCTGATTATTTTGAAGATTCATCACACTTGAATGACAAAGGAGCGAGACGGTTTACAGAAGAGATAGTCTCGCTGATTAAAAGAGCGTATGAAGATAAAGGATAATAACCTACAAGCCTTTTTCGCCCTGGTCCGTGCCGGCCTGTGGGAACAGGAGGTGCAGCTCGCACCCTATGGAGAAATCGACTTCGACGAGGTGCTGCGGCTCTCGGAGGAGCAGAGCGTGGTGGGACTGGTGGCGGCGGGCATCGAGCATATCGTGGACAGGAAGCCGCAGAAGAAGGATGTGCTACAGTTCATCGGCCGCACAGTGCAGCTGGAGCAGCGCAACCAGGCGATGAACTATTTCATCGGCGTGCTGGTGGAGAAGATGCGCGAGGCGGGGATCTATACGGTGCTGGTGAAAGGACAGGGGGTAGGTCAGTGCTACGAGCGTCCGCTGTGGCGGTCGTGCGGCGACGTGGACCTGTTCTTCGATGCGGAGAACTACGAGCGGGCGAAGGGGTTCCTCACGCCGCTGGCGGTGGAGGTGGAGCCGGAGGAGAAGCGCAAGAAGCATCTAGCGATGACCATCGACCCGTGGCTGGTGGAACTTCACGGCCTGATGCCGACGGAGATTTCGGAGCGCATCAACGCGGGCGTGGAGCGGGTGCAGAGCGACATCTTCGCAGGCGGTGGCGTGCGGGTGTGGGAGAACGACGGTGCAGATGTGCCGCTGCCTTCGCCGGACAATGATGTGATCATCGTGTTCACGCATTTCCTGCAGCATTTCTTCTGCGGGGGCGTGGGCCTGCGGCAGATCTGCGACTGGTGCCGGCTGCTGTGGACGTACCGGGAGCGTATCGACCGTAATTTGCTTCTGCGTCGGCTGCAGGAGATGGGGATTGTGAGCGAATGGCAGGCGTTCGGGACGTTTGCGGTGGAGTGGCTGGGGATGCCGGTGGAGGCGATGCCTCAGTATTCGTCAGATGCATCTTGGTCGCGTAAGGCGAAGCGTATTTGCCGTGTGGTGATGGAGGCTGGCAACTTCGGACACAACAAGGACAATTCGTACCGGTCCCGGTATCCTCGTCTGGTGGAGAAGAGTATTACGTTCTTCTTGAGGTTCGGCGAGTATGGGCGGTTGTTCTTGATATTCCCGGCTGATGCCCCGAAGTTCTTCGTGACGTATGTGGGACGGAGGACGAAGGCGGTGATGTGACGAAAACGAAAACGATAGCGATAACAATTAAATTTATAACATATTATGTCAGAAAGAAAAATGATTTACCTGTGCCTGGCTCACATGAGCGAGGATGGAATGGAACAGAAGTATGTGAAAGAGGCATTCGATACGAATTGGGTGGTGCCGATGGGTCCGAATGTGAATGCGTTCGAGGAGGATTTGGAGAGGTTCGTGAATGGAATAGATTCTTCGGCTGCGCCTCAGAATGACAAGAAACTCGACCGCGAGGTGGTTTGTCTTGCGTCCGGGACGGCGGCGGTGCATCTGGCTATGATTGCTTGTGGTGTGAAGGCTGGGGATGAGGTGCTGGTGCAGAGTTTCACGTTCTGTGCTTCGTCTCATCCGATTACGTATCTGGGTGCCAAGCCGGTGTTCGTGGGCTCGGAAGGGGAGACGTGGAATATGGACCCGAAGCTGCTGGAGGCGGCAATCATCGACCGGAAGGAGAAGACCGGGAGGTACCCGAAGGCGATTGTGCCGGTGGCGCTGTACGGGATGCCATACCGAATCGACGAGATCATGGCCATCGGCGCAAAGTATGGGATTCCGGTGATCGAGGATGCGGCCGAAGGCATGGGCTCCCGTTTCAATGGGCAGGTGCTGGGCACTTTTGGCGAGTACGGTATCCTGTCGTTCAATGGCAACAAGATGATTACGACCTCCGGCGGCGGCGCGTTGATTTGCCGCACCAAGGAGGCTGCCAATGAGATCATGTGGTACGCCACCCAGGCGCGGGACGCCTATCCGTACTATCAGCATTCTGCTATCGGCTTCAATTACCGGATGAGCAATGTCTGCGCCGGTATCGGGCGTGGACAGATGACGGTTCTGGAGGAGCACATTGCCCATCACAAGCACGTGCAGGCGCTGTATGAGGAGTTGCTGGCCGATGTCCCGGGCGTGCAGATTCATAAGCAGCCGGCGGATCCGCGTTACGACGCGAATTTCTGGCTCTGCGCTGCTACGATTGATCCGTCGGTGCGTGTGAAAGGCCAGGAGAATGCCTACAAGGAGGTCGTAAAAACGGCCGTGGGCGGTGCTGCTGGTGTAATTCATGCTGTCGACAGCGCCACGACCGACTGCCAGCCGAACGACAACGTAGAGGCCCTCCGTGTGTTTATGCTGGAACGCAAGGTGGAATGCCGTCCGCTGTGGAAGCCGATGCACAAGCAGCCGGTGTATGCCGGTGCTGCGGTATATACGAACGGTCTCGAGGTGGATCTCTTCAAGGTTGGTTTCTGCCTGCCGGCGGGACCCTACGTGAAGGATGAGGATGTGAGGTATATCGTGGAGTGCATCAAGGAGGCGATTGTAAAGTGATTTTGCAGCTATGACAGTAAAAGGTTTTTTCAAAGGCATCTGGGAGGTTTTCAAGTACCTTTCCCTAACGCCCAGTTGGGGCAGCAAACGTCGTGCGGAGCAGCGGGCGTATGAGGAGCGGCTCGATGAGGCGATGGAGCGTGTTAAGGCAGAGAAGAAATGATAATAACACAATCCATATTGGATGACTTGACTGCCAAGGCAAAGGCCTCGCCTCGACTGCGGATGAACCTGGACCTCCGTAATTCTCCGGAGGACCAGTCGCAGAGAATGCTCAATGCCATCGAGCCCGGGACAGTGATGCCCATCCATCGGCATCGATCATCGTCTGAGACAGTGGTCTGCCTCCGCGGCCATTTCGAAGAGTATTTTTATGACGCTTCAGGCGTCTTGGTGGAAACCATTGACATGAAGCCAGAGGGCAATGTCCTGAATGTCCCCGCAGGGCAATGGCATTCACTCAAGTCGTTGGAATCCGGAACTGTGCTACTGGAGTGCAAAGATGGGAAGTGGGAACCGCTGGGGGAAGAGGATATTTTGAAACTTGATAAGCAATGAAGATACTAGTTACCGGCGCAAAGGGGTTCGTGGGAAAGAACCTGTGCGCACAATTGAAGAACATCCGGGACGGGAAGGCGCGGAATTACGGCGTCACGGTTTCGGAAGTGTATGAATATGACCTGGATTCGACTTCGGAGGAGTTGGATGCGTGGTGCGCGAGCGCGGACTTCGTGTTCAACCTCGCGGGCGTGAACCGGCCGCAGAATGCTTCGGAGTTCATGGAGGGGAATTTTGGATTTGCCTCGGTGCTCCTGGATACGCTGCGTAAGCACAGGAACACTTGCCCGGTGATGCTGTCGTCCTCGCAGCAGGCGTCGCTGACGGGGCGATTCGGCAATTCCGAGTATGGGCGTTCGAAGAAGGCAGGGGAGGACTTGTTCCTTTCTTATGGTGCTGAAACGGGCTCGCGTGTGCTGGTGTATCGCTTTCCGAATCTCTTCGGCAAGTGGTGCCGGCCGAACTACAATTCTGCTGTGGCGACGTTCTGCAATGCGGTGGCGAATGACTTGCCGTACACGGTGAATGATCCGTCGGTGGAGCTGGAGTTGCTGTACATCGACGATCTGGTGGATGAGATGATTGCTTGCCTCCGGGGCGAGGAGCATAAGTGTGAGTTTTCCGGTTTGGATGTGCTGCCTTCAGATTCGGGGCGCTATTGCTACGTGCCGGTGACGCACAAGGCGACGCTGGGGGAGATTGTGGCGCTGCTGAAGTCGTTTGAGGCGCAGCGGTCGACGCTGATTGTGCCGGAGATTCCGGCCGGGTCGTTCGCCAAGAAGCTGTATTCGACGTTCCTGTCGTATCTGCCTGCGTCCAAGGTGGCGTTTCCGCTGAAGACCAATTCGGACGCGCGCGGGTCGTTTACGGAGTTGGTGAAGACGCTCAACTGCGGCCAGTTTTCGGTGAACGTTTCGCTGCCGGGTGTGACCAAAGGCCAGCATTGGCACAACACCAAGTGGGAGTTCTTCATCGTCGTCTCCGGACGGGCACTGATTCAGGAGCGCCGCGTAGGCTCCGACGAGGTGCTGAACTTCGAAGTCTCGGGTTCCGAGATAAAAGCCGTGCACATGTTGCCGGGATATACGCATAATATTGTAAATTTGTCGGACACCGAGCCGCTCGTGACGCTGATGTGGGCCAACGAGCTCTTTGACCCCGAGCGCCCGGACACATATTTTGAACCGGTGGAGTAGAATGTCAAATAGGTTGGAAATAAGCAAGTATCTTCGATTTCTTGATGATGCCGGTTGGTCGGAACTGATTGACAATCGATGGAAGGAGGATGTGTACAAGGAGTTGCTTGCTCAGTTCCCGTCAATGACATCCGAAGAGTGGAATCAAATAGAAAGAGTTATTTTTGTCTAAAAACAGGAATTCATATATGGCAAGTTTTAAGAATAACGGGAAGCTTAAGCTTCTGATTATCGTCGGCACACGCCCGGAAATCATCCGCCTGGCCGCAGTTATCAACAAATGCCGCGAGTATTTCGACTGTCTGCTGGCGCATACTGGACAGAACTACGACTACAACCTCAACGGTGTATTTTTCAAGGACTTGAAGCTCGCTGATCCGGATGTGTATATGGAGGCCGTGGGCAATGACCTCGGCGAAACCATGGGCAACATCATCGCCAAGAGCTACCAGCTGATGGTGGAGGTGCAACCCGACGCTGTACTGGTATTAGGAGATACAAACTCGTGTTTGAGTGTTATCGGCGCCAAGAGGCTGCACATACCGATCTTCCACATGGAAGCCGGCAACCGCTGCAAGGACGAGTGCCTGCCGGAGGAAACCAACCGCCGCATCGTCGATATCATCTCCGATGTGAATATGGCTTATTCTGAGCATGCCCGTAGGTATCTGGCTGATACGGGTCTGCCCAAGGAGCGCACATACGTTACCGGCAGCCCGATGGCGGAGGTGCTGCACAATAATCTGGCAGAGATTGAGGCCAGCGATATCCATAAGTGTCTGGGCTTGGAAAAGGGCAAGTATATCCTGCTTTCTGCGCATCGTGAAGAGAACATCGACACCGAAAAGAATTTCCTCTCGCTATTTAACGCCATCAACAAGATGGCCGATAAGTACGACATGCCCATCTTGTACAGCTGCCATCCGCGCTCTCGCAAGCGCCTCGAAGCCAGCGGATTCAAGTTGGATCCTCGCGTTATTCAGCACGAACCTCTCGGCTTCCACGACTACAACTGCCTCCAGATGAACGCTTTCTGTGTGGTGAGCGATAGCGGCACCCTGCCTGAAGAATCCTCGTTCTTCACCAGCATCGGACACCCTTTCCCCGCCGTCTGCATCCGCACATCCACCGAGCGTCCCGAAGCCCTCGACAAGGGCTGCTTCGTCCTCTCCGGCATCGACACGGTAGGCCTCCTGCAGAGCGTTGACGTCGCCGTCTCCCTCATCCGTGACGGCCTCCCCGGCATTCCCGTACCCGACTACATGGACGAAAACGTCTCCACCAAGGTGGTCCGCATCATCCAGAGCTACGTGGGGGTGGTGAATAAGATGGTTTGGAGGAAGTTCTAGGTTAGTTATTATCTCCAGTATGAAACACGATCAACTCAGGCATTTGCGCAGTCTCAGGCTGTTATTGTCACAAGACAAATCTCCGCTCGGTTTTTTTCTGGCGGCAGGCTGTCCGCTTTCAGTTCAGGTGGCAGGTAAGCCGTTGTCTCCTGATATGGCAGGTTTGTCAAAGATTATTGCTGATGAACATGCGCGAGAGCCGGCGGACTCTCCGTTCAATCGGCTGCTTGTAGAGTTGGGGAAGGTAAAGAAAAGCGTCAGTAACATCGAAGACGTCCTGACTTTTATCCGCTCCATGAAAGAGGTGGCCGGAGGCGGTGCTTCCGTCCGGGGTTTTTCCGAGGCTGAGTTAACAACACTGGAGAAGGAGATTTGTACTACGATAACCCGGGAAGTTAATAAAGAGCTGCCTGAAGACGATAACTCATATCGGCGTTTGGCAAAGTGGGTGAGCGCCATTGATCGGAAAGCACCGGTAGAGATTTTCACCACAAATTACGATTTGTTGATCGAGCAAGCTCTTGAGGAGCAGTTCGTGCCATTCTTTGACGGATTTTCCGGCTCGCGTTATCCGTTCTTTGATATCCATTCGGCGCAAGGTAATGATTTGCCGCCTTACTGGGCGAGGCTTTGGAAACTGCACGGCTCCGTCAACTGGAAGGAGGAAGGCAATGGGGTTTATCGTGTCTCAAAGGATGGTGGTGCCGGGTCTCCTCAGTTGATATATCCGTCTAAGTTGAAGTACGACCAGAGCCGCAAGATGCCTTTTCTCGCAATGTCGGACCGTTTAACTGATTTCTTGCTTAAAGATCACGCAGTTCTCATTATTTGCGGGTATTCATTCAATGACGAGCACATCAACGATACAATCATCAATGCTTTGAAAGTGAACCAAAGCGCCAATGTCATTGCGTTGATGTACGGCACTAAACTAGACAAGTCTGGAAAGGAGAGGGCTCCGGAGGCGTTGAAAAGGGCGAAGGAGCGTCCGAACCTTAACGTCTGGCATGATGATGTCGCCGTTATCGGCGCCCAGGAATATGAGTGGAGTGAGTATGATGAGGATAATAAAGATTTCGCTGGTTTTAACTTTAACCTCGTGGGCAAGCGTGTTGCTTTAGGCAATTTCTCTGAATTCACTTCATTCCTTTATCAACTGATAGGAGATCATCCCGATGCAGACAAGAAGTAATCCGGCCGTTATCGGTGTGGTGCGGAGTATTTCCGGGACAAATGTATCGGTACAGCTTTACCCTACGCTGAACTCTTCCATCACATACATTAACGGTAGTGGTTATAAGATTGGCCAGGTAGGGGGATTCGTCAAAATCCCCCAGGGCTATTTGAACCTGTATGGTACTGTCGTTCAGATTGGGGCGGATGCTATCCCCGAGAATCTACGGGAGGATGATAGTGTGGGGTATCGTTGGATGACGGTCCAGCTTGTCGGCGAGGGAGCCCAGGGACAACCCTTTGAGCGAGGCATCTCTCAATATCCTATGATTGATGATGAAGTATATATCGTCACGGAGGATGACCTCATCAGTATCTATGGCCAGGTCCAGGGAGCCGAATTCGTTCCGGTTGGGACAATCTCGGGTGCAGACAATATTCCAGCGCTGGTGGACATCAACAAACTGATTAGCCGTCATTGTTCTGTCGTAGGTTCAACGGGAACCGGAAAGTCCACGACAGTGGCGGGGCTGATCAACACGCTGATTTCTCCGGAGCAGTTCCCCTCGTCCCGTATCGTCCTTATCGATATCCACGGTGAATACGGAAAGACCTTCAAGGATAAGGCCAATGTGTTCAGGATTATTCCACAGGATCCTCATGAGTTGAAACTATCCGTGCCCTATTGGGCAATGAGTTTCGATGAGTTCGTAAGTTTCACTTTCAGTGGCGTTAACGATAGCGACCGTTCGCAGCTCGCGGATTATGTCTTGAAGTTGAAGAGGCTGACCATTCGAGAACATCCCGGTCTGTATTCATATTTGCGGGAAGACTTGATTACGGCAGATACTCCTATCCCATTCAGCCTGAATCGGCTGTTCCTACATTTGTACCGCGAAGTCTTCGCCACCCACAACACAACCCAAACCGGCCAGAAGTTATGCGATATTGACAAGGAGTTTAAAGAGGAAGATACGACGGAAGAGTTTGAAGAGAAAGATGGTATAAAACAATTCGGAAGCTTGAACCCGTTTAAACTTCCAGTATACAAGCCGATCGTAGATAAGAAAATCTACCTGGGCAAACAGGCACTCAATATCAAGCGGCAGATGATGGCGCTTCATGCACGTCTGTCTGATCCGCGGTACGATTTCATCTTTAAACCGGATGGATACGAGACTGATGAAAAGGGAGGAGTGGCTCATGATACAGACTCATTGCTGAAGAACTGGTTCGGAGAAAAACAACTTTCAGTTTTTGACGTGTCCGGCATTCCCTCTGGCATATTGATTGATATCGTCGGAATTATGCTGCGCTTGATGTATGACTCATTGTTCTGGGCCCGGAATCTGTCACAAGGTGCACGGCGGAGGCCGTTATTGATTGTGATGGAGGAGGCTCACAATTATCTGGGCACAGATAATAACAACCGCGCTTCAGCCATTGTGCGCCGTCTGGTCAAGGAAGGCCGCAAGTATGGAATGGGGGCGATGATTGTCAGCCAGCGCCCTTCAGAAATAGACCCGACTATCCTCTCGCAGTGCGGTACCACCATATCCATGCGCCTGACTAACTCCAATGACAGGGGCATAGTCGCTAGTACGGTGTCCGACAACCTCTCTGGCTTGGTCAATATGCTCCCTATCTTGAAGACCGGAGAGTCCATCATTGTCGGTGAAGCGGTCCGGATGCCTATGCGGGCTAACATTTTCTTCCCGCCGGAGGCTTCCCGCCCCGACAGCCAGGATCCCAAGGTGGCTAAGGATGGGGATCCCAAAGAAGGCTGGAACAAAGCACTGGATATTCAAGAGCGGGATTATCCCGATATCACAAAGACCTGGAGAACACAGAAAACAACAATAACAGATTAGATTATGGACAGAACATACGTATCATCATCCAACATCGCCTCCATTGGCTATGACCCTATGCAGATGATTCTTGAGGTGGAGTTTCTCAACGGTTCCATCTATCAGTATTATGATGTGCCGGAGGCTCTTTATGAGGGCATTATGTCCGCCGAGTCTCACGGAAAGTACCTCAACGAGTACATCAAGAAAGGGGGCTACCGTTTTGAAAGGGTCTAAATTATGCGTCTCGATCACAAACTATCACGTGTCCAGGTAGACGGTTTCGAAATCTCCGACGAACTTGTTTTTCGCTATTTCGACTCGCTTCCTGAAGCGGAGCGGGAAGCAGCGTTGATGCGGGCCATCCGTATTGGCGTACTGGCGCAGATGGAAGACCGCTTCTCATCTTTCCTCGCCAAGACGACTGATGATTTGGGCGTTCAGCTGGAGAACCTGAAACTGCTGTTCGATTTAAAGCAGGAGGTTTTCCATAAGACGGCCATCAAAGGCGTTGCGGCGGAAAATGACATCCTGCAGTTCCTGGAAGAGTATATCGCGCTTCGTGGGCTGGGGGATGTCGTTTCTTTGACAGGCACATCCAAAGGTCTGTTGAAGAATAACAAGACGGGAGACATTATGGCCTTTGTCGATGGGGAAAGTGGTGGAAGGAAAATAGCCATCGAATGTAAGTTCGATAAAAGCATCAAACTGGGAGATATCGATTCCCCCGATATCGGATCCAACAAATACGACACCGCCTGGAGTCAGTTGCTGGAAGCCTCCGTAAACCGGGAGGCGAATGCCAGCATAATCGTCTTCGACAAGACATTGGCCGATGCCTCCATCCAGAAGGCCGTCGATGGGGTATCGTATGTCGAAGGCATTGGCTTCATCTGCATCATCGATTACGAGTCCGGTAATTACCACAACTTGGCTATTGCATACATGCTGGCCCGGGGGCTTGCCCTCCGGAAAGAAGGGAAGACCGTCGACGTGGAGTTTGTGAACATGCTCATCCTGCGTCTCTTGAAAGATATCCGTGACGTTCAGGGAATAGAAGGGATGGTACGCAACAACATCAAGAATAACCAGCAGATTCTCAAGAGTATCGAGAAGAGTCTTCTTTCCATTGAGTTTAACCAGCAATACCTTGTCAAATATATGCAAGACGGTTTTTTGAGCAAACAGGACCTTCTTGAGTTTTATCAACGCGAGGACATTCGTGCAAAGTTCAAAGTGTTGGCAAAGGAGATAGAGGCGGAGGAATAGGAACGTTATGGCCGTGGTTATATGCGGCGTTTTCTTCGGAGGATTTATTTAGCTGTTGAGATGTTGGACACAGAGCCTTGGATAAGATGGTCGCTAAATCGTAGAGGATTTGATGAGATGGTGAATCAGCTTGGAAGGGATGATTGACAATAAAGGCATCGGCAAACTCTTCGCCTCGTCTGCGTATGAATCTGGACCTCCGGAACTCTGCTTCCGACGGCTCGCAGCGGATGCTCAACGCCATCGAGCCTGGAAGTCCGCTGCCGATTCATCGACACATGAAATCGTCGGAGACGGTGGTATGCCTGCGGGGGCATCTGCGGGAGGTGTTTTATGATGCGGATGGACGCGTTATCGACACCATCGACCTGATTCCGGGAGGCCCTGTCGTCGGGCTTTGCATACCTATTGGACAGTGGCATACGGTGGAGGTGCTGGAGAGCGGGACGGTGATTATGGAGGTGAAGGATGGGGCGTATGAGCCGCTGGGAACTGAGGATGTGATGGAGTTGTAGGGTGTTGTCGGCAGTTGGGTTTTGTGGGATGGCGGTTGGGCAGATCGGCTTTGGTGGGACATCGACAAGAATTAGCATCGACCCATAAAGAGGATTATCGACCAGAAAATACTTGATGAATTGACGGCATCGGCAAAATCTTCGCCGAGACTTAGGATGAATTTGGATTTTCGGAATAGGCCGGAGGATGGGTCACAGAGGATGTTGAATGCCCTCGAGCCGGGGAGGGTGATGGCTATACATCGACATCGGCATTCATCGGAAACTGTTGTGATTCTGCGGGGAAGGATTTGCTGGCATTTTTTTGATGAGGAAGGAAAGGAGACGGAAAGAGTGGTGCTGGATGCGGATGGGGAGCCGAGGATGCTGAATGTTGAGAAGGATAGGTGGCATTCGCTGGTGTGTTTGGAGAGTGGGAGTGTGCTGTTTGAGTGCAAGGATGGGGCGTATGCGCCGTTGGGGGAGGAGGAGGTAATTATAAAAAAGCACTGTTGTTTATAAAAGGTGAGCGATTTCAGGTGAAAGCAGAGCGTGGGAGTTTTTGGGTGAGTTGAATAAACGTATTATTTGCAAAGGAATGCTATAATATAGAGAAGAATGCGTTATTTTTGCATAGGGCAAATAGTGCCTTAGAAGCAAATTTGTTTATGATTTGTAAGAAGAGAGAATATGGGTATTGAGTTTCTATACAAGAAGTTAGGCTTTTTGAACAAAAGCGGCTTTGTGACTATTGCCGATCCTGAGTGGATTGGCAAAGCGCAATTGTCGTCAAGGATAAGTGCGCTTATTCAAGATTCTTCGAGTCCCCTTCACGAGATGTCTGCCTTGTTTGCCATAGGTGGCAAACCCTTGATATTCTTCTTTGAACACACCCACGTCAGCACATCGTTGTTTAAGGCTGTCTGGAACTTGAATGAAGTGCCCATTGTTATCGTTGTGAAGGGCGACCATGTTGACGTATTCAATGGTTTCAAATATGAAAAGGAACTGGATTCCCTTCAGGTGATAGGTAATGAAGGTGTTCTTGATCAGTTCACATACTTTAAACTTGTTACTGGTGAAAGTTGGGAGGAATACCGCACTCGTTTGGCTTATCACAACAGGGTTGACTATTATCTGCTGAAAAATATAGAATTCGCCCAGTTGCATATTCAAAAAAATGGAGTTTCTCGAAATCTAGCCAACCGTCTGATTGGTAAGATGATATTCTTGCGCTATCTAACAGACCGGCGTATAATGCTGAGATTTGAGGGCGTAAAGAGAGTTCTGACAAACGATGACCTTATTGAACTGCTGCAAGACAAGAATAGGCTGTCTGAACTGTTTGAGACACTGCAAGACAAGGAGAAAGGTTTTAATGGTGACTTGTTTAAGATTTCGAGAGAAGAACTGGACACCGTACCTGACTCAGCCCTAAATGTCCTTGTGAGACTGTTGAAGAGTGATGATTTGGAAGACGGCTCACAGGCCTTGTTTGATGTGTATGATTTCTCTATTCTGCCTGTTGAGTTTATCAGTAATGTGTATGAGCGGTTTATCGGTAAGGAAAACCAGAAGAAGGAAGGTGCATATTATACTCCTTTGTTCCTTGCAGAATATGTTGTAGAGAACACGGTGTCACTTTATTTAAAAAAGACGACAGAGAGTAGGTGCAGGGTGTTGGATCCAGCATGTGGGTCGGGTATATTTCTGGTTGAAACCCTTCGCTGTATCATAGACCATTATATCTCTCATGCTGAACAAGAGGATTTGCAAGGGGCGAGATTTCAAGAGAAGCTGCGAGAACTGGCCCTAAATAACATATTTGGTATAGATAATGACCAAAGTGCCGTGCAGGTGGCTGCATTTTCTATCTATCTAACTATGCTGGACTATCAGAAACCAGCGGATGTTTCTACTTTCAGGTTTCCTAATCTTCTTGAAACGAATCTGCTATGCCAGGATGCGTTTTGCCATGTAGATTTTGAGGGCATGAGGTTTGACTATGTCATAGGCAACCCACCTTGGAACAGAGGACGTAAGGAGTATGACGAGGCCGGTGTGGAAATCAAGCCTGAATACCAAAAGTATATCGCAGCACGTGCCCGTGCAGAGAGAAGACGCGGCATTATTGGGAATAAAGAGGTCGCCCAGGCTTTTATGGTGAGAGCTCTTGATTTTATGGGGACTGATACCAAGACGGCCTTTGTGTTGACGAGTAAAGTGCTCTATAACAATCAGAGCAGTCGGTTCCGTAGCTATTTTCTGGAAAATGTGCAACTGGATGCTTTGCTGGAGTTGTCATCGGTGAGACGTGAAGTATTCTCACAGTCCAGCGATCCATCGATTGCACCGGCTTGCGTGATGTTCTATCAGAAAAAGGAGATGGCAGAGAATAGCCTTGGGCATTTGGTAAAGCATACTTCTGTCAAGCCCAGTGTGTTTTTCTCGCTTTTCAAGGTGCTGACAGTTGAGAAGGCTGACATACAGTATGTACGTCAGGAATTGCTTTATCAATACGATTATCTATGGAAGATATTGCTTTATGGCACATATCTGGATTTTCTTCTTGTGAAACGTCTCAAAGACAAGAGAACTATTAAGGAGGAGATTGATGAACGTGGCTTTATATATGGACTTGGCGTTACTTGCGGAAAAGAAGGGAACAGACATTATGACATCAGTGATTATGTTGATAAGATAAAAATAGAAGCAGATCAATTGCAACAGTACGTGGTATGCCCATCGGATGAACGATGGGAAATGGCGTCTGCTCAATGGGGGCGTAGAAAGCAATTATTTGAGGCTCCCTTACTGCTGATAAGGAAGAGTTTGGATACAACTGACTTTTCTTGCAGAGCAGCAGTCTATACAGAAGATGCTGTATATAAAGATGCTATCACCGGTGTTCATGGTGACAGCATTGAAACTTTGAGAAATATAGAGGGTACGTTGAATTCCCGCTTCTTTACCTATTATGCCTTGATGTGCTTTAGCTCTTTGGGAACTGAACGTGAGCAGGGACATAATATGGAGAAGTTCTCACTGCCATATATAAATAGTGATATTTACAAGATTGTTGAAAGGATTGAGAAGAAATTCAGGAGTCGTGAGAACAACCCTCTTCAGAATCTGGATGTTTTTGCATCACAAATCGAGCGCGAAAAAGACAAAATCGAAGATTGTATAACCAAGGAATTAGGTTTGTCGCAGTTGGAACAATCGCTTATTGACTATGCCAATAAGTATTCGATTCCAATAGCTACCGGAAATGCTGTAGTAAAGCCAGTGAGGAATGATAATTCCGGAAAAAAACTATTGGAAGCGTATGTCCGCATTTTCCAGAATAGGTTCGATGGGCAATTTGGTGAAGGGATGCATTTGAATTGTAGTTGCGAGATAAGTTCATCTCATGTCTTGATGCGTTTTAGTGTGGCAAATGAGCAAAAGGCATTTGAATGCAAAAGCGGTTCATTCAACGCGTTGGAAGCATTTTTGCTGGCATTGTCCACCGAGCGCGTGGCAGACGAGTTATACCTGCGCAAGGATATACGCGGTTTTGAAAAAAATGGGTTTTATATTGTGAAGCCAAGTGAACAGCGTTTATGGCACCAAGCGATAGCATACGTGGATGTTCAGGAGTTTGTTGATGCATTATTAACGAGAATTGAAAGGTAGCGGGAATGGATGCTTCGGTATTTGAATATAGAGACGTCTATTATCGTATGCAACTTCGGGGTTTGTTGGATGACATCTGCGGTGTATATACCTTAATATGTCAGAGCGGACAGCCGTTGCCAGATGATGAGAACAAGATTCGGGATGAGTTTGGCAAGTTTTTCTTTGACCAGGCCTATAAGATGACGACAACCACTGCGAAGAATTATCATTATGGTTCTGAGGTTTGGTTGCAATTGACAGCGGGCCGTGTTGATATGCAATTCTTGTCTCCTAACTGCTATAGCAATCAGGATGCATTCTTTGCAATAGAGTGCAAACGACTTGACGGTAAGGGCCATCTTAGCAAGGAGTATGCTGACAATGGTATCAGGCGTTTTACAACAGGCAAGTATCCGTCGTTGCTTGGTTGTAATGCCATGTTGGGATTTGTAGTCTGTACCATTGACTTGACAGCTACAGTAAATCAGATAAACAGTCATTTAGGGGCTTCTGAGTATTTGAGTACATCATGTACAACGCTGGATACGATGGTAGAACTAGAGTCACAGCACACTATGCCTTACGAATTTGTTTTATATCATTTGTGGTTGAATTTTGCAGGGCTGGTGGCCTAAATTGCTGGAGCTATATTCGCCGCTACCCGTTCATTGGTATCATCGACAACGAATATAAATCAGATTCAAAAAGCATTATCAGATATGACATTCAAAGGTTTTTTCAAAGGCCTTGGGCAGGCTTTCAAGTATTTGCTCACCCCCCAACTGGGGCAGCAAGCGCCGCGCAGAGCAGCAGGCGTATGAGGATCGGCTCGACGAGGCGATGAAGCGCGCGCAGGCAGAGAAAGGGGCGAAGGCGGAAAGCTAGGTTCCTGTGCGACTGGGCCTTATTCCTCGGCAAGAATCCGTCGCTGGACTGGGAGCGCTTCTGGCGCTATACCGACGAATTCGACATGCTGCGCTTTGCGCAATCGATGACCAGGCTCTCCTGCCGCCTGCTCGGAGCGAGCATTCCGTTCGAGCTCCCCATGGATGAGGAAGCGGACGAACTCCTGGAATCGAGCCTTTGGGACATCCCCTCGGCCAGCACGGGCGGCAAGTCCCTCTTCCAAGGGCGCCTCGGCATCATCTCCAACCTCCTCCACACCCGGAGGAGCCACAAGGTCTTCTACGACACAAGCTCCCTGGGGATGATCCTGGCGTATGTGAGGGGGTATTTGTTCGGGGGAGAGGAGTGAGAGGAGGCATCGGCCTCCGGCAAATATGTGATTTGTGCCGGCTTCTGTAATGGTTCAGGATTCAAGGTTCAGGGGTATGGCTGATACGACAATGATTGATCGGCTTATGCAGTTTGTCGAGAGCGAAATGCGCTCTTGCTCAATGGATATAGGAGGCATTACACCTCTATACGTTTACAGGATGTGGGGAGGAGCTGTGGCTATTGATGAGATAGCAACGGGACTTGCGGAACTGAGGAAACAAGGAAGCATTTGAGGTTCATGGTTTTTGGACGAACCAAGCGACCAGGGTCAAACGAAAGGTTAATGATGAATGATTAATATGGGAGAACAATACTTCAAAGGTGTGTTAGCCGGTTATCTTGGGGCGAACTTTATGTGTGGCCCTATAACCGAGTGGCAGATAGATATCATCAAAGAAAACATTTCGCATTATTGTTAAGCAACGATAGACTGATGGTCGGTTCATGGTTAAGGGTTAATAATTGCCCTATTGCAATGGGAAAGAATAATAATTGACACAATAATAAGCCTATGAAAGAGCAAATCTTCAGATACTATAAAGGCGAAGAAAACATAGTCGTAGTAGAAAAAGAAAACTACGAAGAGTCGCTATTTCGGGAACAGTATATACAAGCTCTGCAGCTGGTAACTGACCTTGCAGAACATCCCAAGAAAGATGTCCCTAACCTTGTAGCCTTCTGCGGTGACCGAGGAGAAGGTAAGACTTCGTGTATGTTGACGGTGTGCCATATCATAAAGAATAGCGGCAACCCCGCTATTGCAAGTGAGATGGAGCCACTGGGCATAGACACAAAGAAACTGTATGACGCCGGATTTGAAGTACTGCCAATCATAGACCCTGCTTTTTTCGACAAGGAGCACAATATCATTGAACTTCTACTAGGACACATCTACAAAAACTTCAAGGCCTGGCGTGATAAGGATGAAAGCCAGAGCTACGGTGCCGCCAATGATGTAGCAAAACTCTTCCAGAAGACAAAAGCCTGCCTGATGCATATCGGGCAAACCAAGGTGGAAATGTACGACCCACTGGAAGAATTGGAAGTGCTATCAGCAGGAGTTGAGTTAAGCGAGTGCATTTCTACATTGATGGAGAAATACCTGGCATTGACAGGAAAGAAGAAACTGTTGATTTGTATTGACGACATAGATTTGAATATGAGCCGGGCATACAGGATGTGTGAAGAGATTCGCAAATACCTGAATAATCCCCATTGTTTGATTTTAATGTCTGTGAAAGTTGACCAATTGATTGAGGCCATACAAAACGATATCCATAAAGAAGCAGATTATCCCAAGGGAATAGAGTATAGCGGGATGGCTTCCAAATATGTTGCCAAGCTTATTCCCGTCACAGCCCGAGTAAATATGCCTCAGGCATACGACCTTTGTGAATATAAGCTAAAAGTCTATAACGGGGATAGAAGAGATACGGAACCAGTGTTTTCGTCGCAATCGGTCAAGAATGGTGTTGTTAGGAAGATATTCGCCACAAGCCGGTTTCTGTTCTATAACAGCAAGGGTAGTGTGTCGCCTATAGTACCCAATAATCTGAGGAGTTTGACTCAACTGCTGGGATTGTTGTTTTCAATGTCAGACATTGATGAGGTGGGGAATGACAGAGCCACAGAAGTGTTGGAAAACAACAAACACCTGTTCAAGGCTTATTTCTATAAGACATGGGTAAAACTATTGAATGCTACTAATCAAGCATTCGCCCTTGGGCTTACAACACGTCAGGACGGCAATGATCTAAATAAGTATGTCGTTAGTTACTTGGCAAATCAGTTGCAAGGGATTAAGGCCGACAATAGTTTGATAAGTGGGATTACAGACAGCGCGAACTTTAACTATAATATCTCTATAGGCGATGTACTTTATCTGGTTTCATATCTGGAGCAAAGTACTTTCGAAGAAGAGGTGAAGTATGTCCTTTTCTTCATCAAGTCGTTCTATTCCATCCGGCTGTTCGAGAAGTATGATATTGTGACTAATAGCTTAGAGACCGAACTATATCCAGATAAGAAAGAGACAGGCAATCTATATAGGGCAGATGTTTTGTTCGACAACACAAACACACTGCAAAGAGCTGTTTCCGGAAGCTATTTCTCGTATATTTCAAATGAGTTGCTATCACCAGAGAAAGATACGAACCAGATTCGAGACTTAAAGGTGATTAACGGAAAGGGTGGCCTTAATGTTCTTTTGAACAATCTCCTTAAAGTATTGAGAAGCGGTGGAAGAGAGGGTATGACGGCAGAGGAAGCAGAAGAATTTGATCTGAGATTCCGGATGGCAGAATTCTTCATTCTGGCTGTATCAACAAATGTCCTGAAACGAGATATCCCGGCTTCAACCATACCGCCTATGAATAGGAAGGGTGCAACACCCTATTTTCTGAGTAGGTTTAATTCCAATACTGGCTATTATGTTTTTGATGTGTTAGCTCCGTTCTACTCACTCACAAACCCTCAATATGCATATGGGAGATTCAAGGACATAGCAGACATTTGGGCATACGCAGAAAATAATGAGTGGTCGCTACTTAGGCGGATGATGGATGCCGTGAGAGAGAAAGAGATGAATGATAACAAAGTGCCTGTTGAAGATCGCGACACTTACTGCCGTGTTGAAGAGAAGCCGTCTTACTGGATGGGCAGATTGTTGTCTAATGCTGTCATCCGTAATGCAGAAGTGGCATTGGCTGTTATGGAGAATAGCCGTAACAACAAAATCTTCAACAGGAGTTCAGGAAAATCGCGCGAACTGATTGCAGATTTCTATAAGTACATCGTCAATACAAATATGATGACGTATAACAGAGGCGAGAACGAAGAACCATACTATATCAACTTTGACTTCCTGTCTCCAATTGTGACGTTGCTGAAGGATAATCGGATTGACGAAGTGCTGGAAGTGGGAGAGGGTGATAAAAAGCTCGTGTTCCCTACGTTTAGTCAGATATTCAATTATATCTCAGACAAGAAGACTGGGAAATATTCTATAGCAGGCGATTTGTTTGCAGAATCGTTAAAGAGATTCCAACCAACGAGTGGTTTTAGAATTGTAGAACGAATAAAGAAGAACCAGATAGATTTATATAGCAAGGTGCCTGAGTCAGAGTGGTCAAGTTGGTTTGAGAAAGACAAACAATATACGAAGGAAGAAGCCATTGATATTCTCCAGAAACATATTTTAGAGTTTGTAATGGAAGGTACTCCAGCAGAGGACGAAGATTAATCAGATATGGACTTTATCAGAGCAGCCATCAAGACCTGCTTCTATGAGTATCCTTTGGCTTCGGTAGCCAAAATGCTTATAGACGGGCAGTATGATGTATACTGTTCGCGGATAGTGGATATCACGAAGTGGTCGGAGCCCGCCTTTACATTGAGCGAGCAGCGTCTGCTGAACACCATCATTCACGACAAGTGGATGGCCAAAAGCCTGGGTGGAAAAATGGCTGGGTGTGAAATGGCGCGGGTGTTTCTGATGCTGAACCATTTTAGCGATGAGGTGCTGAACGATGCTGACGAACCTACGGTGGTTTTTGACAATCTTTTGCGTTGGCACGATATATCTCATTACGTTGGAGAGAACCTACTGACCTGTGCTTTTCTGGCGGAGAAGGACAGTATGTCTGGTTATACGCGCAACAATTTCACCTGGTCTGATATCCTGTCTCACGACAATTCAGACCTTAATAGAATACTTGGTAAAGGACTAGCAGACGTTCATGCCCATCTGTATGCATCGACAGATGTGTTTGCAGAAAACTGGGTGGCCTTGATGAATCATGTGGCTTTTTCGAAGGTGGAAAAGGGTTCAACGGCTGCTACTGTCGTGGATATAGAAAGACCCCACCAGGAAGGAGATGCTAACTACTGGGATGACCAGAATACACTTACCCTGCACCAGTGGGGAATAGTGGCAGCTGCTATACGTGTTCAACTGGCTGCTTGGTTGTATGAAGGAGAACCCTTTAACCGTCAGCGCATTGTGAAGATGATAGGAGACGCTGGTCAATGTGTGTCACAGGTGGCCGCGATTATAGGAGACATCAGCAGTATGGCGGATGGGGCTGCGAAGTTGAGCGATGATAAGTTGTTGGACTATGCAATAAGGGTCAAAGGATTGAATGGACAGAAGGGTAAGGACAGCCCATATATGCTTCATTACGGAGAGCGTCGCCTGCTTTACAATTATTTCAGACGATACTACGACATGGACAATGAAGCTGCGCTCATAGCTCCTTTTGTCTATCTTTATGTGCTGATCAAAGCAAAATACAGAAGGGAGTTTGTTCAGATTAATCCTTTGAATGGCTTTGAGAATTTCAAGAACTATCAGGATGAGAAGTCGCTGTATGCCAAATATCATGCATCCATAGCATATAAGTATGCTGTACAGACGGCTCTTGGAAAAGAAGGAAAAAATAGTCTGGAAGCAAGAGTGGTGAGTAGTGCCGTGATGGGTGTAAGGAAAGCAGATTATGCTCATTCTTTGTTCGGAAAAGAGAAGTACTTCGAAAAGGATGTTAGCGACAATTTAAAAATGGTTGTGCATTTTATCAAATCTAAGGAATTTCTGGACACAGATAAATCGCACCGTCACGCTAAGTTGCGGAAGCAACTGCACAAACAAATGGGAGAAGTGATTTTGAATGCGAAGAGAAATGATTACGCAAAGGAACAGAATGCACCTTTACTGGTTGGGATTGATGCCGCCGGAGCGGAATTGTATGCACGCCCGGAAGTGTTTGCTCCTTATTTCAGGTGGGCAAGGGTGAAGGGCTTGTCGAATATGACCTTTCATGCAGGCGAGGATTTCTATGACCTGATAGACGGGCTTCGCACAATAGACGAGACGATGCTCTTTATGGAGTACATACGTGGTTGCAGGATAGGTCACGGACTGGCACTTGGTGTACAACCACGACGGTATTATGCCAACCGCCACTATAAAGCCATTATGCCCAAGCAATATATGCTGGACAATTGCGTATGGCTTCTTAACCGGTCGAAGATGTATGGGATTGAATTGAACGAGGCAACAGCGCGTTTTCTGGATGACACAATACACGCCTTGTTGAGTGAGATTGGCTATGGCGAAAAGACAGACCTTTTCTTTTATTGGCAGAGCATGATGTTAAGGGGTGATGCTAGAGAAAGTGATGGAGTTAAACCATTTCCAGCGTTTTCAGCGGCAGCTTTATGTAAGGATGATAGAGCGATTCAAGCCCGAAACTATGCTGAAGCCAGAGATCTGCATGAGCGTTACGAGACAGATATGCACATCCGGAAAAAGGGTGCTGAACCTGATGAATTCAAATATCCGAGAAGCATCTGTTCAGATGTATATCTGATGCAGGAAGCAATGATAAAAGAGATAGAGGAGAAGGGTATTTGTATTGAGAGTAACCCTTCCTCAAATCTAAAGATAGGTCCTTTTGACCGCTATGAAGATTTGCCATTGTTGCGACTGAACGGTGTCAAAGAACCTAGAGAGCATAGGGTTAGCGTAAGTATCAACACCGATGATCGTGGAGTGTTCTCGACCTCTATTCATAATGAGTATTCGCTGATGGCCATTGCTTTGACGAAGGCCTGTGATGAGGCCGGAAACAGGAAATACTCTAATGAGGAAATTGAGCAGTACGTTGAAAGGATTATGCAATACGGGCAGAACCAAAGGTTTGGCGAGCCGGTGATGAGGGAGTATTGAGATGATTTTTTATGGAAAAATGGCTGACAGATCTTAAAACACAAATCATAGACGAGAAGGACTCGAAGAATTTTGATGACATTATTAAGTGTTATCAGGACGGACTGTTGAGAGCTGGTTTCTTGATGGCTTGGCTAATGCTGGTAGAGTCGCTGAAAAGGAAGATCGTGGAGCTGGCAGACAAAGGTGTGAAAGTGGCTGCCAGCGAGCTTAAGACTATCACGACCACTGAAGATGCCATGCATTCCAATGATGAGGTTATCTGGAAGGGGGCTCTTAAATGTGAATTGATTACCAAAGAAGAGGACAGTGTGCTTGAAATGCTTTGGAAGAAGCGTTGCATTATGTCGCACCCTTATATGCCGGAAGTTAACGAAAGTGACTTCCGCTATATGGTGGAAAAACTGGTCTTCATCTCGTTAAGCAGGACGTTGATGTGGTCTAAACCTATGATTAACGACTACTTCAGCGATATTAAAACCAATGTGTTCCTTATTCCCGACGAAGCCGCTGAGCAGCAGGAAACGGCCGATAGAATATTGAAATTAGTCCCAGAAAAGCTATGGCCGTTCTTTTGGAAAACATTGTTTTATGAACTGAGTCTTAGCCTGGAAGGTGGACATAATAAGCTTCAGAAGATGCTGAAAAGTCTGGCCGTCATGTTTGTTAGGCACCCCGGGCTGGACATCAACGATTCTTGTTATACACTGGCTAATCAAATTAAAGACTACTGTGGGGTATGCTGGAACATATTTAGCAACAAAAGAGCGTGGGGAAAACTCAACGAAGATTATCAAGCGCAGATGTTCCGCTTCTTGAAAGACAATAAGAAAGAGGCTAAGAAAGTGCTGTGTCTGGCTTACGACCTGATTGATAGTGATGATAGTCTGGACGAGAAGTTCATAGAGTGCTATTATGAGGCCTTGGCGGAATATGATGTGACAGATATGCAGAGTTACTATCTTGACAAAAAGAGATTCCTCAAGATACTGTATGATGAAAAGATAAAGGGATACCAGTTTAGTGACCAGGGTGAATTCATTGATATGCTAAAGTCAATGGAGGAAGACGATTTGGAGGAGTTCACCGTAGGACAAAGGCAGAAGATGGGACGGTATGTGGAAATGTGCTGCGTGAATGGGACTTTCAAAGCACATGATTTTGTGAGGTCGCAGAATATCTGGATAAAGGATTTGAACTTTGTGAAGGGTCTAACTATAGAGGGATTAACGGATGATAAAGGTAACCTGTCGGTATCTAAAAGACATCTGGAACACGTAGTGCCTGCTTTGTTCTACACTAAGACAGAAAACATACCTGAAGTGGTGGCTTCTCTTGAAGAGCTCCCCGTTGTGGAGACTATAAAAGAAGCTATGATTTGCAAGAACATGAGGATGGAAGTGAAGAGATATTTCGAGGAAGATAGCGATGAAGGTAAGGCTTTGCTGGGAGTGGTGAACAAGTATTGCGTGGGATAAAGATAAGAGCTATGTCAAGACGTGCAAACTCAGTAATCTTTGGCTTTGATTTTCAGGAAAATGCCGCCATTGTTCTTATGGTAGAGAATATGGCAGAGATGGTTTCTGTTAAGATTGAGGGTGAAGAAGACATAGAGATCAGGTTAAACGACGGGTCAACCATTCTGGCACAGGCAAAAAGCGTTGTAAAGGCGAGCACGGACTTTTCAAATGTCAGGACAAAAGCTAAAGCTGCGATGACTTCACTATCAGAGGCGGCGGAAAAAGTTAAGGTGCGTAACCTCATTTACTACACTAATTCGCCGAATCCTTTTAATGATGAGGCTTCAAAACCAATGTTGTATGGCAAGCCCCATGATAGGGTAAATGATAGGGTAAATAGTACTTATCAGGCTATTATGGCTAATCCTGGTATTCAGAGAAAACGTATTTCTGAATTGACAGGAAAGAGTATCCCTACAATTGATAGACATATTGCCTTGTTGGCTAAATCAAACCTTATTGAACATAGAGACTCGGATAAGACGGGTGGATATTACGCAAAGAAATAAAACTATGAAGATTACACAAGCTTTGCTTGATAACTTGACCGCCCAGGCGAAGGCCTCGCCGCGGCTACGTATGAACATGGACCTGCGCAATTCGCCTGCGGACGGCTCCCAGCGGATGCTCAATGCCATCGAGCCGGGGAGCCCGCTGCCCATCCATCGACATATGAAATCCTCCGAGACCGTGGTGTGCCTGCGCGGGCACCTTCGTGAGGTGTTTTATAACGAGGCGGGCGAGGTGACGGAGGTCATCGACCTTCAGCCTGGCGGCGAGTGCGTGGCGGTCAACATCCCGCTAGGCCAGTGGCACAGCGTGGAAGTGCTGGAATCAGGGACAGTGATTATGGAGAGCAAAGATGGGGCGTATGAGCCGCAGGGGTCGGAAGATATAATGAAGTTATAAGCCTATGGAATTCAATGACGTACTGAATCGCCGCTACTCCTGTCGCGCGTTTGCGGCGCAGGGGGTTGAGCAGGAGAAGGTGGACCGGATCCTGGAGGCCGGGCGGATGGCGCCGACGGCGGTGAACAAGCAGCCGGTGCATATCTGGGCAGTCTCCCGTCCGGAGACGCTGGAGGCCATCAAGGGCGTGACGCGCTCCAACTATGGCGCGCCGCTGCTGTTGGTCGTGGGCTGCCGGCCCGTGGACGCGTGGGTGCGGCGCTACGACGGCAAAAACGGCGCTGAGGTTGACGCCGCCATCGTCGCCACGTATCTGATGCTGGCGGCCGAGAACGAGGGCCTCTCCACCCTCTGGGTCGGCTCCTTCGACCCGGCCCTGTTGCGCGACATCCTCCCGGGCACCGAGGGCTATGAGCTGGTGGCGATGATCAATGTGGGTTATCCCGCCCCGGACAGCAAGCCTTCGGCCATGCATGGTGCTCGGAAGCCGGTGGGGGAGTTTGTGACGAGGGTGGAGTAGGCTGTGGAGTTTTGATGGTGTGGATTATTGTGGTTGTGCGAATTGATTACTGCCTGGCCGGAAGAAGTTTTTTCGAAGTGTTTTTTATAGCAACTATGCTATGACAAATAAAGATTATTCAGCAAAGATATGGGTGATCCCTGTACTTGTATTTGTGGGGGTTATTATTCTATATGCCATGTTTTGGTGGATAGTAGATAGCTCTATTACTGATGCTCAACTTCGCGGCGTATTCGGGGATAAGTTTGGCGCAGTAAACGCATTGTTTTCAGGGTTAGCGTTTGCCGGCCTTATTATAACCTTGTTTCTTCAGAAAAGCGAGTTGGCATTGCAGCGAGAAGAGTTACAATTGACTCGCGAGGAGATGAAAAGCCAGCGAGCTGAATTTGCCAAAGAAAATGAAACGCTCAAGCTCCAACGTTTCGAAAATCTTTTCTACAATATGCTGAATCTTCAGCAGGAAATCGTGAATGCACTTCGTGCTGAGTATGATTATGAAGACATTGCTGCCGTGCCTTTAGTAAATGGAGGACAAGGGTATGAGAGTAGAAAGGTGCGAAGAGAAGTAATAGGGAGAGAAGTTTTTCGCTATACTTTTGAGAGCGAGGAATTTTATCTCAAATATAACAATGGTCGTAGGGAGAAGATACAAGGACTTAGGAATCTACTTCATCGTCGTGGGATAAAGGGATACGATGAATATTGGGCGCCAACAGTTTTTGACCATTATTTCCGGCACCTATACAAGATTGTTCAGTTCGTTGATTCACAGGATTTTTCGTATGAGGAGGCGTATCGATATGTGTCTTTCGTGAGAGGGACTCTTTCTAAGCACGAGTTGGCTTGGATATACTATAATGCCTTACAACCTGCATATATAAAGTTTAAAGTGTTGATAGAAAAGTATGCCCTTCTTAAGAATTTGAGGCCTGAATTACTTACGCTTACGAAGGAGGCAGAAGATTATTACGAAGGGCGTGGCCTGACGGATGAAATAATGAGGTCGAAAGGTTTTTCGACTCGAGATTTTGAATTTTATTTGACCGATGATTCATTAGATAACTCGCGATACCATCTTGGTGCTTTCTGGAAACAATCTGAGATAGAAGAAGGGCGGCTATTTTTAAATAATTGGAATAATCTGCTCCGGGATGTTTCAAAGGAAGAACAGGACAAGCACGTAAGCCACTTTCAAACGGATAGTGCAAATGAGAAAGCCAAGGAAGTATAAATCTCTTCAGAATATGAAGAACCTCGAACGTAGAAGGTGGAAAAGATCACTACGTTCAAAGAGAAAGCATAGCGGTCCGTCTTTCATCGCAAGTTCCCCAAAATTGCCAATACCGGCTCAGCCGGTTAAATACTCCAGAACGGTTCTTGCCCCGGAGCATTTCTGTATAAAAGAGAATCCGGAACGGGTGATAGAATTTATTAATAAGTTGAATGAACACCTAACAAGGAGAAAGAGCTGTTATATTGATCTAAGTGCAGTTAAGCAGTTATCTCCAGATGCGGTAGTTGTATTGTTGTCTATCCTAAGTCAGTTTAAGAGACGAAGAGTCCTTTTCAATGGCAATTTCCCTAATGACCTGGAAGTGAAAAGACAGCTAATTGGATTGGGTTTTTTAGAGAATCTATATGATGCTCCGGGCATAATCCGCTATGATACCTCTACGCGGGATGTTATTCGAAAACATGGTAAGGTGCCTCTTGGAAAACTAGCCAAGGATCTTATCCTACAAAGCACGAAGAACATATGGAAAGAACCCAAGCGGTGTCAAGGAGTATATAGAATTCTGATGGAATTGATGCAGAATACACATTCCCATGCAAAAATAGGCCAAGAAGGAGTGGAGAATTGGTGGATTTCGAAGAATTATGATGAGAGTAACAACACGGAGAGTTTCTCTTTTGTGGACTATGGCGTAGGTGTTTTCAATAGCTTAGAGCATAAGAGGCCTGGTACAAAGTTTTTTGGTGCACTAGATAGAATTAGGAGGAGTATTACAGAACCAAGTGACAATAAAGTCCTTCAGCTAATATTAGAAGGGGAGCTACATAGGACTAGTACTGGTCATTATTATCGCGGGAAAGGTTTACCTGGCATAAAAACTGCTATGGAACGGAACCAAATATCTAATCTGTATATTATTACGAACGATGTATACGCAAATGTGGCAGCAAAAATTTTCGTACCTTTGCATAACTCATTTAGTGGAACGTTCATTTATTGGGAGTTAAACGACAAGAATGTATGTTGCAAGTATTAAAAGTATCTGCCGATTTTAGTGATATACCTGGCCCTAGGTATATACGAGAGGGTTCATATTCTGGTGAGGATTTCCGGGAACGGTTGCTTTTGCCACGTCTTAAGGAGTGTATAGAGAAAGGAGATATACTTCAAATAGATCTTGATGGGACTCAGGGATATGGCACTTCTTTTTTGGAAGAGGCTTTTGGCGGATTGATCCGTGTAAACCAACTATCTTTATCAGATATATCAGATCATATTATCATTATTTCAGAAGAAGAGCCTTATCTAAAAGATGATATAGAGGAGTATATGAGGGATGCCGAAAATGAAAAGGAATTATAAAAGATGGTCTAGGGGGGCTGTTCTATTTTCCCTAGTTATCTGTCTGGCTTTTGTTTTCGACGGCCTGTTTTTAAGGCAGTTTAATTTGGACTTTCACTACGACATTCAATTGACGGAGGTAATAGGGGTCATTGTTACAATCGTTCTTGCACTGTACTTGGCCCATGTCGTAGAAGAGCACAGGGAGCAGAAAAAAGCAAAAACGGAGATCCTGACGTCAATCTTGGGTGGTCTTCTAGCTGATGTGGACTCTTTGTCTAACCAGATTTTTGATTCCCAATTGCCCTACGCTCGTTTGAGCACATTTACGAAGATGGCTTCAACAAAATTGCAAAGTTTGGAAGAGGTCATCACATCCCTAGAAATTGAGAATACGGACATAAACGCATCTGTTTCGGCAATTAAAAACAAGCTTCAGTATATGAGGCCTATTTTGTCAAGCACAAAAGAAAAGACTGTGGGAGAAGATGATTATTTGGTGGTATCCGAGGGATGCCATGCGTTTCTGCAAAAGAACCAATTAAACGATTTGATTGTTTTTGTCTATTAAGCCCTATACTCTTTTGTAAGAACGTGTAAAGCATAAGACCGACATACCTGCGCTGACTTGTATTAGGCCCCGTTATTCTAAGGCAAAGGACGGGCCATCAACAGTTGAAAGAGAATGAGACAGTGTTAATTCCTTGATATTTAGTATATTTGTATCAAGAAATGAAAGACCTATAAAAAATTATGTGTGGAATCGTTGCTTATTTGGGTAGCCGGGAGGCGTATCCCATCTTGATAAAAGGCTTGCATAGGCTGGAGTACCGTGGATATGACTCTGCGGGCGTGGCCGTCATTAATGATGCGGGCGATTTGAATATCTACAAAGCTGTTGGCAAGGTGGCCAACCTGGAGGAGGTGGCCGCGGGGCACGATTGCTCGGGCACCATCGGCATTGCCCATACGCGTTGGGCAACACACGGGGTGCCGAACGAGGCAAATGCCCATCCGCATCTGTCGCAGAGCGGAGAACTGACGATGGTCCATAACGGCATCATTGAGAACGCGGCGCCTTTGCGTACCCAGCTGAAAGAGAAGGGTTTTACCTTCCGAAGCGATACGGATACCGAGGTCCTTCTCCAACTGATTGAATACACGCAGAAGAAGCATGGGGTAGACCTGGTATGTGCCGTGCGTTCCTCGCTGAAAAAAGTCATTGGCGCGTACGCGATTGCCGTGATAGATAGGAAGGACCCGGGAACCATTGTGGCGGCTCGCAAGGGTAGCCCGCTGGCCGTGGGTTTGGGAGAAGCCAACTGCGAGTTTTTCATTGCCAGTGATGCATCGCCGCTTGCCGGTTACACCAACAAGGTGGTGTATATCAATGACGAAGAAGTTGTGGAACTCCGCAGGGGAGAAGAGCCCGCCATCACCAACCTCAATGCCGATAAGGTGGATGTCCGCGCCAAGGAGATTGATATCGATGTCAACATGCTCGATAAGGGCGGCTTCCCGCATTTCATGCTGAAGGAAATCTTCGATCAGCCGGCGGTCCTGCGGGATTGCATGCGAGGACGACTGTTACCCTCGCATCAGCGGATTATCCTCAGCGCAGTTACCGAGCATCGCGAGGAACTCATCCACGCACGCCGTTTCATTATGGTGAGCTGCGGTACTTCGTGGCATGCGGCGCTGATAGGTAAGCAGTTGATTGAACAGTTCTGCCGCATTCCGGTGGAGGTGGCCTATGCCAGCGAGTTCCGCTACAGCGACCCGGTGGTGGGCCCCGGTGACGTGGTTTTCGCTCTTTCCCAAAGTGGTGAGACGGCCGATACATTATCGGCCATCCAGATGGCTTCCGAGCGCGGTGCGATGATTTTCGGCATCGTCAATGCGGTGGGTAGCAGTATCGCGCGTGCATCCGATACCGGCACCTATATCCACGTAGGACCGGAGATTGGCGTGGCCAGTACCAAGGCTTTTACCGGCCAGACGACGGTCTTGACCATGCTGGCCCTGGCCATCGGACGGGAAAAGGGGACGGTTTCGGAAAGCGTCTATCTGGAGGCTATTGAGGCCCTGGAGCAGATTCCGGACCAGATTAGCCGGATTCTTGAGAAGGACGATGAGATTAAGGCCTTGGCTCAGGAGTATGTGGACAAGCATCATTTCCTTTATTTGGGCCGCGGAATGAATTATCCTGTTGCCCTGGAGGGCGCTCTGAAGCTCAAGGAAATCAGTTATATCCATGCAGAAGGCTATCCGGCTGCCGAGATGAAGCACGGCCCCATCGCCCTGGTAGACGAGGATATGCCCGTAGTCTTCCTCGCGACCCATCATAACTTGTACGAGAAAATCCTCAGCAATATGCAAGAGGTGGCTTCGCGTAAGGGTAAGGTGCTGGCCATTGTGAGCGAGGGCGATACGGTGGTCAAGGGCATTGCCCAGCACGTGATTGAGGTGCCGCATACGCCCAATTACCTCTGCCCGCTGGTTTCGGTGATTCCGCTCCAACTATTGGCCTACCATATTGCGGTGGCCAAGGGCCTGAATGTAGACCAGCCCCGCAACCTGGCAAAAAGTGTAACCGTAGAATAATGGCAAGATGAAATATAGAAAATTGACCCAGGCGGAGATTTCCGCCCTTCAGCAGCAGGGATGTACCGCAGAGGATTGGAACCTCGTGGAGGTGGCCGATGCGTTCAGTCCTGACTATATTGCCCGGACCTCCTTCAGCGGCCGCATCCGATTGGGGGTGTTTACCCAATCTTTCACCTTGAGCGGTGGCGTTACACGCCATAGTGGAATCAGCGATGCTAGTCTGCACAATGTTTGCATCGGCGACGACTGCCTGATTCGCTCCGTTCACGGTTACATTGCCAATTACGATATCGCATCGGGCTGCATCATTGACAGCGTTGGGATTATCAGTACGGATGAGCCCACCTCCTTTGGAAATGGTGTGATGGTTTCCGTCCTGAATGAGACAGGCGGTAGGGAAGTGCTGATTCACGACCGGCTTTCTTCCCACGAAGCCTATATGATTGCGCTCTACCGGCATCGGCCCGCATTTGTGGAGAAAATGAATGCCATCATTAGCGCGTATGCGGATTCCGTGCGGTCGGATCGCGGGGTGATTGGCTGCGGTGTGCAGATTTTCGGCTGCCAGGAGATCCGCGGTGTGCGGATTGGGGATGGCTGTGTGATTAATGGCACGACGCGGCTGAACAACGGATCGGTCAACAGTGCGGCTGATGCCCCTGTGTATATCGGCCAGAATGTTATCTGCGAGGACTTTATCATCTCCGAGGGGAGTTCTGTTACCGACGGGACCATGCTTACCCGCTGCTACGTTGGACAGGCCTGCCAATTCGGCCATGGTTATTCCGCCAGCGATTCGCTCTTCTTCTGCAACTGCCAGGGGGAGAACGGCGAGGCTTGTGCGGTCTTTGCCGGTCCTTTTACGGTTACGCATCATAAGAGTACGCTGCTGATTTCCGGCATGTTCTCCTTTATGAATGCCGGATCGGGATCCAACCAGAGCAACCACCTTTACAAGCTTGGGCCTATCCACCAGGGAACACTGGAGAGGGGCGCCAAGACGGCATCTGACTCATATATCCTTTGGCCTGCCCGCGTGGGAGCGTTCTCCTTGGTGATGGGCCGGCATGTTACCCACTCGGACACCACCAACCTGCCTTTCTCCTACCTGATTGAGAAGGGCGAGACCTCTTACCTGGCTCCCGGTGTGAACTTGCGGAGCGTCGGCACCATCCGGGATGCCCGGAAATGGCCCGGACGGGATGGCCGCAAGGGTTCCGATAAGCACGACATGATTAACTATGACCTGCTTTCTCCCTTTACCATCCAGAAGATGATTAAGGGCCTGCAGACCCTTGAGAACCTGAAGTATGCCAGCGGTGAGCTTTCCGATGTCTATTCTTTCCATAGCGTGAAGATTACCAATTCGTCGCTGAAACGCGGTTTGGAGCTTTACCGGATTGCGATTGATAAGTATATGGGGAATTCCTTTATCGCCCGGCTGCAGGAGAGCGATGGCAGTTTTGGCGCGCTGACGGAGAGCCAGATGCTTTCCAAGCTGCGTCCCTCGACGCCTATCGGTTCGGGAGAATGGGTGGATATCAGTGGTCTGATTGCCCCGAAGAGTGAGATTGAGGCGCTGATGCGGGGAATTGAACGTGGGGAGATAGATTCGTTTGAGCAGATTCGCGAGGCCTTCCAGCGGATGGCGGAGCAGTTTGACGAGTATCAGTGGACCTGGGTGTTCCAGCATATCCAGCAGCTTTATGGCATCAATCCGTCCAAGATGACCTGCGAGGATGCCGCCCGCCTGATTGAGATTTGGAAGGAATCGGTGGTAAAACTGGACAAGATGATTTACGACGACGCGCGCAAGGAGTTCAACTTAGCGGCCAAGACCGGCTTTGGTGCCGACGGCGATAAGTCCCAGAAAGAGAGTGACTTTGAGCAGGTGCGTGGTGCCTTTGAATCGGATCCTTTCGTCCAGTCTGTCCTGGAACACATCCAATCCAAGACCGACTTGGGTGACAGGGCTATTAAGGCGTTGGAGGGATAGTAGATTGCTTTATGAAGATTACCCTAGTATTACGAAGATTACCTGGGTTATATGAAGATTACACAGGCCTTATTGGATGATTTGACGGAGCAGGCTCAGAATTCGCCGCGGTTACGGATGAACCTCGACCTGCGGAATTCCGCTTCGGACGGTTCCCAGCGCATGCTGAACGCCATTGAGCCGGGTTCTCCTCTGCCCATCCATCGGCACCGGAAATCCTCCGAAACGGTGGTTTGTTTAAGGGGTAGGCTGGTGGAGGAGTTCTACGACGAGTTGGAGCGGACTTGTACCGAGCGGATCGAGCTTTCGCCGGGCGGCCCCGTGGTGGCGCTGAACATCCCCGCCGGCCAGTGGCACACGGTGACGGTGCTTGAGAGTGGCACGGTGATCCTGGAGATGAAAGATGGGCCGTATGAACCTACGGGGGAGGAAGACATTCTGACGCTGTAATCGACTTTATTGGGTTGGTATCGGCGCAGGCGAAGGCATCACCCCATCTGCGCATGAACTTTAACTTCCATCGGTCACTGGACGAGAAATGCCATCGGATGCTGAATGCCGTAGAACCAGGAACGGTGGTACCCATTCATCGGCACCCGACGAAGGATGAGTCTTTCGTTATCCTGCGAGGCAAGGTTAGAGTGACTACTCACAATGATGATGGCTCTATCATAGAAGATGTGGTGTTGAGTCAAGAGAGTGGCAACTATGGGGTTGACATCCCTAAGAATGTGTGGCATAAGCTGGAGTCGTTAGAGTCAGGAAGTGTTATCTTTGAGTGCAAGGAGGGACCGTTTGTGGAGCATGAAGTGGAAGGGATATTGGAAGTGAAAAGTGAAGGCTGCGATTAAGCGAGAGGAGAGCTAAGCTTGCTTAGGCTATCCCGAGCGTGAGCAGTCTCGACTGGAGGTCAAGAATGAAGAGTGAAAAGTTGAAATCAATCTTGAAAGGTATTTGGGCTTTTTGCTCGTATGTGTTTGTGCCGCAGAGGAGACCCAAAGATGACAGTGCGGCAGGATAGACAGACGAGGCGACCGCCTCTGGCGGGCGGCTGGTCTGTGCGGGGAGCGGAGTAATGTGCCGCGTGACAGCGCGGTACTTTACGGAGCGGGGATGGATGATAAATGATACTTTCATATGACGCAAGACGAGAAGTGGCTTGCCAAGTACAATGAAATAATGGCCTTCATGGCGGAGAACCATCGGAGGCCATCGAAGTTCGTGGATGAGGAGCGCGGCTTGCGTAACTGGTGGAAACACCAGCAGAAACTGATGAATGCTGGGGAATTGAAGAAAGAGCGGATTCCGCTATTCAAGGAGTTGTCGGAGAGAGGGGAGGAAGTTAAGAGGAAGAATCAATATGAGTGAGTGCAGGAGTAATGAAAGGGCGAAATCTTAAAAAAACACAATAAAATTGCAAATGTAGCGCTCTTGTAAGTATAAAAGTGTAATTTTGCTAATTAAAACATATTGTTATGGCAAAGAGGAAATCGCAAAATATGATGCTGGCACATTCAAAGGCCAAGGTGGAGTTCTACGAGAAATACTTGGAACGCTATCTGCCCATCATGCTTCTCACGCCATATGTGAACACAATCTATATCTATGATGTGTTTTGTGGCAGAGGAGTGTATGAGAATGGTGGAGAAGGAAGCCCCGTGCGAGCCTTGAAGGCTATAGTAGACGCGAAAAGGAAACATCCATCGGACACGCAATGCTATCTTCGCTTGAACGACTATGATCCAAATAACATAGACTCTGTAAAACAATACATAGCTAAGGAAATTCCTGATCACGAGCAGTATTGTAAAGTGCAGTTTGCGAACGTGGATGCAGAGGGCCTTTTGGACAGTATGGCAAACAATTTGGCGAAAACCAAAAACAACGAGCCTAACCTGCTGTTTATTGATCCATACGGTTATAAGACAATACACAAGGATACACTGGAGAAACTGTTGAAAAATGGGAAGACGGAGATTATCCTGTTTTTGCCAGTGTCGTTCATGCACCGCTTCAAGGGCTATGCTTTTGACATAGAGGCGAGTGAAGGAGTGGCTCCGCTGAGAAGGTTTACTGAGGATTTCTTCCCCGATGGACATCCGATGAGGAATGGGGATAAAGAAATGGATGTGCACGAATATATAGAAAACTTGAGGGAAGCATTTTCATATGATGACCAGTATTATACTGCCTCGTATCAGATAGAGAGAGACAAAGGAACGTATTTCGCATTGTTTTTTATGTCATCCAATCTGAGGGGCTTTGAAAAGATCCTGGAAGTGAAGTGGGGACTTGATGAGGAGGATGGCAATGGTTTCCTCTTAGAGAAGGCTTCGCCGTATGTGCAAACTTCGTTGTTTGAAGAAGAGTTTGAAGCAGCAAAGAAACACGAACATGGCACAAGGCTGAGAAAAGCAATTTTAGAATACCTGCAAGTGCCACGTGATAATGGGCAAATGTTCAAATTTGTGTTAAAAAAAGGATACATGGCCAAACATGCGAACGAGGTACTAAAGCAACTGCAGGAGGAGTGCTGGCTGGACGTGATAACCATCGCAACAGGAAATCCGGCGAGAAAGGGCTCGTTCTACCTTAACTATGATGATGTGAATAGTCCTAAGGTGAAATTTATATTGAAACAGAAATAACACGATATGAGTTCGACGAGGATAGAATGGACAGATGCAACGTGGAATCCGGTGACAGGATGTACAAAGATGTCGGCGGGTTGCCAGCATTGTTATGCAGAAACGATGTCGCGAAGGCTGAAGGCAATGGGTGTGGCCAAATACAGCAAAGGCTTTGCGGTGTCGCTGCATGAGGATGCTCTGAGCGAACCTGAAAAATGGCGCAAGCCCCGTACCATATTTGTGTGCTCAATGAGTGACTTATTTCATAAGGATGTGCCATTCGATTTTATAGATAAAGTGCTCGCGGTCATTGAGCGTACGCCACAGCACAGGTATCAGATACTAACGAAACGTGCAGAAAGAATGGCGGAGTATTTCTCTACCAGAGTTGTTCCTGCTAATGTATGGCTTGGGGTGACAGTGGACGTAAAAGCTTCGAAGCCTCGCATAGACAGCTTGCGTGGAATTAAGAATGCGCCCATACGTTTCCTGTCGTGTGAACCGCTTTTGGAAGATTTGGGAGAAATGGATTTAACGGGAATAGACTGGATTATCGTGGGCGGGGAAAGTGGCAATCAGGCCAGACCGATGAAGGAGGAATGGGCTGTGAACATTCAGAGACAGGTGGAGACCACCGGCAAAGCTTTCTTCTTCAAACAGTGGGGAACATGGGGCAGTGACGGCATCAAGCGCGACAAGCATAAGAACGGCAAAAGGCTGCGTGGTGAGATATGCCAGAAGATGCCGGAGGTGTAAGGGATAAAATTGATAAAGAGATTTGTAAATATGATATCACTGAGTGTCTGCCTGTTCTCATGGGTGTCGTTATAAATAGGGACTATCGCGAAATAGGAATAGTTCTTTTGAAAATTTATAACAAATTGATTGCTAATGTGTTAGAAATTTTGTATCTTTGATACGAGGAATAAAAATTCCTCCGACCACCGTAGGAAAGTGTAAATCGGAGGAATTGAACTAAAAGTTTGTATGACGAAGGTACGAATTTTTGCTGAGATTGCACCAAATCTCCCGTTCTCGGAGTTCAATTTTTATGAACTGTACCGGGAAACGTTTGAGCACAGCGAACTGGGCAGGATGAAGAAGCTCCTTCCTCTGCATGAGATGGCAGAGAGCCTCGGTCTGGTGAGCAAGAGCATGATGCCCAAGCGTGGACGGAAGTCCTACTTCACCCCTGAAGGGAAAGTGGCGCTGATGTTCCTGAAGATGAAGACGCAGATGAGTTTTCCGAAGTTGATGGAGGAGTTGAACGGTAACATTCACTACCAGAAGTTCTGTGACATCCTGATTGATTCGACGCATCCTCTGACGAACTACAAATTGTTGGATGACATTGCTTCGGAACTGGCTGGTACATAAGAAGGCCAACCTGACGTACCGCAAGCAGCGAAAGCATACGAAGGGCCAGACGAGGAAGATAACGCGTCGTCTGCTGGACTTGCTGGGCAAGATACTGAGGTAGGCTGAGTTTGGATTTGAGATTAGAGTTGCACAATATTTTTGGAGAAGTGGACAATATTTTCGGAGAAGATTCGTTAATTTTGTAGAATGGAATATAGATAGTCGTTATAATGAAGATATATAGTATTCAGTTTGAAGGTTATTGGCTGGAACGGAACAAGGGGGATGTACCGGCCAAAAGCGGAGTGTACCTTGTTTATCGCGGCCAATATAACAAAGAAAAGAATATTGTCGAGCTTAATGAAATCATCTACATAGGTCAGTCGGTGAATATGAGAGAGCGCATAGTGAATCACGACCACCTCCAAGCTTTTAATGCAACTTTGAATGCCGGTGAGACATTGTGCTATTCCTGTGCCGCTGTTGATGAAGAGGATTTGGATATAGTTGAAAACGCTTTGATTATTGCACAGAAGCCTCGTTTGAATGAAACGATACGAAACGATGTTGATTACTCTGAGAAGAGATTTCGGGTGAATGGCAGGTGCTCTTTGTTAAAGTACACTGATTTTACAATAACATCTAAAGCAAATTAAGTTATGGCACGTCTGACGATAAAAAATATTGGACCCGTGAGTAGCGTGAAGATGAATCTTCGTGCGGTGAATGTCTTGATGGGCCCCCAAGGGTGTGGCAAGAGTACAATAGCTAAAATCATCAGTTTCTGCTGCTGGTTGGAGAAGGATTGCCTTATCCATCTGTCTACGGAGTACGTGGACAAGGAATATGTCAACAGCCATCTTATAGAGTTTTACCGGATGAAGAGCTATTTCTGGCGTGACTCATTTATAGATTACGAGGGGACTGCAATATCTTTCCGATATGAGAAGGGGAATGTGTCGGTCAATAAGACAGAGCGTTTCCTGGAGTCGGCGGTTGGCAAAGTGTCATACATTCCTGCTGAAAGAAATGTGATTCTGCTCCCGAATATCGGGCAGATTCCATTGAATATGGATTACCTGCAAAGCTACATTTTCGACTGGTTGGCTCTTCGGGGACGTTTTGACGGGGAGAATGCAATAGGTCTGCTTGATATGGATGCTGAGTATTACTATGATGATACTCAAAAAAGAGACCTGATCAGGCTGGACGGCAGGAATAATATTTTCCTGACCGAAGCTTCGAGCGGTATCCAGTCGGCAACACCTCTGTATGCTTCGATGAAGTACCTGACGGATGTCATTTACCGCATTAAGGAAAGTGTGTCTTTTGAAAGGCAGAGGTTGATCGAGGGTTCTGTAAACAGCGTTCAGGCTGATGTAATTAATAGCATCCAGAAAGATCAGGAGGCCCAAGAAAAACAAGAGCTTTCCAATGGACTTGGTTTGTACAACATCATAGACGGCTCGGCAATTGATGCTCGCTTGGAGGCCATCAAGGACAATATCTCGCGCACCCATTTCGCCAGGGTGATTATGGAAGAGCCCGAGTTGAGTATCTTCCCGAGGTCTCAGGTGGCGATGGTCCGTGATTTCTTGAGGATGCTGAATACGGAAAGAGATATGCTGGTACTTACCACGCATAGCCCGTATGTGCTTTATGCCTTGAATAACTTTATGTTGGGCTGGCTGGCGAAGGAGAATATGGAGGAAGAAGGCGAAGATAGGTTGTTGGCTCAGGCAGATGCTTTCGTTGATCCCAAGTCGGTGTCGGTATGGGAAATCAAAGATGGGCAATTCCTGCCCGACAAAAACAGTGAAAATGGAACTATTCAGGATGCAAATGGCCTCATTCGTGGAAACTACTTTGATCGTATAATGAAAGAGGTGATGGGCGACTTCAGTGCTTTCCTTGGTTATTATGAGTAGTATGGAGAGAGTGTTTGCCGGTTGCGTGGTCTCGAACGTGGATTCTTTCGTTGTTGACTATACGAACGATGATGACAAGTCCGTGTCCAAGCGGGGTGTCGAGATTACTCGTGAAGACCCTGGATATGAGCATGGGGCTTTCCACTTGACAGACAGTTTTGCAGTGGAGTATTATACCGTCAATTTTGAGCATAATCCGGCTTTCTTTACCGGAGTGGATGGCAAGAAGCTTCGTAACTGCGAGTGTATGTTTTCTTCTTGCTATGCAAAGAAGAAAAAATGGGCTTTGCTGCTAGAAATGAAATACAGCAAGGAGAAGAATATCAAGGAGAATGCAATAAATGCTCTTGACGAATTGGAGAAGACAAAGGATCTTCTAATGGAGAGGAGCGTTCTGAATCTTGATGAATATCGTATATACTTCGATATTTCTTTTCCGGAGTATTCGCATCGGGAGCCATTCCAATCATTCCTCTTTAGCCAGGAGGATCTTCTCGATTATAAGGAGAAACATAAAGTGAACTTGTTTGGCTATAATCGTATTGCTGTTGCAAATGGCGCATATTTGAATCCGGCCTAGATTTCTGCCGTTTGCAATGGGCTTGTTCGAGGGGACTGGTTGTATCGGCCGCCGGTGGCCTGAGGGTGACGCATTATGTTGATGTGTTTCTTGACCTCGGTTATGCGAATTGATTATTAGCGCATTGATGTGTTTTATTTGGTTGTTAGATTAAGAGATGCAACATGAGTTTCTGAATATCCCGGCATCTACCTGGAATATCATCTTCCTGGTCATACGTTATGTCCTTGTTGCGTTATTCTTGGCGTATCTCACTAATGTTTTTGTTAAAAGAAAGAATACCTTGACAGATGTTAAGGGGCGAGTGACGGAGTGGCAGGTTGAGACGTATAAGGGTATACATCGGTGGTTGATGAAGTTTAAATCAGTCATTGCTGCAGCAAATCAAGATGAGGAGCATTATCGTGGTATTCTGTCCTATGCCAAATTCAAAATCGGTTATCAGGGGATGGAATATGCTTCCTTCTTTGATGACCCGGTGCGTCTGCTTCAAATGGATCAAGAATTCAATCAGTTGCTCAATAAAGAGGAGGGATTTGTAGATGAGGCAATGAAATTGAAGCTTAATGATTTTAAGGATTGGCTTGATGAGGTGGTTGAGTTGTACGGGGCATTCGTTCAGACAGAAGGAGATGAAGGGTGGCATATGAGTGAAGAGACAAGTGTTCGGCATTGCACATTGGCGTGCAGGATTATGGGCATTGCGCTTCAGGAGGATGTGAATACATACTTTGACCAGTTTGACAGCATGTTGAGAGACCGGCTGGGAGATATTAAGATGGCAGGCGTTTATTCCAGTTCTAAACGATTGTGGGGCGCTAGTAGGGGAAGTGGGAAGGCATATTACAATCGTTCTCAACTGTGTAAGAATCAGTTTGGATTGATGACTATTTTCATGCTGGTTCATTTTGAGGAGGATTTTATGAAGAATCCGAAATGGACCAAAGATCGGGAGCTTTTTATGAAGCGGACAAATGAGTATTTGGATTGCTTTAAACGTTGCTTAGAAAGATGAACTGGTTCGATAATATACTGAATGCCATCAAACAGTGTCCGGATTACATCGGCAAGGGAATCCTTCAACTGATTGTACTTACGTTGGGGGGTATTATTGTCGCGTGGATTACAACGAAAGTGTTCGGCCGCAAGAGTGAAATCAATGCAGTGGAGGGTGTTCTGCTAAAGCGTAAACTGGACATCTATGAAACGCTGAGTGGCAAGTTGGAAGAATTGAAGGCAGTGGTCATGATTCCTTCAGATTTGTACCAGTCTGCAGTGATGGCCTTGAAGAAAGAGAAGGTTACGTTTAATGCTATCAATCAGAACCAAATCCTTGGTGTTTTTGATTCTCCGGAAAAACTCACGACTGGATTCTTGGATCTGGAAAACTACATCGCATCAAAGAAACTGTACTACGACAATAATGTGATGATTCAGACCATGCGATTTCAGAATTACTTTGCGGCCTTAAGAAGGCTTCTGGTAATATTCGAAGAGCAGTTTGTGGATGCCGGGATTCAATTAGAGAAAAAGGAAGTCGCCTCTGCTGAACGGCTGCTGACCGTTGAAATGGGTTTGCTGCTGCAGGATGAGTTCTTGGGTCAGATAGATAAAGTGATTTCTGCGATGAGGCAGAGTATCAAGCATTTAAGTTTTAAACATCGTGATGAGATAGAGTATAAATACAGTGTCATCTCCAGTCCGGATGGCCCCATAATGAGCGAGTTGATGAACACAAAACTCTTCTCTGAAAGAGAAACCATCCTTGGAATTGTAACCAAGGCTACTGCGTTTGGAATGGTGGATAGCATCATGAAAGGCAAAAAGAAGTAGCATATGCCGCAGTTTATGTGGGAAGGGATATTCCCGATTCTGAACGTGCTGGTGCCGGGTGTGATTCTGGCCCTGTTCGCCGCCTATTACCAGAACAGGCGGAAACGGGAGATTCAGATTGAAGGGAAACTGGCCGTTGACAGAATCGATGCATATGAGAAGCTACTGAACTGTCTGTATCAAGGACAGGACTTACACGAAGTGACGTTGAAGGAGGAGGATGCGGCTAAATCTATCCTGGGCTATTTTGATGTGGAGACACTTCACTACCAGTGCCCTAGCGCGTTTCAAGATGAGGCAAGTTTTGATGCCTTTTACGAAGAGTTGAAAAGACTTTCGCGAGAATATCAAGTGTATCTGGACGATGAAGCATTCCGGCAATTGCATAAGTCAATAGGGATTTATACGAGGCTCAAGTATTGGCTTGATGCATTTTGCGACACCGAACATACCGTGGACTTGAAAGTCAAAGACGCAGATGCCCGGCAGCACATCGACTGGGTGTTTAAACTCACAGGAATGATGATGTTCAGTCACGGTACACGGTCTTATGTGATATTTGACAAAGTGGTCTGCAAACAGATGAACCGCTTTAGCTTGACCTATCGTAAGCACCGGATTCGTAAATGGTTTAGACGTGTCGGGAATGGTATCATGTATCTCTTTGACCGTGGAGCCCGAAGGCAGGGGATTCTTGGCAAAATCTGCAAAGGTGTTATAAGCTTGTATATAGGCAAAGAAGAGCGGGATATGGCCAGAATCATGCAAACCGTTGCAGAAGTAATGCGTTATGTCCACTTCTCCGACCGCTATACACCCCAGGAATACTTCGAACTGAAACGCGTCCCAAGCGAAGAAGAACAGCATCTCTACGGAATGGTCTTCCTGGCTATGGTACACAGATCATAAATGGGAAGTTTATATTGGTACCGTTGTGCGAATTGTAACGAAGCATCTCTTGAATTATTATTTTGAGGTTTTTATCACATGGTCAATTACCAATCACCTTTCGTCATTGCCGGCTTGACCGGCAATCATGGTTATTCTAAATAAAGAATATGTCCTATTTTGCTAACAGATACGAGCGCTTAAAGCATTCACTGTCTTGTGTTTTTCCGAAACCCGGGAAATGGTGGGACTATGCATTGTATCTACTAATAGTTCTTGGCTTCATCTCAATAAAGGACGACTTGAATGAGTGGCTGTCTTTATCATTCGGAGATAGATTAGGGACTATCGTGAAATAGTCAAAAATTTATAACAAATTGATTGTTAGTGTGTTAAAAATTTCGTATCTTTGATATAGGAAAAGAGATTTCCCCAATTGCCCTGGAAAAGCAAAAATTGGAGGAATCGTGTATTAAAAATACGATGTCAAAAGTACAGAGTTTTATTGGAATACACCAGAGTTTGCCGTTCACGGAGTTCGATTTTTATGAGAATTATCGTCGGACGTTTGCAAAGAGTGAGCTTGGAAGGATGCACAAGCTGCTTCCTCTGCATGAATTGGCAGAGAACATTGGTCTGATAAGCAAAAGCCTTCGTCCGAAGCGTGGCCGGAAGAGTCACTTCACCCCGGAGGGAAAAGTAGCCTTGATGTTCTTGAAGATGTCCTCAAGTTTCGCAAGTGATTTAGGCCGCCGCTGCGGCGAGGTCTAGCCGGTCGAAAGCCACTTCACTGCTTTGATTTGATGATTGTTGTTTATTACGTTTTCAGTTAACTCGAACGGATCGCAAGAGATGAACTCCGCAATGACGTTGAGGTAAGTTCTACGGTTTCACCGGTCAGTTCAGTGAACAGGCCGCCAATGGTCTCGTACGATTCAAAGCGCATGACGGTCCCGAGTATATTGTACTGTATCATGCACGGGGACAGAGCCGCTATCTGCCCCGCGAAGTCCACACACTGGCAATTGCCCAAGTTCAGAAGCCCCTTCATTTCCTTATGAGCCACTTCGATACACCATCTTCTGGCATACAGTTCAAAGGTCCGTTTGGCATCTATTCCCATGTTCGTCGTGATGAGAGCGTTCCAGGAACCGTTGCCCTTCTTGCAGGAGAACAACTTGCCAAGGGCGCTGTCGGCATAGTCCGCCGCCGTCTTGACGGAGAAGAACGGGAACAGGACCGCCAGACGGAAGATCTGCTCGACCGTGAACTTGCAGTTCTCGGCTTTGGCAAACCCCATCTGTCGCTGGGTAATTTGAATATGGTCCATCACGTTCATCACTCCTTGAATCGCTTTCGTATTATCACTTTCCGCAAAAAAACCGCGGATTTCCGAAATAATGTGCCTATCTTTGTTCATGCTAAGGGTTTCCATGTTAGTTTGTTTGACACACTGATATAGTGATTATTAAGGAGATATGCAATATTTCTCAAAAAAATCAACCTTAGCTTTTTTCGTTTTATAGCTACTTGCGAAACTTAAAGTGATTATAGGAGGTTAAAGTTTTTCTTTTTTTAAGAAGGGAAATTACATTCCGTACGAGAAATAATTGTATTTTTGCATAACGTTAGGGTCATTAGGCCCTTAAAGAATGAATGTATGAAGTATAGTGTAATACAGAAAACGATAGCCGAGTTGATTGAATGGATCAAGAAGGACAAGATAGATCTTCATCCACCATATCAGCGTAATTTTGTATGGACCCTTAAAGATCAGAAGTTGCTGATAGACTCTATTATGCGAGGCTATCCACTACCTAATTTCATTATCAGTCTTCGCGAAGATGGAATATATGAAATGGTGGACGGGCAACAACGCGCTACAACTATTTCTAAGTTTGTCAAGAATGAATTTCCCAGTTTAGACAAAAAGTATTTTCGTGACATTGACCAAACGACGTTCATGGATTATAACCTTGTTTTTGTGGTAATTGATGAAGTGGATGAAGCCAAGGGAGAGTCACTAGAGGAATATTTCAGTCTGGTTAACAAAAGAGGCATACATCTGAACACGGCGGAAGTGAATCAGGCACAGTACCACAACGCCCCATTCATGATAATGATTAATCGATTAATGGATTTGCAAGGATTATCAGAACTTGATATATTCACTTCTAAGACAAAACAGAGAATGAATGATCGAAGTCTGATAGAGGAACTTGTCGCCTATCTATTTGTGGGAAAGATTACCGACAAGAGGAAAGCTGTTGAAGAATTGTTGGAAGCGACTCTTGACGAAATACAAATGAGTGATGTGAGCAAATTGTTTGAAATTGTATTAGGAAAACTTTGTGACCTGAATAACAAGGTGAAGGCCATAAAGGACACTCGTTTTAGACAAAGGAATGATTTTTATACGCTATTTGTGTTTGTCGCTAAACACGATGAATTACCAGTCGAAGTATTGAATGAACAGTATCGATTCTTGGTTTTTATTGACGAGAAGGACTATATAAAACCTTCTAATGAAGATTGTGACGTATTCCAAGAATACGCTTTCCACTGCGTTACTCAGTCAAATTCCAAGAATGCTCGTGAACAACGTCTTGAAATTTTGGAAGACTTGCTTATATGCAAGACAAGTGATGAAATGAGCGAACGATTGTCTTCCGTGTGTGAGTTTCTTGAAGAGGAGAATGAACTTGATGATATACCTTTTAAAAATGTAGATGGTTATGATATTGTGGATGTGAACAAGCTTTCTTAAACTAATATGAATGTAAAATGTAATTTCAGATGTGAAGAGCGTGTTCTTAAACTTTCAGATGATATCACTAATAATCTTTTGACCTTGAATCATGTAGATTACTATGTGTATTATTTGACCAGTAAGAATGGGGGCAATAAAGGTGGACATTCTTACGTTTTTAAGTTATTTGAGGCTCAGACTTACGATGAAGATGCTAGCCCTGTCAGTGTCATTAAAATAGATAAGAATCCGAAGAAGTACAAGGGTAAGGTATTTGGAGGTGTGAAGAGAGACCGGTTTAGGCAAGAAGTGGAAGCTCTTTATGTTTGTATGAAGAACGGCCTTGAGAATGTCGTTCATATTTTTTGTGATGGCTATTTGATCTGCACTAATCATCCACAGAACGAAGACGACTATGCCTTCCCCTTCTATGTAATGGAATGTGCCGAGAATGATTTAAAAGGTTATTTGGATGAAGAACGAAATAATATAGACGATGCGGGCAAGATTGAACTTTGCCTACAACTCGCCAGGGGATTAAAAGATTTGTACAATTTGGAAATCTATCATCGTGATATCAAACCTGATAATATCTTTAAGGTGAACGGAACTTGGAAGATTGGTGATTTGGGACTTATCGCAATGAGAAATAAACAGACTTTGGATAAGGATGGAGAGTTTGTCGGCCCACGCGGATGGATTTCACCTGAGGTAATGAATAAATACTTGTCCGAAAAAGTTGAAGGCGTGAATTTCGATTGTATCATCGATCATCAGTCTGATATCTTTCAGATGGGGAAGGTGTTCTGGTACATTTTACAGGGCAATGCGCCAATAGGTGGGGTTAATACTTCAGATTTTCGGTTTAGGAATGACGAGATGTATTCGTTGATAAAGCATATGCTTAATCATTCCAAGAAGAGGCGTCCTGCGACAATTGACGATGTTATTGACAATCTAGAGAAGATAGTCAAGAAATACTATATGTAAATGACAGTAACAGACAATTATAAATTCTCAGGACACGAATCATTCCCCTGTAAGTCGTTGTGGTTGAAAAAGGGATATGACTACGATGAGGACAACGGGGATTTTAACGACCCTTTGGCTGTGGTGAAACTGGGAGTGGGAAAGAATATGGTCGGTGCCATCAGATACTGGTTCAAAGCGTTTGGGTTGAACAGGGATAGCCAGACACGATGGTTGGCCGGTTTTATGTTTGGAGAGCAGGGACGTGACCCTTATATGGAAGATGCCGGAACGCTCTGGCTGCTGCATTATCTTTTAGTTTCAACAGGTGAAGCGACTTTGTACCAATGGTTCTTTACCGATTTCCAACGAAAAAAGAAACAGTTCAAAAGGTCGGATGTGGTATCATACGTGAAGGCTAGGATGCTGGATGCCGGGAAACTCTCGCAATTTAACGAGAACACTGTGGCGAAGGACGTGGGCGTGCTATTACAGAACTATTGCGCCCCCCGAAACGCCAAGAACAACGAGGACTATTCGTCGTTACTTCTTGACTTGAACCTTCTGGTTTCTGCGGGTAAAGATGAATACGCCTTCAACGAAGAGGGAAGGTCACAGTTGCCCCCTGACATCTTCTTCTTCACTGTGCTGATGGAGAAAGGTACGGATACTTCCGTTACATTTGAAGATACACTTAGGCGTATCGGGTTGATATATTGTATGACAGAACTGGACATCATCAACTGTATGAAGCAGATTGCAGAGAAATATTCCGACTTTGTTGTGTATAGCGACATGGCCGGAGTACGACAGTTGCTATTTACCAAAGATGTAGAACCAGTGGAGATATTGAGGAGATACTATGCGTAAAGGAACGTTCAGACTGTCATCGAATATCTCGGACGGCTATTTTGATGAAAACAAATATATAGCCACTTCCAACGCCAAGCGTGTAGCAAGCATCATTGCCCACGATTTTAAGGCCGGAATGCATTCCTTTACGATAGTGGGAGCCTACGGCACTGGTAAATCCACTTTCCTGCTGCAATTTGAAAAAGACTTGGAAAACGGGAAGAAGAAATCAGTTTTATTCAATCCAAAGATGCTCAGCGAGGGGAAATTTGAGGTGATGAACATTGTGGGCGACTATGCTGAACTGACCACCATCTTACAGGGGCAATTGAAATATACTGCGGGAAAGGGTAGTATATTGGACCAGTTGAACGAATACTACCAGCAACTTCAGAAGGAAGGTAGGTTTCTGGTTATCGTTATTGACGAGTTTGGGAAGATACTGGAACACGCTGCCAAGAACAATCCTGAACGGGAACTATACTTCCTCCAGAAGTTTGCAGAGTTTGTCAATCTTCCCACAAGGAATATCCTTCTGCTGACCACCCTGCACCAGAATTTCGGGGCTTATTCCAGGGGATTGAGCGAGACGCAGATCAATGAATGGATTAAGGTAAAAGGCCGTTTCCGCGAGGTGACCTTTGTAGAGCCAGTAGAGCAGTTGCTCTATCTGGCTGCTCAACGGAAAGGAGAGAAAATAACCGTTTATGCTAACGCAGAGAAACTGATAGCATTGGGACACGAAACACGGTTTGTGTCAGGGATGTTTTCGGAAGATGTGAGCAGAGCCTTGTATCCGCTGGATCCCTTTGCAGCATACGTATTGACATCCGCTTTGCAGCGTTATGGCCAAAACGAACGCTCCCTGTTTTCTTTCTTGGCCTCGGAGGGTGAGGATTCCCTGTCGCATTTTGAGGCGGGCGAATACTTGACATACCATTTGGGGAAGGTGTATGACTATATTGTCTATACTTTCTACTCTTTCCTGCGTGATACCAACGCTGACAGTATGAGTTGGAGTGCGATGAAGGTAAGCCTGGAACGAGTGGAAAGTGTGGATTGGGACAGCGAGGAGCAAAAGGAGTATGCACTGATGATGATCAAGGCAATCGGACTGATGGGGCTTTTCGGTACGGCAGGCTTTACCTTGGATGCCAGTGACTTGGCGGCGTATGCCCGCGAGGCAATGGGTGTTAAGGACGGAGAGGTCGTCATTAAACGGCTTGTGCAGTATAAGATTGTGCGCTACGCCAAATACAAGAACCGTCTGCTGTTGTTTGACGGAACGGACATTGATATAGAGAACGAGATACGGCAGGCTGAAATGGTTGTTGACCGGCCTGTTGATATTGTGGGTGACATCAGTCTGATGCTGGCACGCACCATCGTACCCGTGAAAGCCCATTATTATGAGAAAGGAACACCCCGCTACTTTGAGTATGAGGTGGTGAGCGAGCCGGTAATGAGAACACCGAAAGGCGATCTGGATGGTATCATAGAATTGATTTTCTCTACACAACCGGGTATTCTGAACAAAGTAAAGGCCTTCAGTAAAGAGAGTAACCAGGCTATTGTCTATGCCGTTTTCAATAATACAGATGAAATTGTTGATCATCTGTACAACACCAAGAAGTATGAATACATACTGGAAAAGGTGGTGAAAGACAAAGAAGACCGCGTGGCAACTCGCGAAATTGAGCAGATGAAAGCTTACGAAGAGCAGATGCTGAACAAGGCCATCAACGAGAGCCTGTTCGCCTACAGGAGCCGCGTGTCGTGGTTCTATCATGGTGAACAGCGCCAGGTGGGGTCGTTCAAGGAGTTCAATACCCTGCTTTCAGCGATATGCAACGAGGTTTACTGCAAAGCACCCAGGGTGAACAGCGAACTGTTTAACAGACACGCACTTAGTGCGTCTATTTCGACGGCAAAGAAGAAATACCTGACAGCCCTGATAGAACACGGTGATGAACAGGATTTGGGTTTTCCATCAGATACTTTCCCGCCAGAGAAGACCATCTATCTGGCCCTGTTGAAAGAGACCGGCCTGTATGACGGAAATAGCTGGCGGGACAGACCGACGGATGAAGGCTTCTGTCAGTTGTGGGATGCCTGTGAGGAATTCTTGGACAGTACGGAGAACAAGGCCCGTAACTTGAGTGAGCTGACACAATTATTGTCAACAGCGCCCTTCAAGATGAAGCAGGGATTCTTAGACTTCTGGATTCCTACCTATATGTTTATTCGTCGGCAGGACTATGCATTGTATTACATATCACGTGATAACAGTTTTGTACCCGACATCACCAAGGGTTTTTTTGATCTTTACCAGAAGAATCCTAGTGATTTTGCCGTGAAGAAATACAGCGGTGATGGTGTGAAGATGAAGTTCTTCAAGAAATACCGCCAATTGGTGAACCTTGATGCCGATGTGGCTGTTAAGAACAGTTCGTTCATCGAGACCATCAAGCCATTCTTGTTTTTCTATTCACGCTTGAACGAGTATGCAAAGCATACCAGGAAGTTTGACCATCAGACCACTGCTCGGTTCAGGGATGTGATAGCAACCGCCAAAGACCCCGAGAAAGCCTTCTTGGAAGATTTGCCGGAGGCTTTAGGATTTCATAAGAATGCTTTGCAGCAAGCTTCGCTTGTGGAGGAGTTCGGAAGCATTCTACAACAGTCTATCAATGAGTTGCGTTCTTGCTACGGAAACTTGATAATGCGCATAGAGAAACATTTGGTTAAGGAATTTGGCTTGGCTTCGGCTGATTATGGTGAATATATCATGGAAATACGCAAGCGTTTGGTTGACGTTAAAGTGTACCTGCTAACTGAGAAACAAAAGGAATTCTATAACCGTGTGTTTACCCGTTATGATAGTCGGAAGGAGTGGTATGAGTCTGTGTGCTATACCCTTTTGGGTAAGCAACTGGATTCAATGAAGGACGAGCAGGAAGAGAAACTATTGAACGATTTTGTGTATATGATGCGTGTCTGCGAAAAATATGCAGACATCACAAAGAAGACCAATGGGCAGAAAGAAAATGTTGCCTACTCATTTGACCTAGTTTCCAATAGGGGTACAAATGTGAAAACACAAACCTTCGTGTTGCCCAAGACAGAAAGTGAAGATGCTGCGGCTTTGGAGAAGCGGATAGAGAATCTTTTGTCAGGTAAAGATAATTTGGATGTGTGCGCTTTGCTGGCCGTGCTTAACAAACGATTGGGCTAATGAAGGAAGTTAGACACATATTAGGCATATCAGGAGGCAAGGATAGTGCAGCTCTAGCTATCTATATGAAGAAAAACTATCCTGAACTGAAGATAGAGTTTTATAATGCTGATACGGGTTGTGAACTGTCGGACACGATGACTCTGTTAGACAGGCTGTCATCATTTCTGGGTGGCATCAAGAAGCTTAAAGCGTCAGCCGTTGAGGATAGTTTGGAAGAAATTCCGTTTGTGCATTTTTTGAAGGCACAAGGCGGGTTCTTGCCTTCGCCCAATGCCCGTTGGTGTACGAAGAAGATGAAACTGGAACCTTTTGAGGAGTATGTGGGTGGTGACTATGCTATTTCGTACGTGGGCATCCGTGGCGATGAAGACAGGGATGGCTACATATCCTCGAGACCAAATATACAGGCCGTGTTCCCGTTCAGAAAAAACATCTGGAGTTTGGATGTTATCAATCTTGTATTGGGGAACGGAAGCATAAAGAAGATGGTGGATATTGTACGGGAATTATCTGGTGATTTCATCACGAAGGATGAATTCATAGAGATATTGGAGCAGCCACTGACCAAAAGTTTCTTCTATTCCAAGAAACTCAATGCGTTGTTAGACTTAGATATACGGCTGTTCAACCACGCCGTGTTCGATTTTTTGAAGACTACGGACTATCCTGTTGGGAAACTTGATAGTTTTCCGCTACTTGACAATACCGACGTGCTGGTTAAAGCAGACATCTTCAAACTTCTGGAGGATAATGGCGTTGGAGTACCCGCCTATTACAATGAAATACCCTTCGAGGTGGACGGGCAGACGGGCACCTATTGTCGCAGCCGTTCCGGTTGCTACTTCTGTTTTTATCAGCAGAAGATTGAATGGGTGTGGCTATATGAGCAGCATCCAGACCTGTTTGCCAAGGCGATGGAGTTTGAGAAAGATGGCTACACTTGGAATCAGGGAGAGACGCTGGCAGAATTGATACGCCCCGAGCGTATCAGGCAGATTAAACTGGATGTCATCAGACGACAGAAAGAGAATGCCAAGATGGGGAAGGGGAGCAGTCTGGTGGATATACTGACAGGTGACGATGTGCTGTGTACCAACTGTTTCATATAAAGAGTGAATGCTATGAAGGATGCCGCAACCATATTGAAGGAGTTGGGATGCAAGGAGGCCACTGTGAACGGCTATCGCAACGAGATATGGATTGAGTATGACCATACCAATCTTGTGCTTCATTATACGGAAGAGGATGAAGATGATGTATGTAGAGGCACTGGTTATCATGAATTTGATGAGGTGGATTTGAGCCAGATGTCCGTTGAAAGCGTTTGTCTGACAGACGGATGCGACGCGAGAGAAGAAGCCTATCCCGATAATGATGTATCCTACTCCGCTACGATGTACGGTATTGTGCACAAGATACAGCTGCAGTATCCCGATGCAATAAACCATTATGGTGTCGAGGAGTTTTTCTTAGATGACTGTGATCGCTTGGGTTGCCCGGAGAATGTGGAGTACGGGTATATAATCCAGCTAAACCGTAGCTTTTGGGAAGATAGCTCGAAGTTGCGGGCGATAGTGGAAGATATCAAATATGGAGTTGTTTATTTCCGCGATTGCTATAAGGCATATATTGGAACGGAAATCAATGACAGCCAAAAGTTTGATTTCCTTGGAACGAATACCAAAGTGCGCAGGCTGGGCTATCTAAGTATGCTCCTGTCACTTTTTGAAGACAGTCCCCGGATAGCCAAGAAGAACCTGAGCAGAATGCTGGAGCAGAAAGCGGCAGAAAACCGGGAGGCGATAGAACACTATAAGAACAAGAAAGGTGTTATTCTGCCCTCCAGAACGGGCGTTTCCGCCAATCCCTATATTAAGTTGGCATTGGAGACAGGCGTTATCCACGAGATGACGGGGCATTATGAGTTGGGCAAGATGGGCCGCGTGTTTTTAGAGGCCAGGAAGGAGACGCATATCAGGCAGGAGAATCCTTTTGGACTGACTGCTTTTGAGAAGGTGTTCTGGTTAGAGCGGTTATTGGAGCAAGATTTTGTATATCTGTTTACCCTTTTGGAATATGCCTTTGTCAATAATACGGCTTCGTATTCCGATTTGAGGAAGAAATTTGATGCTCTAATTGTTGAAAAATTAGAGGCAATCTATGTAGAAGTCGAGGACAATATGCGCAGGATTGCTATCCGTGGTGCCATACAACGTATCAACGGATGGAAGAAATCGGAGATTTATCTGGAGCACATTCTGATGCCTAGAATCAACTGGCTGTATGACCTGGGCTTGCTGGAATTGAAGTGTGACTTGAGCTTTGAATTGACCAAAGAAGGCAGACTGCTGTTCCTGCATTTGGCGGAGTGGAGAGACCTGAGACCGGCTATTGTCTGTAATGCGGCGTGCTTTTTGGATGCATTCTATATGCATGTCGCCAACGATGTTTTCATGGAGGGGCAGGGCGATTGCGCATCAGATACGGCACGGTCACTGGAAGAAGCTTTGACCTACAGTTTTGACCATTTTAAGACGATGGCTCCCAACCGTGTTACTTTTTCAGTGTTTGCGGCGTTTGCCAAATATACCCTGCTTCAGAACAGGCAGAAGGTGGTGGAAACTGCAGACATAAAAGACAACTATCTGCCATCAGTTGCGGACAAGTATGTGTTTATGTACCAGCGTTATTATAATGATGGATTTGTACAAAAGAAATAAGGTATATGCTGACATTCGACCAGTTTAAGTTAAAAGACAACCCCTTCAGGGTAGTCCCAGCCATCAACTCGCAGGAGCTGATATGGGCGGGCTTTAATGAGATTAAGCAGAAGTTTGAGGCCCGTATCTTGCGTAGCCTCCAAATACCCAATTCGGCCATTGTGCTGAACTGGGGCGACTATGGCAGCGGCAAGACCCATGCGGCCCGGTATTTCTGCAAGGACAGTGTGATGGAAGAACTGGCTCAGCGGGCTGGCTGCAACAAGCCTTTGTCGATGATGATTAACTTTCCTCGTGGCAAGAAGGTTGTGGATGAGATGTACACTCAGATAATGGATAAAATTGACATCCGCTATCTGAGAGAAAACATTCCTGCGGATGCAACTATTTCAGATTGCATCAAGAATAGTACAGACAGTGTATATATCCAGCACGTATTGGAAGAGGTGTTTACCGACCGGGGACGGACTGTTGAACAGGTTAAGGCTTTTCTGTATGGGACGGAATATCCTAAAGATTTAGTTAACGTAGGCATTACCCGTAAACTGAGCATTGAAACCGATGCGGTAGATTTGCTTTCGGCTTTGTTCAATGTGATGACCGGAATCAAGATATATTCTGCAGTGATACTGTGGATTGATGAGTTTGAAGACATTTCGTTGCAAAACTCGAACGGTATCAATGCTGCCAACAGTTTCATCAAGATACTGCTGGACAAGACTCCCAACCGGTTGCTGATGTTTATCAACTTTACATTGACAGCCATTGCTTCTGCCGTGGAGAGTTTGGGGGACTATTTGCAGGAGGCCGTGAAGTCGCGGATTGTGCAACGCAATGAACTGCCCTATCCCAAAACGGCCGATATGCTAAACTATATCTCGGAGTTGATGAACAACGAGATTTTTAGGACGGAGGCCGTGGAGGAGAACCCTTACACCCCGTTCGAGGCTGCTGTGGTGAGTCAAGTTGTGGCGGATCTGGGCAGCGTATCGCTCAGGAAGTATAACGAAGCATTCTCCCGTTTGCTGGATTCTGCCGCTTTTGACGACCAAGAGACCATAACGATGGACTACTATAATGCTCATAAAAACGAAATTATCACAAGTTGGTAAGAAGATGATACCTCTAGTCGTTTTGGACGCTTGCACCATACTGAATCTTCTGCGGATAGATGACGAAGATTCGGATTTCCTGCTGAAGCTCATCAGGGATTGGAGGGTCTGCCTGCCGGAAACCGTCTTCAAGGAAACCAAACTTCGTGTGAGGTCGGATTTCTATACAAAGGAGAAGAACGACCATATCTTGATTGCAATCAATCGGGACTTTGACCATAGGAAGACACTGGATAGTGTTATTAAGAAAGACTTGGGTGATGAGGATTTTGAGCGCGTTGTCAAGTTCAGCGGACATGACAAGCGCGAGAACGGGGAACTTTTTTGTGTGGCGTTGGCTTTGGTGAAAAGTAGGGAAGAGGAAGAAAAAGTGGCTATCTATACGGATGACTATAAGGCCATTGAGGAGTTCCGGGAGCTCTGCCGCTATCACCGAATCGGAGATTTTGGAGATACCCTTGACCTGCTGACACTGCTCTATTGGTTAACGCCGGAGCAGGTATTCCAATACAGTCTGTATTACTCTTTTTTGGAGAATCTGAGAGCGGAGTACAACCATCAGATGAAGGATATAGCCGATGCCATTGAGAACTATTTGGAACTGCAGAAAAAGATTCGTTGTAATGACAGAAGTCTATTGGAGAATCTGGGCAAGATAGTGGTCGGTTACAGAAGGTCAGATGTGGCTCAGATGGATGCAGGTGTGAGGTTTTTTCAAGAGGGAAACAGGTATAAAGACGTAAAGAAACTGGTTAAGAATGTGGATGTAAAGAACGTCAACCGTCAAATGATCCGGATCACTAATCATTTTAGGCTGCTGAAGGATTATCCCATATATAAGGTGGCATGAATGGAATTGAGATAACGAGAGTTTATGATATGTAAAACGGAGCAGTGCTCCCGGGCTTGGTTTTTACTCTTGCTTAGTGTGCAAAAATCCGTAATATGTTGGCGGGGGATACAGATTAAGATTATTTGAGTTGTATTTATGCTTGGTCGATGGTCGATAACAAACAAATACTGGAATTGTTGAACAGTTCTCCGAGCGTAGCGCTGCTCCGGGCACGGAGCAGTGGCATCATCATAGACTTCCTGACGGGTGTCTTGGGTGATGTGGCGGCCGTTTCTCACGAAAATATTCACAGCCTGTTGGCGGAGTATCTGAAAAGTCATGGGGTTGATGAGGATGAGGAGAGTGAAATCCTCTATACAGACACATACGAAGAGAAGGCTGCCAAGTATATCAAGAAGTGGACGGACAGCGGTTTTCTGACCAACTATAGGAATGAGGACGGTGAAATATATTATGAACTGTCGTCACATTCAAGCAAGGTGATAGATTGGTTGGCCGGGCTCAAGCAGGAAGAGTATATCGGTACAGAATCGAAGTTCAAGTCGATTATCAGCCAGTTGAGGGAATTGGTAGAGTATACCAATGAAGATAGAGAGAAACGTTTGCAGTTGCTGGAAGACAAGAAGATGGAAATTGAACACCAGATTCAGCAGTTGCGGATGGGCGAGGATGTCAAGGTGTTTGAGGAATATGAGATTGTCCCACGGTTCCAGCAAATCAATAAATTGGCCAAGGAGTTGCTTACCGACTTCAAGGATGTGGATGACAATTTCAAGGCCATCATCAAAGAAATCTACCAGAAACAGATTGACCCGACATTAAAGAAGGGCGGAATCCTGCAATACACTTTCGATGCACTGGATGAATTGAAGTCCAGTTCGCAAGGGAAGAGTTTTTATGCGTTCTGGGAGTTCCTGTTGGCGCGTGAGATGCAGTCAGAACTGGATACCTTGATAACAGACTTGTTCCGGACGCTGAAGGAAAAGAATCTCGATGGTGGCGACACGTTTCTGCAGAACATGGTGGAATACCTGTACGATTCGGGGCGCAAGGTCTATCAGACCAATGACAAAATGGCTGATAAGCTGAGCCGTATCATTCGGGAGAATGAGATGTCGCGCTCAGATGTGAGCAAACGCGTTGTCCAGGAGATCAAGAATACGCTAATCGAGATATCAAAGAAGGGGTTAAAGCCCGATTTATCGCTGTCTGTGGATGACGGGATGGAGATTAGTATTCCTTTCGACAGGAAAATCACCTTTGAACAAAGTGAGAATACAGAGTACGACACCATTCCGGAGTCAGATACACTATCAATCGAAGAGCTGGGCGAACTGGGCAAGGTGTTCGGTAATGTGTATGTGGACCGAAAAGTGCTGGTACACAATATCCGGGAAGCGATGAAGGACAAGAGCCAGGTGACGTTGTCTGATGTGGTTGAGCAATTTCCCCTGAAGCAGGGCTTGCCTGAACTATTTGCCTACTTTGGAGCCCTGGGACAGTTCCCTCATAAATCAGTCAATGAAGAGAAACGCCAGGCTATCGTGTTTGACTATGAGAATAATAAACGAATCCGTATTCCGGAAATCATTATATCCGTATGAGTGAGCAGAAACCATATTCAAAGGCTATTATCCTCTTGTTGAAAAAGACCGTTGAAAAAGGGTCGCCGGTGTGGGATGATATCATCAATTACCAGATGGAGATACAAGACTATCTGGCAGTTATCGGACTGGAGTTGATTGTGAAAAAAGACGAAGGATTCGCCTTTGTGAAACAGATTGTGTTTGATGATGACACAACACTGAATCTTGTTTCCAGGCGGCAACTGGGCTTTGAGGTATCCATCGTTGTAATTGTGTTGAGACAGTTATTGGAGGATTATGACAACAATCCCATTGAAACTCAGTCTGCGGATAGAATCATCACGGGTAATGAGATTAAGGACGAGGTGCGGTTGTTCCTGTCGCAGGACTACAATCGGGTAAAGTTGGAGAAGGACTTGGATACCTATATACAAAGAGTTGTCGACCTGGGATTCCTTAAGGAAGTGAAGCGAAACGGTGATGAAGTACGCTACAAAATTCATCGTATCATCAAGGAGAAGGTGACGCTGGAGGATTTGGATGCATTCAAGAAAAAACTGGAAGAGTATGCCGGAACAGTATGATTTATTTACGACCAATGCCGGAACGGCCGGTTATCGGTTGAGTTATATGGAAGTTTATAACTGGGGTACCTTCAACAAGAGGATATACAGAATAGCCCCGGAGGGAAACAATTCTCTTCTGACAGGAGCGAATGCGTCAGGTAAAAGTACGTTGATTGATGCATTGCTGACGCTGCTCGTGCCGGCAAAGAAGGACAGGTTTTATAATCTGTCTTCCGGAAATGAGCGCAAGGGTGACAGGACAGAGGAAACATACGTACTTGGCAATTATGGCAATATTCAGGCTGAGGGTGAATCGGCCAGCAAGACGCAGCAGCTTCGGGACAGAAGGACATACTCTGTGATATTAGCTTCATTTGCCAACAATTATGATCAGGTGGTAACGTTGTTCCAAGTACGTTGGTTCGTGAACGGTGAATTGAAATGCTCATATGGCGTTTCATCCAGAACGCTGAGTATCAAAGTCGATTTTTCAGAGTTCAACGGGAGCAAGGGCGATTGGAAGAAATCGCTGGAGAAGCGATATAATACCAATGTGCCCAAGAAGCAGATTGAATTCTATGATACTATCAAAGACTACAAGGACAGAATCATCAGCTCTTTCGGTCTTCGTTCAGACAAAGCTCTTACGCTTTTCAATCAGATTGTTGGGGTGAAAGTGCTCAATGATTTGGACGAATTCATTCGCAACAATATGCTAGAGCAGAGGGATGCTGAAAGTGAATACATCCGTCTGAGCGAAAGCTTCGCCACCTTGATGGAAGCGAAGACCACGATTGAGAAGGTAAAGGAACAGATAGCTCAGCTGGAACCCATTTATGAAAAGGCGAACAAACTCGAGGCGATAGGTAATGCTCTTGAAGATTTGAAGAATACGCGGGAATTGGCTGTATATTGGTTTGCCAAGAAGAATGTTGAACTGGCTGATGCTAAGATTGCAGAGCTGAATGAGACGTTGGATGTGCTCAGAAGTGAACTAAAGAAATTGGAGGAGGAGAAAGAGCATCTAAAGCAGCAAGAACGGGACTTGTCGCTATCTATTGAAAACGACGATGTTGGCAAGCAGATAAAAGAGCTTGAAAATGAGATAAGAAGATTAAACAACACAAAGCAGACGCGACAGACAAAACTCAGCAGCTATAATCAGAAGGTTGTTGAAGTGGGACTGGCCACTGATCCTGACTCGAAGACTTTTGTTGAGAATCGGGAGACTGCTCGAATCGAAAAAGGTAAGTGTCAAGCCTTGCAGGAAGAAAAAAGTGAAGAACTTCGATTGGCCAAAAACAGGGATGACAAGTTCAAGGAGGATATAGAAGAGAACATCGTGATTCTTCAGACCCTGCAAAAGAACAAGAATAACATTTCCGGTCGTGAAGCAGCAATAAGAGAAGAAATATTGGCTGCCATTGGAGCAACGGCGAATGAAATTCCCTTTGTCGGTGAACTTATTCGTGTGAAAGATGATGAGAAAGAATGGGAGAACTCTATCGAAAAGATACTGCACAATTTTGGTTTGCGCTTAATTGTTCCGGATAAATACTATAAAGTTGTCAGCGAGTATGTTAATTCCCACGATTTGCGGGGAAGGATTGTGTATCACCGCTATGAAGGATCTTCTTCTCTGCGTGGTATGCAGACTCTGCCTGCAAACTGCCTGCTGAACAAGCTGGAGTTTAACGAGAAGAGTCCCTATTCGTCATGGGTTGAGGATGCTATCTTCGATCACTATAATTATGCCTGTGTCGCAGATTTGGAGGAATTCTATCGCTATAAAGAAAAAGCAGTAACCAAGGAAGGGTTGATAAAGTCTGTGCACAACAAACACGAAAAAGATGACCGCCTGCACACTAACAATAGGGAGAACTATGTCTTGGGATGGGATAACAAAGAGAAAATAAAGACTATACGTGATGCTGTGAAGGTGTTGCAGGAGCAACAGAAGAAGAATAAAGAAGATATACGACGTATCGAAGCGGAATCAAAAGCTATCGACAAGCGCAGGCTTTGTTTCCACGATATATTCGAGAGTTTTACCAAGTTTGAAGAAATCAATTGGGAAGAAACCGCTCGTACCATTCAAGAAAAAGAGGATAAGAAGAAAAAGCTTGAGGCGACAAATAATAAAGTGAAAGAGCTCCAGCAACAATTGGATGATGTGAAGAAGGATTTGGACAAACTGGAGAAAGAAACTATCGTCTCAAAAAATGGCGAAATCTTGCAAATTGAAAAGGTTGATTTGGTTGAGGCTGTGAAGAGGCTGAATGACAACAAACCGTTAGTTGACAGTCTTGGTGAAAGAGATGTCAAAGGTTTCGAAGAAGAGAATAAGAATTGGATTGAGGTCAATTTCAATACGGTTGATTTGAAGTGGAAGGAATTTCAGGCAGACATACAGAAACAGGAGGAACGCAAGAAAACAGAAAAGACTCGTGTCGAAGGCGAGGCTGCTGATCTGATACGGAAATTCAAGAATCCTTCAGAAGAGATTACCTTGCGCTTCAAGGACTGGCGCTCTGACGTCCACGCCCTGCCGGAAGCCAGCAGTATCAACCTGATTGGTGAATACCAGAAGTTGTATGAACGTTTGATAAATGAGGATCTGGTACGTCACGAAAAGAAGTTTGATGAGTACCTGCAAGAGACGGTAATCAACAAGGTTTCTGACTTCCGGATGTTCTTCAATAATTGGGAGAAATCGATTAAGGACACTATCCAGATGCTGAATCAATCGCTCTCGGAGATTGCTTTTAGTACAGCTCCCGTTACTTATATCCAGCTGGTCAACTCGAAAAGGTTCAATTCGGAGGTTGCGGATTTCAGGCTACTGCTGGAGAATGGCATTCCCAACATTCACGAAATGAACTCCACAATTGATGGCAAGCGGACCCATTTTGAGAAAAAGATTCAGCCGTTGATGGAACAGCTCAAGAACGAACAATGGCGCAGGAAGGTGATGGATGTCAGGAGCTGGTATTCTTACAGGGCGGAGGAATTCTACAAGGAAACTGGTCAGAAGTTCAAGACCTACGAAAGTATGGGTCAACTCTCCGGTGGCGAGAAGGCTCAGTTGACCTATACCATCTTGGGCTCCGCCATTGCTTATCAGTTTGGATTGACGAAAGATGGCTTGCAGGCCAAATCCTTGCGGTTTATTGCCATTGATGAAGCGTTCAAGGCGCAGGATGAAGAAAAAGCAAGATACTTGATTTCGCTATGCAAGCAGTTGAACCTTCAGCTGTTGGTGGTTACTCCCAGCGACAATATTCATATTGTGGAGAACGATATCTCCTTTGTCCATTATGTGGAGCGAAACGGCAATGAATCACGCCTATACGATATGCCGATAGAGATTTTCAGACAAGAAAGAGAAAAGTATCAATCCCATGATAACACCAACTGAAATTCGAAAGAAGGCGGAGAATAAGTATTGGGCTTATTTGCGTTCAGTCGTTGAGAGGCTGGACTTTGAGCCTATTGTCATTGTGGGCGATAAAAAACCCAATGATGATACCGCCCGGTTTGAAAGAGAGTTGACGGAGTTGATTTCGTATTCCAAAGAGAAGAAAGGATATGGGTATTCGATAGATTATCAAAAGGTTAAGACACGAAAACATGGGGAGCAAGATATTCCCGTGTTAATCAGTTTTTTGACTGAGCCTGATTATTTGAAGTTTATCGGCAAGGAGCAGGCTACTGCAGATTTCAGAAAGGATGTCAAGAGAATTCTATCCTCGTTCCCTGAACTATATGAATGGGTTTGCAGATACCCCAACAAAGTTATGGATAATCACAAAGTTTGGGGTGACTTGCTCAAGGTGTGCAGTTATTTCAAGGGCAATCCCAAGCCACAGTTATACATTCGTGAGTTGCCGATTCAGGTGGACACCAAATTCATAGAGAGGAATAAGGGGATTATCAAGGAACTTTTAGATATCATCATCTCTGAAGCCGTAAATACTGACGAGACGCGTTTTGAGACACGTTTCAATCTACGGTTTGACGAGCCTGTGGTCCGGTTAAGAGTTTTGGATAAGGCAATGAGTCAGGTGCTATTCTCGGGTATTGACGATTTGAGTGTTCCAATCAGCCAATTCTGGGAAGTTGAGATTCCTGTAGAGGCGATATATATAGTTGAGAACAAGATGAATATGCTTACGTTCCCTCTTATACAAAAGAGCATCGTGGTGTGGGGACATGGATTTGGAGTTGATGTTCTCAAGGATGTTGCGTGGCTGAAGTCGAAAAAGATTTTCTATTGGGGTGATTTGGATGCACAGGGGTTCCAGATATTGTCTGAGATAAGGACTCACTTTCCCCAAGTTGAGAGCTTCCTGATGGACCGAGAGACGTTCGATCGTTTTTATGATGAAGGAATAGGTACAGAAACAAATGTGGAAAAGGTAATGTGTCTCACTCAGGAAGAGAAAGAATTGTTTGACTTCTTGAGGAGTGGCAATTACCGCTTGGAACAGGAGAAGATTCCGCAAGAGTATGTTCTCGATAGAATCCCAAGGTGCATAATTACATCGGCTTTATGCCCTTGATTATCCTCATAGAGAGTGGCATATCGTGCAGGAACGCTGTGATAATCATTTAAGTATATAACTCACTGAACCTTATCATTATGGCATATCAAAAGAAAACCGATGCACCCCGGAAGAAAGCGCCTTCAGCTCCCCGACTTTCCAATATCGTCAGGCCGCGGGGGATGTCTCTGGAGGGTTGGCAGACGGCGCTGCGCCGGCAAGCGGCGCGGAAGGAGAACTTCGGCATTGTGGAGGTGGATATGGATCATTCGTCGGGGGAGTATCTTGTCATAAGCCCGGCAACGCAGGGCCGGTATCAAGTGCATTACCATGGCGAAGGACACGAACTGAATGCCTGTTCCTGTATGGACTACAGGACGTCCCGTCTCGGAACCTGCAAGCATTTGGAAGCGATAAAGATTTGGATTTCAGACATTAGTGTCCACTAAAAATTTATATATAGGTCTTTGAAAATATTGATAGTTAGATAGTTAGGAGGTGTTTGAGGGGCGAACGGTTTTCAATCGTAACTTTGTCTGTAAATCAGACAGTTATGCAT
>Ga0256407_10000193_pt1 | contig 154583 bp, 139 predicted proteins | sample RumenRJG_04DNA_FD_193489 | JGI IMG/M metagenome (GOLD analysis project Ga0256407, IMG submission 193489) | Bovine rumen microbial communities from Lethbridge, Alberta, Canada - RJG_04 | ecosystem: Host-associated > Mammals > Digestive system > Stomach > Rumen | place: Canada: Alberta... | reverse complement strand
CGTAAGATGACATATTTCAGTAACCTTCAGTCCGTCCTTGTATAGTTTTGTGACCAATTCCCATTTTTTGCGATTGAAAGCCATAAATTCCTCGAAAGCTGTGTCCAACTTTCGGGGTTCACATCACTCCTAAGGGGCTCTGCCCCCTAAGACCCCCGACCAAAGCAATGTGTAATGTGGGGTGTGGAATGTGGGATGGTCGCGGTTAGGAGTCATCCCCCGCGTGTAACGAGGGGGATCCATCCGGTTATATACAGGCGCTTGTAGTTGTTCAAAACGATTCTTGTAATAATGTTTGCTTCGAGTGGCATTTCGCACGCAAACACGATCACTTCGTTGAAGTGTTTGCTTTGCGAAACGCCCACTCTCCGCAAAGAAACACGAGAAGGGCTCCGTTAGGGGCTGTTACAGCAAGGTACATCTGAAGTGCGGTTACTGCTCAGCCCTCGTGACGATTCGTCCCTTCGGGCTTCGCGAAACTCGGGTTTTATTTTGAACCGCTAGGACCGTCTTGGCGCAGGACTAGTAATCCTTCACACAGCGGACGGAAAAACCCTGCGTCTTTAAACCTCTAAAGGTTCTATCAAACTCATTCGTTCGAACGGCTGCTCGATATGAACAATCTTCATATTCTGGATATTGTTGTGGCAGCCAATATAAAGCAGATTTCGAGATGCTCACATATTTGAGATCTACAGGATTCCAACTCCCGGCAGGCAATATTGACAATCCGTAATCGTTGGTGCCGAAGCCGGCAACCTTCGAACCCATATAGTGGGAAACGCTGCCTCCTGTCCTCTGGTCCAAATGCGCCCATTCTCCTGCATTCACAACATGCCAGCCCTCCGGGCAGATTCCCTGATGCTGAACATAATTCTGCGGCTGGCCGTACCCGCTGGGATAAACAAATTCCTGAGAACAGGCTTCCGCATACATAGACACACTATCGCACACTGCGGGAAAATTCATCGCTGTGCTCCATGTATAGAGTCCGCCCCAGCCATTTTCGCAGTACCACGGATCATCATCGTAGCAGTACTTGGTAGAGTCTCCTTGAACAGAACCACCAGAAATCATTTTTCCGTAATTCAAGTTTTCAGCAAAAAAGACATAGGTTCTTTCAAAGGAGTCATCGTACAAGCTCACCGTCCGGTACTTCTGTCCGTCGCGAGGGTCGGTGAACTCGCCGTAGGACACCTTCTCATTAAACTGGTTCGTCATATCGAAATAACTGCTGGTAGGCGCAGCCGAACTGGAGGACACCGGGACCCAATAACCGTCATGACAAATAACATTTACTCCGTCTGCCCTTCCCTTTTTCCCTTCTTCTGAGCATGGAAACTTTGACTCACCAGCGCTGCTACTCGACTCATTGCTAGAGTTCACCGAGGAACTAGACCCAGCAGAAGTCCCCGAACTGCTTGACGTTACAGAAGAACTGCTCTTGGCATCCGTAGACGAACTCGATTTCGCAGAAGACGAACTGTTCGTCGATGAGGACGAGACGCTGCTGCTGCCGCTGTCGGAAGATTCCTTTTCCGGCGACAAGAAACTGCTGCTGTCGTCATCGCCGCAGGCGGTAAAGGACATAGTTATGGCGAATAGCGCCAAGGCTAGGAATCTGCAAATTTTCAATTGAGAACTCATTTTACATAAAATAATAAAATAAGCTACACGATATCCAGCAGGTCGAAGTACATCAGACGCGTATGCGGGTCATCGTCATTTTGAGTCATGAACCGGAACCCGTTCTTCTCGTAGAATGGCACTGCGTTCAGGTATGCATCGACCGTCAGGAACCTGCATCCCGTCTTATTCTCAATAACGAACATCGACTTGATGTAGTCAAGCACCGTCGTTCCAATCTGTTGCCCTTTGGCAGATTCTTCTACACCCAAACGACACAATTTAACCGCAGGATAACTTTTCAAGCGTTTTTCGTTCGGAAAGCCACGTTTTTTGCGAAAGCGATTGAACTCTGCACGATCCTTGAAATCAGTAATAGCCACCTTGTCATTGGCGAGACTGCAGTACGCCAAAACCTTGCCTGAACTCGAAACATCCACGCATGCGTAGCTTACCGAAAGCAGGTATTTTTGAAATGCGGAAGCACGATGAAGAATAAAATCGTCTAAATCGGCGTCTCCGCAACTAAATTTTTCAATTGAATAAGAGGGCTTCAATCTAACGAAACCCAACTTTTCTTTATCTATACATGTTTGAACCAAGGATCTAACCCTCCGTTGGCCGCTTCGCGGGCACGCTGTTCTGCCATGCCACGCTCATAAGCCTTCTTCATAAGTTCGTAGTTCCGCAGGCGGCGGGCACGAACTTCCGGAGGTTCCGGGTGCCGCTCTTCCATACGGGCTAAAAACCGGCGAGCATCCTCGCCGAACAAAATCGGGGTCTCTCGAATTTCGCGAGCCATTGTTCCTCTTTTGTTATAGCATATAGAAAACTGGCCAAGGGCCAGGCGGCAACCAGTCTAGTCGGTTCCATTACCCCAAATATACCAACAGCCACACAAAAATGCAACAACCCAAATCGCACCCTTTTCATTTTGCAAACGATAGTTGCATTTTTTACCGCAATTGTTTCTACGGGATTTTTCTAAATTTGCCCCTGTAAAAACTGCCGCCACGGAGGCATTCATGTTTTTCGAACAAGCCATTGCACACCAGATTCCGAACTACACCCGCGAAGCCGATTCCGCCCACGGCGAATCGCTCGCCATGCTCGACTACAAAAGCGAGCTTAAAGTCAAGAACGACGCCATCCAGGAATTCTGGGACGTGAACCGCCTCGCCGGCAACCCGCAAAAGATAATCGCAAGCCCCATGCCCCGCGGTTACCGCACCACGAGCAAGAGGCGCGTAGAAATGCGTCCGGGAAACCTCCAGTTCGACCGTCAGGAATCGATGCTCGAACCCGAGGAACACAACAAGATTTTCGACTTCCTGTTCGAAAAGCTCATCACGCCCGCATACAAGCCGCTCGCCTATGCGCTCAACTGGATCATTATTCGCGGCACGTACAAGTACCGCGTGGTCATCTTCAACATCAAGAAGATTGACGCAAGCATCGTGCGCAAGCTAAAGCTGATTTCGGACGCCCTGAAGGAATCGCCCCTCCACGTGACCGCAGCGCACGCCTACGTGGACACTACCGAATCCGACTACTACCTGGAATCGAAACGCCCCACCGACGGCCTCGACTTCAAGCAGCTCTACGGCCCGCGCGACCTCACGCTCGACCTCGGGCATTTCCGCCTCAAGTACCCCGTCACGGGATTCAGCCAGATCAACGAGAGCCAGATTCACAACCTCATCAAGGCCGCAAGCCGCATGCTCAGCCTCGGCAAGGAAGACCACTTCCTGGATTTGTACTGCGGTTACGGCCTGTTCAGCTTTGCGCTGGGCGAAGCCGCCAAGTCGGTTCTCGGTGTGGAATGGGAAGGCCCGTCCATCGACAGTGCGAAGGCATCCGCAAAATTCCTCAAGAAGAACTACCGCTTTGTCGCAGGCAAGATCGACGAGATGTTCGTACAGACGAGACTCCCGCGGCCCATCCCCGGCGAACCCGAGAAGATATTGCTGGACCCGCCCCGCAAGGGCTGCGAACCCGGAGTCATCCACGCACTCGCGATGAGGAAGCCCGTGCGCGTGTGCCACGTTTTCTGCGGCACCGACGAGATTCCCTCCTCGCTCAAGGAATGGGAACGCTACGGCTACCGCGTCAAGGAAGTGCAACCGCTCGACCTGTTCCCCGGCACCCCGCACCTTGAAACCATCGTGATGCTGGAACGCAAATAGACGAGAGAATGTAGGAAAGACGTCATGGCGGCCCTGAGCCGCCATCTAGATTCCGGCTCGAGGGCCGGAATGACGTGAATAAAAAAGCATATATGTTTAAAGGCAATTTGACAATCGAAGCTGTCGACAAGAAGCCCGCCCTCTGGACGCGGAACTTCACGACTTGCGCGGCGGCGAACTTCTTGCTGTTCTTCAGCTTTTACCAGCTGCTGCCCATCCTCCCGATGTTCATCATCGAAAAATTCCAGACGGACAACGCGACCGCGGGCATCGTCATTTCGCTCTACACCATCGGCGCGCTCGCCTGCCGGCCGTTCGCAGGCTTCTTGGTGGATACGCTTTCCCGCAAACCGCTGTACTTCTGGACGTTCTTCGCGTTCACCCTGTGCTTCATCGGTTATAAGACGCTCGGGCTCATCCCGCTGCTCGCCGTACTCCGTTTTATGCACGGGTTATGCTTCGGGATTTCTACGACCGCAAGTAACACGGTCGCCATCGACGCGCTCCCCGCAAGCCGCCGCGGGGAAGGCATCGGTTATTTCGGGATCAGCGTGAACCTTGCGTTTGCCACGGGCCCCATGACAGGCATGTTCCTGTACGAGGCATTCGGCGACAACATCGTTTTCGCAATTTCGATTATCTTGTGCGTAATCGGCCTGATTCTCGTGCAAACGCTGAGCGTCCCACGCAAAGAGAAGAAACCTCACGCACCGCTTTCGCTCGACCGTTTCTTCCTCACCCGCGCCATCCCGCAGTTCGTGAACTTCATCTTCGTCGGTTTCGCCTACGGGCCCGTCACGAACTACATCGCGCTCTACGCGAAGGAGCTCGGCATCTCCGGTTCCGGATGGTTCTATGCGCTCATCGCCGCAGGGCTCATCTTGAACCGCATCATGACAGGCCGCCTCATCGACAGGGGCTACCTGATTCACCTTGTGGGTACCGGCATGACATTGAACGTGATTGCGTACTTCATCCTCGCCTTCAGCCACACGCCCGCGACCTTCTTTATCGCAGCGTTCCTGATTGGCACGAGCCTCGGGCTCATTTTCCCCGGCTACCAGACGATGTGCGTGAACCTCGCCCGCCACGACCAGCGCGGTACCGCGAACAGCACGTACCTCAGCGGCTGGGATATCGGAATCGGTATCGGAATTCTTGTGGGAGGCTCAATGGCGGAGCACTTCGGCATGCACCAGCAGGTATTCTTCGCCTGCGCCGTGGCACTCGTCATCGCCGACATCCTGTATTTCACATGGACGGCTCGCCACTATTTGAGAAATAAGCTAGAAGGTTAGTCATCCTTACATTCCCATTAAGCGGAGCGCTTGTCTTCGTACATCTTCTGGTCGGCGTGGGCTACGCAATCCTTGAAGTTTGCCACGTCCCCGTCCCAGCGGGCATACCCCAGGCTCACCTCGATCGGATAAGTCTGCGAGTCGTCGCGGTTCGCGATTTCTTCTTGCAGGCAATCCCTGACTATCTTGAGCACGTCATCCGGTTTTCGCGTCTGCGCAATCATCATGAATTCATCGCCGCCATAACGACACAGGAATACCGACATCTTCAAGCGGCCGCACGCCTTCTTGAGAGCCTTCGAAATAAGGATAAGCGCCTTGTCACCTTCATTATGCCCATAGGTATCGTTAATCTGCTTAAAGTGGTCCACATCCACCATAATCACAAAGGTATCCTTCGCATCGCGTTGCAACAGCAGGTAACGCCGCAGCTGGTTGCGGTTGTTGAGAGATGTCAGCGGGTCCGTCGATATCAGTTGGTTCTGCGAATTCAGGTAGACAAACAAGATAATCAACGTACACCAGAAGCAGAATATCGGAGTCGTCAGCGAGAACAGGATTTGCGCACCGCCCGCAACGAGGCAGCCCGGAGTATAGCTCGCCACAATCAAGTACTTCTTAAGGTGTTGCCGGTTCTGCGGTTTGAGGCCGCGGGCTATGCAGCGAACCGTCACCACCATGATATAGACAATCGGGATGAACGCCAAGATAAAATAATAAAGGTCGCGCGGTTCCAGGTTTTCGTCTAGCCAGAAATCGGGCATTGTCAAGAACGAGATGAGCAATAGCACAATCTCCGCCAAAATAGGAATCCGCAACTTCGCCTGGAGATTGCGAATCTGCATGCGCGTCATCTCCGGACGCGTACTCATTTCCGCATAAATGAAGCAGCTGTAGCACAGTGCCGCCAGAATAGCCGCGTTCGAGTAGTTCACCGCCAGAACGCTGAACGTATTCTTCGGGATGATGCCGTCGTTCACCATCGCCCAAACAGAGTCGCTCAAAAAATAAAGGATATGCCACAGCACCAGCCTGTAAAACAGCGTAAACTTCAGCTGCGGCGTCGGGAGTCTCTGAATACTATACAAAAGAACCGTCAAGACGCTCGCACATCCGAGACTGACGTATATGTAAAACAAAAAAACGCTCATGTTGGATAAACTACACAAAAACCCTGCCACGCGCTAAAAATTTCTCTTCGCAGGCCTTTTGATGTGTTTAGAGTCACTTGTACGCACAAAAAACACAGTGTGATTTCACCCCCGCAATCCGCCACGCATCACACATTTTCTATCTTTTTGACCATCAACGAGTTACAAGGATCACAAAATGGACGCTTTAAACGCTTTTCTCGATACTGTTGACGGTTACGTGTGGGGCATTCCCCTTATCGGCATCGTCCTCTTCGTAGGCATCCTGCTCACGAGCCGCCTCGGCGTCTTGCAGGTGACAAACCTCGGCAACGCGCTTCGCTACATGCTCCACAGCGAAAAGGAAGGCGAAGGCGAAGTCTCGAGCTTCGCGGCTCTCTGCACCGCGCTCGCAGCGACCGTCGGCACGGGTAACATCGTGGGCGTCGCGACCGCCATCGGCACGGGAGGCCCGGGCGCGCTCTTCTGGATGGAAGTCGCCGCCTTCTTCGGCATGGCCACCAAGTACTCCGAAGGCCTGCTCGCGGTCAAGTACCGCAAGGTTGCAAGCGACGGCAAGGTATTGGGCGGCCCCTTCTACTACATCGAGACCGGCATCAAGGAGCGCTTCGGGCTCAACCTCAAGTGGCTCGCCGTGCTGTTCGCCGTGTTCGGCGTGCTCGCGGGCCTGCTCGGCATCGGTACCATCACGCAGGTGAACGGCATTACCTCGGCCGTCGCGACCGTCATCCCCACCGGCGAATTCGTGAACATCGGCGGCAACTCCGTCTCGTACTCCACCGCCATCGCGGGCCTGCTCTGCGCCGCGTTCACCGCAAGCGTCATCATCGGCGGCTTAAAACGCATCGCGAAGGTCGCGCTCTACATCGTGCCGTTCATGGCCATCTTCTACATCATCTTCTGCCTGCTGATTCTCGGATTCAACTTCTCGAACATCTCGACCGCCATCGAGACCATCATCCGCGCGGCGTTCAACCCGAGCGCCGTCACGGGCGGCGTGGTAGGCACCATCTTCATCGCGATGCAGAAGGGTATCGCCCGCGGCATCTTCAGCAACGAGGCAGGCCTCGGTTCTGCCCCGATTGCCGCTGCCGCCGCCAAGACAAAGGAACCGGTTCGCCAGGGTCTTGTGTGCATGACGGGAACCTTTATCGATACAATCGTCATCTGCTCCATGACGGGCCTCGCCATCGTGGTCACCGGCGCATGGACGCCGGAACTCGGGCTCCAGGGCGTAAACATCACCATGGAAGCGTTCACCCGCGGACTTTCGAACCTCCCCGCCGGCGCAAGCATCGCACCCTACGTCCTTACCGTGGCGCTCGTGTTCTTCGCGTTCACCACCGTCCTCGGCTGGGCCTACTACTCCGAACGCTGCCTGGAATACCTTATCGGACGCGGCAAGAAAAACGCCATCCTCGCCTTCCGCTGGCTCTACGTGGCAGCAGTGTTCATCGGCCCCTACCTCACGGTAAGCGCGGTGTGGACGAGCGCCGACATCTTCAACGGGCTCATGGCCTTCCCGAACCTCGTGGCACTGATTTTGCTCTCTGGCATTGTCGCCCGCGAGACGAAGAAGTTCTTCGTGAAGCTCGAGAAGACGAAGGACTAGTCTTAAGGCAAGAAGCCTTAGAAGAAGGGGGAACATCCCCCTTTTTTATTTTCGGCTCTTTTTTCGCCGAATATTTCGCAGGCTTTTCTGCAACGTAGGGCGTGAGTGAAAGTTTCATACCCATGGCATTAAATACGCGCATAACCGTCTCGAAACGGGGATGCGCTTCTTCTTTCAAAGCCTTGTAAAGGCTTTCGCGGTTCAAGCCGGCCTTTTTCGCAATCTTTGCCATGCCGGCCGAGCGCGCCACATCGCCAAGCGCCATCTGCAACAGCTTAGGGTCGTTGGCATTCAGGATTTCTTCCAAGAAGTAGCGAACCTCTATTTCCGTTTTTAGATAATCGGCTACGTCATAATTCGATATTTCCGCATCATCTTTTCGCATTTTTTATCTCCTTCGCCTTTTCAATGTCTTTCTGTTGAGTTGACTTGTCGCCGCCGATTAGTAATAGAACGACCGTATCACCTTCTTTTGTATAATAAATCCGATACCCTGGTCCATAATGAATTCGCGATTCAAAAATTCCATCAGAAATATACTTGAAATCACCAAAGATTCCGTTTTTGATCTGTTCTGTCCTATATACAATCTTTGCTTGCGCTCGGACATCTTTCAGTTTATTAAACCAACGGTCATAAACTTTAGTCCTTTTTAAGACGATCATCCATCCCTCCTAAATGTAGCCAATCGGCTACAAATTGTCAATATGTTGAAAAGCATTACCATTTCCCTTTTTTAGGACATCCCAAAACCAGAGTCCCTACACTCTTAAAACGGAAAAATGGTGGAAAATGTTCCAGAAAATTTTGGTTACCATTCTTTTTTCTTGACTCCCGCCCCTTGTTGATTTATTTTTACAACGAATAATCCTCTAAGGAGACCGCCACATGAAAAAAATCGCCCTCTTGGCCGGGACCTGCGTCCTGTTCCTTTTCGTCGCCTGCGGTGACGATTCCTCCACAAGCGTATCGAAGAATGATTCGCCCAACACCGCCGAAATCGCTCCCCCAAAAGATTCGGCCCAAGTTGATTCCGGCTGCACCGTAAAGGAAGCCGACGAAGGCTTCGACATCATTTGCAACGGGGATTCCGTCGACACCATTCACGACGAGGAGACCGAACAGGGAACTTGCCACGTGAAGGACACCGTCAATGCCTCCGGGAGCGCCGGAGTGAAAATCACCTGCGGGGATTCCACGCGCTTCGTATGGACGGCTACAAACGACAAGGACGATAGTTCCTCGTCCACCAAAGAAGAAAAAGTTTCAAGCGGCAAGGAAGACGCCTCTTCGTCCGCCAAAAATGAAAACATCTCGAGCGGCAAGGATGAAAAAAATTCCTCGTCAAGTCAAAAGGAATCCTCTGAAAAGAGTTCTTCTTCCATAAAGTCGGAGGTTTCTTCCTCATCCGTAAAACCGGGAAATTCCTCGTCTTCCGCAAAGCCGGAAAGTTCTTCCGTCAAAGAAGAATCATCTTCATCCAGTTCTGAAGAAACCCATTCATCCTCGATATTGCAGGCTCCGGCACCAGACACCCTAACTTGCAATTCCAAAAAATACACAACCGACACCGCCTTCTGCTTCAGGAACCGGTTTACCGGAAACAGCGCCATCTATAAACTCTGCGACGGTTCCAAATACGACCCGGAAGTCGCGACCTGTGACGGGAGCACCATCAAGGTGGAATGTGGCGGTACTGCCTACGACACCCTACAAAAGGTTTGCCTGAACAAAGTCCTCTACCCCCTGACCGCCACCGAAAAAGGAATCGAGGGCGTCTACATAGGGGCAAATGATACCACCTATGACAGCGACACCAATATTGTCAGCGTAAAACCAATCTATTTTGCCAAGGCCAACCTGCTTTTAATCAAGAAAGGCGAAGGCAACTACGAAGGCGTAGTCCCTGCGTCCCCCGGAATAATTTCGAAGGGAGCACGCGTCAAGTACCACAACGAAATGTACTACGATATCGAAGCCGATACCTTGGACCTGTTCGTCCATGGGGACACAAGCGGATACTTCTACTTGGAGGAGATAATCAATAGTAGCGATATAGCTGGCAACGATGCCTACGACATCGCCCGGGCCAAGCTGGGCGGAAAATGGAGATTACCGAGATATGACGAAATATGGCACTTATACCGCTACCGATACTTTGGAGGAGCCACTACAGAGACAATTATCGACCACCACACCGTTTGCTATAACCATATCGACCCTATCCACAAGACCGAAATCGCCCTCCCTAAAGCGGGCTACTATAACGAAACAGGCTTTGTCAACAATTCTCATGGCTATAGGCTTGATAGAGCCGGAAATTCTTTTGTACCATCAAACTTTAATACTAATGGCGGGGCGATTAGATACGGTTTCGCAGTCCGCCCGGTATTTACCGGCGATTAGGGAGAAAATCCTACCAGCCTAGCATCTCGGCGATTTCTGCGCCGATGAGGCCGTCTTGCATGGTCATCGAGAGGATGCGCTGTTCCAATTCACTTGGCGGGTCTAGCGGGCCCGCCTTTTTATTTGCGGCTTCTTGACCCGAGACGCCCGTAGCCTCTTGCAGCAGCAATTCGCCGAGGGCAGCATGCAGCGCGAGCGACGCGTCGATGTACTTGAGATGCGTCGGTTCTTCGAGGATAAAGTTCAGCGGTTTCTTTTCGGCGAGCACGCGGGTTGCCGGGACACCCGGACCATATTCGTCTTCCACACCCATATTGGCAAGCACCGCGTGCGAGCCGAGCAGGGCTTCCACCACCTGCGGGCGATCGAGCGCTCCCTTCACGCCGGTCGCCGTCACCACGAAATCGGCATCACGCACAAGCGCGGCGACACCATCCAAATCGTTGCAGTCCGTGACCGGCACATCATTCGCATCAAGGAACGCGTTGGAACCGCGCGAGCAGTCAGTAACCACCTGCACGTTTGCGCCGGAGCGCAGCAGTTGCAGTACGATACCCTGCCCCACCTTGCCACTCCCGAACACGACAAATTTTTTTCCGGCATCTGAACCAAAATCATACCCGAGCTGAGAAAGCGCGCGCACATAACCTTCTCCCGTCCCGAGGCAGGTCTCGATGCGTTTCACAATCCCGCTGTCGGCCACGTACACGGGATGCTCGCAATTCTCGTAAAACTGCACTCCGCTCCGCGTGAGTTCCACGAACCCGAACCGCGGATGGCAAGCCGAAAACTGCCCGGCGCAATCCAGCACGAGGTCGAAGCCGCGGCCAGCCGCCTCCAAGGCGAGAGCCTCCTGCAACCCGATTACGGGGATTCCGTTCCCGCGCAACACTTCCACGATACCGGGGTCGCAAGGCATCTCGGCGCCCGAACTCGGGCCATCGCCGACATCCGAACCCGCAACCCCAACGACGAGACCCGCACCACCCGCCAAAAGCGCGCGGTACTGCAACAGCGTATTCCTAAAGACCGGCGTCGCCGCCAGTACCCGCAGGCCATCGAAAGGCCGCGTCTGCGCCCACTCGCGGGCCAGGGCCAATAGCGCCGGGTATTCGCGTTCCTCGTACGCGTCGTTCACAATCTCGTCGAAAAGCATGTAGACAATGATAGAATTCTAGATGGCGGGTCCGTCATTCCGGCCTCCGAGCCGGAACCGCCTTGGCGTACGGGAATGCTGTAAAAATTTAACAACAGTGGCAAAAATAGCCTTTTTTGAGCTAAAAACAACATTTTTCCGTTGCAAACCTATACAACGGAAACGCTTTGGCGCATAAGCAATAAATCCCACAAAAACATAATTTAAAGGCATAAACATGTTTATGGAGAGCATTCTTATGAAAAAAATGATTTTTGCCGCATCCGCGGTCGGACTATTCGTAGCGGGTTCCGCGTTTGCTCAGACTGCCGAAATCGGCACCTGGTCCGGTTTCCGCAAGGGCGCAGCGTCTTTCACGTTTGACGATGGCGCTCCGAGCCACGTGAGCGACGGCGGTCCGTTGTTCGACAAGTACGGCTACAAAGCCACATTCAACGTGGTGGTGAACTGGAGCCCCGACTGGAACGGTTTCGGCAACATGGCCAAGAACGGTCATGAAATCGCAAGCCACAGCAACACCCACGGCCAGAACATGAGCGGCGAAGAAGCTTCTTCGAAGCAGGCTATCGCAGGCAAGATCCAGCAGAAGTACGGCGTCATCACGGTTGCCTATCCGAACTGCAATGTGCCGAACAAGAGCGCCGTGCTGCAGAACTACGTCATTGGCCGTATCTGTAACGGTTCCTGGCAGAGCCAGCCCGACATGATGAGCAAGGACGGTCCTAGCGACTGGGCAATGGCCTCCGCCATCATGACTGGTTCCACCGGCACGAACGACTTCAAGGGCAACATGCAGAAGGCCGTACAGCAGGGCGGCTGGATTTCGTTCCTCACCCACGGTTTCGAGGGCAAGAACAACGGATCTGCCACCTACTCGCCCACGCCGATCGGCTCCATTGAAGATGGCCTCAAGTGGGCACAGCAAAACGACAAGGACATCTGGGTAGCCCCGATGGGTCACGTTGCCATGTACATCAAGGAACGCAAGGCCGCCAAGGTTGAAGCCAGCGGCAGCGGCACCATCACGGTCAAGCTGACCCACAACATCAAGGACAATGTTTCGGACTACGATTACCCGCTTTCCATCCGCGTGCAGTACAGCGGCTCTACGGCCAACGTGACGCAGGCCGGTGCCAAGCTCGAATCCAAGGTTGAAGGCGGCTACGTCTACTTCGACGCCGTCCCGAACGCAGGCGACATCGTTATCTCCGGCGAAGGCGGCTCGGGTCCCTCTCCGGAATCCTCCAGCTCCGTTGTCGCCCAGTCCTCCAGCAGCACCCCCACGCACCGCTCTTCCAGCTCTCGCGTGGGCCGCTCTTCTAGCTCCACCGTGGTTCGCTCCTCCGCTTCCTTCGAAGTGAGCTCTTCGTCCACGATTGCGCTGCCAGTTGAACAGGCCAGCCTCGCTGCGATTGCCGTCTACAGGTCTTCCGACAACTACATCGTCGTCGAAGGTGCCAAGGGCATGGCCATCACGGTCACGAACTCTCTCGGCCAGGTTGTGCGCACCACCCGCGGACTCGGATTCCTGCAGAAGGTGTTCACCGGCGCCAAGGGCGTGTACCTCGTCAAGGTTGGCGGCCACACGTTCAAAGTCTCTCTCTAAACAAGTCTCTCCTATAAGACAAAACAGCTTCCTGGGAAACCGGGAAGCTTGTTTTTTTGTACCGTTTCGGCTCATTTTACGACAAAAATCCGTTTTAAGGATATGGACATTCCAATTCCGGGATGTCCATATCCCCGCCCTTAATAGGCGGAAAGGAAACGAAATGGAAAGAAAAAGCGTTCCATTCGAGGAACTCCCCATCACCAACAAGTTCATGTTTTCAATGGTCTTCAGCCACAAGGAAATTGCCAAGCCCTTCCTGGAAGCGGTTCTCGGCATCAAGATTCACGAACTTCGGGACCCCGAGCCGGAAAAGACTATCGAGGTCAGTCCCGTCAGCAAGGGCGTCCGCTTCGACGTATTCACAAAAGAAGTCGGCCCCGATGGCGAGACCCTCCGCAGTTTCGATATCGAGATGCAGATGGAAGACACCAAGGAAATCCCCAAGAGGGCTCGTTTCTACCAGGCCATGCGCGACAGCGAGGCCCTATGCAGGGGCGAAAAATATTATAACCTGAAGGAACTCTACATTATCTTCATTTGCCCCGATGACATTTTCGCAAAGGGACGTGCCGTCTACAGGTTCAAGAACCTCGAAGTCGACGACCCGAAAATCGAGATGGGCGACAATTGTTTCAAAAATTTTTGAACTTCGTTCCAAATTCGCTGCGGCTCGGAAGAGCCAAACAAGTTTGACTTTTCTCTCGCCTTGCAGAATTTATTATATTCAATGAGTACCGCGATGTCGCCGAAAAATCAATCAGACCGTACCTGGAGTATTTCGCCACCAACAAGGCAATCTCCCCGGAAACCGAGGACATCGACAGATTGGTGAAGTGGTACCAGACGGACAGCAACACGAGGATTCGCTACATGACATGGCAAGAGGAAATAGACATCGCCGTTGACCTTGAACGCCAGCGTGCAGACGATGCGGAAAATCGTCTTTTCAAGGCAATTGAACATACGAACGAAATCCAAAAGCGAGCAGATGCAGAAAAAGCCCGCGCCGACGAAGCAGAAGCTCGTGCCGACAAGTACGAGAAGATGCTTCGCGATTTCGGGAAATTATAGCCTGCGAATATCTCTAAATCAACCATCCTCACCAAGGACGAATTCTCTGAAAGCACTTTAGAACCACCAGCCTAGCTGGTGGTTTGTTTCATACAAAATATGGGCCTGCTAATATCGCAGGGTGCTCCACGTTGAGCGCAACGCGGTTTTAAGCTTGCTTAAAACCATGACTGTGACGCAGATACAGATGCCAAAGGCATCCATCGAACACGCTGTCAGCGAGATTGAAAGCTATCAGGGAAAAATGTATGTACAAAAAAGCTCCCCTTGGAGGGGAGCGCATAATAAAAGTCTAATTTACATTTTTACATGTTATTGCTTTAGTGGTTCTCAGTATTTTGGCCGTTGAATAGCAAGTGGCTGACGCCCCCCAATAAGCAGGATTTGCAGTTACACTTGATCCCCCATAAGAGAATGTATGCGAAACACCATCATTTGACTTGCAAACCAAAGAACGATCTGAATGATTACCATCTTGTCCACACGTTAAAGCATAGGTTGTATCAGCATAGAATACTCGTTCATCTCCATATGCCAAGCTCACTTCAAATTTTTCGCCAGTTTCAGTACCAGGGTCATCATCGCCTCCGCCACTGCCACACGGATTATCCGGCGTTCCCTGAGTTAAGGTTATCTGATATTGACACCAAGTCGACCCAGTGTGTTTAATTTCTATATAATATCCACCATCCAATGCCGAAACACCATAATTTTTCAGTTCTGTCTCGCTATGCGTTCCATTTATTGCAGTTCCATTTATTTTCACACTCGTACACGGATCATTTATTCTAAACTTATCATTTTCACTACCAACAAAATAACACACACTATGAGAACTATTTGTATTAGTGCCACCTCCTGTCAATACTATGTTTTTGCAATCATCGCAGGGGCATTTGCACATATCGTCTTCACTCTTGTACATTATACCAAAATGACAAGTCTGGCCCGCACCGGCAGGATTGCTCATCGTTACATAATAGGTAACTGAATCGCTGCCAGCCTCTTCTCCAGTAAAACTTCCCAAATTGCCGGGAGTTCCCGAAGTATAGGTATATGAATATGTCGAAGGTTCGTCAATGACCTCCGTTCCCGTAGCACTACCCTTAGTAACCTTATATTTGCATCCTCTCGTACAATTCGACACGCTCGACGGAGCTATAGTTACAGTCGACTTCTCAGCCTTGTCCATGCCTGCCGGGCAAGTGAACGTCGGGGCTTGATAATCCACCGTAATAGGGCAACTAACTGTGCCTTCGGAATTCTTCACATAAAGAGTGTATGTATTTTCACCAGATTTTGCTTCTCCTCCAAACGAAATGGAAGATGCAGATGTAATAGTGCTAGTATCCTTAACAATATTGCCAAGGTTACTATTAATCCAATACTTACATTCCCCTTCACATCCCGTAAGAGATGTCGGAGTAAAGGATATTGTGGTTGACGGTTCTACCTCAATTGCTGTTGAAGAGCAACTTAACGTAGGAGCAACAACCGTTGCAACAGCCGCCTTAGAACATGTTGTAGAGACTTCGTCACACTTACAAGTTACCGAGAGAGTCTTTGCCCCTGATGTCGGCATTGTAAACGGATAATCATGGGGAACATTCGTACATCCGCCAGTCCCACAATTGACATTGCTATATGTACATTCATAGCAGCTATTTACAAACGACCTCTTAGCAACGGTAAATATACCGTCATCTATATCACATTCCAAACCTTTTTTCACTTCAAATGTACCGCTACATTCAACTTCCGTTTGCCCTTGTTTCATGAGTTTGTACGTATGCGTACCCTCAGTTGTTGGTGTCGTAAAATCACCCCAACTATTATTCGCACCGTTATTCACCCATTGCGTATACACAGCAGGGCCATTATCAAAGTGAAGGTCAAATTGCTGGTTAGGCAGCGTAGAATATACGGACATTCTGCTATGCTGCTGCCCCGGCAGAACCTCCGTCGACATGGAGCATGTCAGGTTTCCTGTACCGCTATTGGCATCCACCACCTCGAACGTAGCGGTACATTCATTAAACTGCGTGCTCGCAGTCGATTTGCTCCTGAATCGTATCGTATGGTCTCCCGTCGTAAGAGGAGTCTCTTCCGTATTTTTCCCAGTTCGTACGTCCATCGGAAGGCTAGTAAAGCCGCCTACAACATTTTCGCCCTGATGGAGCTGCGTAGTTCCGTCAAGCATAATTTCCCACTCACAATTGCCTCCGGCACAGTCGGCAAGCTTGTACTGGAAGTCAGGCAAGCCCTTGCCCTGCTGCACGCTCGGCTTGGTGTTGGTGCTGGACCATTTGCACTCGCCGCTGAGCGGATGCAAGACAAGCGCCGGAGACGTAGTACACGGAGAGCCTTCAACATCGTGGTCATCCGCATCTAGCATGCGAACCGTAAACACGTACGACTTGGCCTCGGTAAACTCGGTCGAATAGGGGTTGTACGTTTTACTGTACAGATTTATCCTGCCATGTTCATCACTCAGGGGACATCCCGTACCGTCCTCGCAATTCGTAGAATCCAAGGCTTCTAGATGCGAAGAATTTTCCGCACCCGCGACAGTATACGATCCGACATCCTCAGCATGCTTCACAACAGCATTTACCTTGAATTTGCCGCCTGTATACTGAACATCCTTACACTGGATGCTCATCACATTGTCACAGACGCTCTTGATTTCTGTAATGGTCACATTCGAGGAGCCATGGTTCCTGATAATTACACCGGTCACATGTTCTGGGTCAAATCCGGACCGGTTAGCCAGTTCTTCCACACTAATTGTGGCTGATGTCATCGCCTTTGTCACTGCCGAAGCACTATAGGAGACATTATGCCCATAGTAAGCGTTCTCTGTCCTGCTACTACGGAGATAAATTTCCAATTCCGAAGCGTTCGGATTATTCATCGTTATCTTGATAACGGCGTCCCTAAGGTTCACCACCGCATCACTAGGCGTAGCGAACAATTCCGTGACCAAGAATTCTGATGGAGGATCATCATCAACATGGGGAGCAATCGTCCTAGACGACTCTATCGTTGTAGATGTAGACGAAAGAGGGAAGATTATTTCGTTCCTGGAACAGGGATTCACCGCACCCACCCAGAATTCTCCGCAACGGGCCTCTTCGGCGTACAAGAGGGCTCTGTCATTCTGCGAAAGGTATGTATTGCGACATTCCTTAATCTTCGCCTTCGCCATCTTAGTTTCGACTTCACGCACTTCCGATCCCACAGTTTGTTCATCAATGGTTCCATGCTGGCCACCAGTCGTAAACTTGTAGTAATCCGATGCTACGCATTCCGAGTAACCATCATCATCCGTATAGGAGCCACATGCGTCATTCCCATTGTAGAAGTACTGAGGCTCGCAGCCCTTCTCGTCGAACCAACTGGAGAGGCCAACCCACGGCTTTGTCGGCTGATTCTGAGGTACAATGCCACCCAGGTACGCTGCACGGAAGGAGCATTTGACTGTCGGGTAAGTCTGCCAACATTCCGCATTATACGTTTCGCTCTTCCAGCCAATGTCGTACACCTTGAAATCAGGATCTGCCAGGCTGAAGCCGACACGTTCGTTCACGGAACTGGAAAGACCCATGAATCCGTCAATAGACGAGAGATCGAACCTGGCCGTAACAGTCCTATAGTTGCCATAGGCGCCCTTTACAGCGGTGACAAACAAGATGTCCCTTGCACCTTCCTTACTGATTTCAGCAGTCATCGTGATAACATCGGTACTGGAAACCGACATCGTTCCTTGAACAAGGGAGGACATCGTTTCGGAACGACAGGAGTTGTCGATGCACACCTTGGCCGCCAGATTGCCTTCCTTGTTCGCAAACACATTCAGCATTATATAATTCGTGGCATCGTCGTTTGAGCGTAGCAGGAATCCAGACTTGTTCACCCTGGCGGAGGATTCGTCGCTTTCGCGACCCAAACGGGGCACCTGGAACTGGGCGCGCAGCGAGCCATAGTAACCAGCCTGAACGGTGCTCAACACCTTCAAGGCTTCGACATCCGCCTGTTTTTTATGACGGTTGTAGGAATAGTTGAGCCAGATTTTGCCTTCGTCATAATCCAATTTATTTCTCAATTCTACAGGACCCAGCACAATCCATTTAGCCTGAGCAGTATTTTCATTTCCAACTTTACAATCCCCTTCGCTCTTGCAATAGCTAAAGCAATACTTCCAGTCAGTCCCTGTGCCAGTGCACTCCTTTGTCGGCTGCTGGAATTCATCGAAGAAGCAGTGTTTGTCCTTCTGGCCGAACCAAGCCGATATGGAGTTGTCCCCACCTACCTGGTTAATCGTATACGTTGCCGAGGAGAAGGTCTCGTTCACTGTACAATTGGTACTTCCTTCATTGCACTTCCAATAAGAGAATTCCTCCTTGTTCGTTCCCGTAAGGGTGACAGTAACTTCGTCACCGGCGAACAAATCATAAGTGCAGTCCGACGGTTCAGACGTTGGAGTGCAATACCTATCCGCATTGAACCTATTCGACGAGACCGTGATTGTCTTGCCCGCGTAATTCGATCCGGCAAAGCCAACATGGAAGCTCACCTTTTTCGCCTTCAGCGACGCATAGAGCGGGTAGGAGTCGCCCGTAACCAATTCCGACTGCAAGAGGACGTTTTTCTCTCCATCAGGAATAACCGCTACACAAGTATTTGGAACAGCATTTTCAATCAATTCCAACTTGATGTCGCTCGTTGCACCACAACCCCACATTTCATTGTTCGTAATGGCGGCGCAGTTGTTTGTCGTGGAGCTATTGAAACCAACCGCTTTTACCCAGGTTCCTACTCCTTGCACATTGCAGTCCGGCCATTGAGCAGTATTCGCCTGAGCCAGGAGAGTCGCGTCACAATTGACTCCAGGAAGATTACAATACTCCGCCAAATCATTACGCATAATAGTCACAGCGCTGGAAACCTGGAACGTTTCAGACGGGGGGCTCGCAATCTGGCACCCGACGCAATCCAGCAACTGGAACGTATAGGTCCCTTCAGTCGCCCCCACTGTCTTGACAGTGAATAGCGTCTTCGGATTAGTTTCGCTACACTCCGCATTACTCGAAATTTTGAATAGGCAGAAAGCATCGGACGATCCACAGGAGCCAGCCTCCGCAGTCGCCTCCGTTATAATCTGCCATGTGTTGTCCGCCAGAGTCGGTTTTGAAACCTTCACGGTAAACTCCATGCCTCCCGTCGGCGCCGCCTTGCACACCAGCTTCGACTCCTGCGTAGAGGTTGCCCCCATATCTATGTTTCCGGTTTCAAACCACACTTGGGGTTTGTTCCCCAATTCGTCATTGGAAACGAATATGTAGAACGGGATGTCTTTACCACCATCCTGATAGTGGCATTCATGTATGCCGGCCGGCAATACCGTCGGGGTCGACGCAGAGCGGTCATAAAGCACACCAGACTTCGGAATACCGGAACAGCCCTGCACCTTGCCAACATCTTTCGTAAGCGTGCCACCATTCAGATTCACGACGTTAAAGTAATCTTCCAGCTTGCCATACGGATCCTTGGGCAAGTAGATTACTCGCGGAAGGACAATGAACGACGACGTAATTTCCTGTTGGTCGCCGTCTGCCGGGAGGGGCTCGTTGTTCTCGTACTGGGACTCCAGCGTAATGTTCAGCTGAGGCGCAGCCGCAATAAAGTAGGAGTCATACGAGGATCCTGCACCGGCTTCAAGACCGCCGTGGCTCGGGTCTGCTCCACCCGCCAAGGCCGTGAATTCAGGATTTTCTCTAATAACACCTGCACTAGCCAAGAAGTTCAACACATCCGACTTGAATTCGAGTTTGTTGCTTCCCTGGTACTTTTGAAGGGTCGTCCCATTCGACATGACGACGCTGCCCTTCAGGTTGAAATTCCATAATTCCTTTATATCGGCGCTGGAATACATGAAGTAATTGTAGACCCAATCCCTGTGACCGGAATGGTTTCCCTTCAACTGTCCCGACACACCCCTCTTGAAATAGAACATCACGACAGCGTCATTCGTTGTCGGCGGCAAATCCGTATTACCCACGGATTCCGAAGCGTAAATCAGGAATTTTCCATTCAATTTTTCTCCGCTACATACACCATTTTCCTTGTACTTCCATTCTACCGGAAGAATTCCATTGTATAGCCAATTCCCGTTCTTTGCCGCTATGTAGCATTCGTTTAACTTTTTCACGGCATCATCATTCATTATCCATTGTGCAGGCAGACCACACTTGCTGACATTTTCCGTAGCCTTGGCCATCCACAGCGTAGAATCCTTCAAGAAAATCGCCTGGGGGATTGTTCCGTCGTTCTTGATGATATTGCCGTAGGCCTTCATCTTCTCAATGTTTTTCCAATAGTTCGCATTGGCCTTGCCCAACACGTTATCCGTCTTCGCCCATTCCACGATTCTTTCGTCAGCAACTATCGACGTATAGCCGGCAAGCTCTCCGCCACCTTCATGAGGGCCATGTGGACCGCGCTTATTGTAGAACGAGAAATAGCGGTCGTTCACATCGGAACTAATATTGTCGCCTGAGCCACTGCAAGTCGTGAAGAATCCTTCGCAATAGTTACAGTTGTCCGGGCGGAAATGGCCGGGATAATCCTTGTTCGGGCAATTCACGTATCCGGGATTCTGGTAAAGGTAAATCTTCTTGCCAAGATCGATTTTCCTGTCGCCATTGCTATTCTTGCTGCCCGTGAGTTTTGCCAGGTAGGTATTTTCACCCACACCGGTACCAGACTGAGCGTCTATCCCATACCCGATAGTCGTCGTCCAATGGAATATCGCATCCGGCTTAAAGACAAGGTTCTTGCCAATCGTGAATTTCTTTGCCGCGTTATCCGTTCTTTCGATAGAGCCGCCAATCGTCAAGTTGCCAGAGACATCGATCGCACATTTTTGCGAGATGCTACCGCCAACGTACAAGTCTCCATAAACCTTGATAGGCTGGTTATCGGCACACGCGATATCCCCGCCAACGTACACCACATTCGTATCCAGCTCATGGCTAAAGGGAGGATTGTAACGCTTTGTACCGAACGTATAGCCGCCATTCTTGGATGTGATGCTTCCCTTCACATACATGTCTCCATCGCCATGGATGTGTCCACCGAATCCCATGTCGCCAGAAATAATGAAGTTTCCTGTAAGCTTGGGCGTATTGTTCTGGTCCGTAAAGTCACCATGGATAATGCCCGACTGCATGGTATCGCTACCCGTAACACCGGTCGTCTTACCATCGAAAGCCTTGTCGAAATTGATTCCCACAACTTCCTGCGGAATCTGCACCTGGTAAAGACCGTCCACATTGAAAATGGCAACTTCGTTATGGACGGCATTGCCGGTTGACTTGCCCGAAGAAAGAATTTTCAGCTTGAAGTTGTGCGCAGCGCTCGTATTCACGCCGGCAAGCCATACATCGTACTTCTGATTTGCACGAAGCCACGGCGTTAGCCTGCTATTCAGCTTGATCATCTTGCCTTCGTCGCGGAACTGCTTGATAAGGGCGCCCACGTCATTCGCGCTGTAAGTCATCCAGGCACGGGCATTTTGGATACCCGCCATAGCACTCTGGTACGCTTCCTGCTTTTGCATGCGGGAGCCCGAAGAGCGGCCTTCGGAGGTAAGCCACTTGAACGTGGCCGTAGCGGCGATAGTCGCCACCAGCATAAAGAGGAGCACCGTAACAAGCGATACACCCGCCTTTGAAATTAGCGGAATCGCCTTCCTTTCGTCTTTCGTCGTTCGTCTTTCGTCTAAAGCCATAATCTCCTCCTAGTCCTTCATGCCGTTGCTCGGGGTGCGTACAATCAGGGAATCCGTTCCCTCTTCCCCATTACGCTGCACGCCAAAGACAAGCCTCATCGCCTTCACGTTAGCCTTGTCCTTGAGAGTCAACGCACCTTCAGGATAGTCAAACTTGTAATTTGCCGATTCCACCTTCTTCAGGCGCAAATCCGAAATGGTCACACTGCCGTTTGCCGCAATGGGCGAATAGCTCACGAAAGAAAACGCGATGCAAGCCTTCGTTATCTTTTCGCGGACACTGAAACGCATCGCCCGCGTACCTGCAGCCTTTTCGTCCGTCGGCGGATAGAACAGGAAATCGTCCAGGCCCACCGGCTTTTCGCCATTCGTAGCATAACGGAATCCCACCGCCATAAAGTCTCGTCCGGGCACAAACATCCTCATCTGTTCTTTAACGCCGCCATCTGCCAAAGAAAAGGAGAGTTCGTACTCCGTCTGCGGTTCGAGGGTTATCTGCCTGCAAAGATTCTTCCAGCTGGCGCCCGCCTTGTCCGCATTTTCCATCGCCAGCACCTGGTTTATCTTCTTCCCGGTCGTCTGCATGGTATTCGTCGTCTTGTCGTAATTCGTCACGAAGCCGGAAAGTTCTGCAGTCTTATGGTCTTCCGAATAAGAAATGACCGTCGCACTATAATCCGAAGCATCGCTTCTAGACACCAAGCGGAATTCCTCGGAGCAGGAGCCTCCTACGCATGGCGGGAACACTTGTGCGTCTTCGTCGGCCTTCACACCCGGCAAGGCGGGAGTCACGACGAACTTGGTAATGCCCGTCGCAATTTCAACGGCGCGGCCCCTGGCATCGGTTGCGGATCCGTTCTTGCAGTCATCTTCGTCCTGGGCGCCCACGAGCGTACGGCAGCTGCGCTTGAGCGTCCCGTTTTCCACGAACCAGTTCACTTCTTCAACCGACACATAATGGCCGTTTTCGTCATAACGCATGCGGCGCACAATCAAGTTGCTGAACCCCGCCGTGTTGGATACCTTGAACGAGGACATATCTATGTTGTCCGGGTTGGTTGCATCCGCAGGATGGATATAGACGCTATCGTTCACCGCGCTGAAGGCGTTACCGCCTTCCACCGAACCGGCTTCCATAGAGGTCTTGGCTCCGGTCTGCGCGACGTCAGCACGGAAAAGCGTTGCCACGTTCTCGGCAATTTCGGACGACTTAATCATGCTCTGGGTACGGACTCGCATCTTGGTAGAATTGCTGAACGCCTGCCCTGCCACAATTACGACAATGCCCACGATGGCGATATACACCAACAGTTCCATGAGGGTAAAACCCGACCTGCGGGATTTCGACATTTGTTTGAAACAAGCCTGGTTCATCGTTTCCTCATATACGTTGAGCACGTCAAAAAACACGGGATGCATACCCACACATTCCGTATTACGAAAAATAAACTTTTTTTTGCAAAATGGCTCAAATCACGTATTTTTTTGCCTTTATTTCGGGAAAAACGTGATTTTCACCTCATTTTTGCCCCCAAGGGGGTTCCCACCTAGCGAATGACGGACGAGAGGTTCACGGACTGCCGGGAGCCCTTGAACTGCCACGAAACCTGAACATTCACCTGCTTTGCGTACACATGGCTCACATTTTCATAAAGCGTGCCATTCGTTGCCGTAAAGTCCGTCGTCGGGGAAACCGTTATAACCGGGGTATATTCGATGGAAGTCTGGCCTCCACCGACCTTGGAACTCCTGTCCCAGGAACGGCTGATTTTTGGCAATTCCAGGACATAGTTGCCATTCAGAACGTTCCCGTCACCCACGGCAGCGCTTGTGGGGTCGGGAATAGAAGCAATCCCTATGCGATTAAGCGAATCGAGTACCTGCTGGGCCACCTCGATAGCGCCGTCACGGCCGCGAATGCGCAACAGGGCCTCGCGGTTGCCGGTCTGCATGTGGAGAATGGCCATATAGAGCAAGCCCAGCACGAAGGCCGAAATGAGAACCTCTGTTATGCCGAAACCCTTCTTGTTCTTTAGAATCTTATCCATAGCACCACCTATGGTTCAAACCAGCTGGAACCTGAATCGTAACTCAACTTGTAATACACGCCAAACTTGGTCGAAAGCTTGATGGAAGAGGCAAAACGGTCGGAATTCCCGTAACGGATCAAAAAACAGCCCGCAGGTATCGGCGACACGCCAATCTTCGGGGTAAGAGTCATGCTAGTGGCGGGCGAATTCTTATCTGCAGGCAGTTCAGGGCAGTTCACATTATTATTGGTCGTTATGAACGTGTTCAATGCGTCGAGTTTCAGCTCGGCAACCTTGTCGTCGAGTTTCTGGGTAGTCGTGCATTCGCCCTTGTAAAGCGTCATGGTCTGGTTGCCCGCCGTCAGGCAAAGTTTGGTACCGAGGCGGGTCGCCTCGTTGGCGGCGCGTTCCATGAAGGCGGTTGCGTTGATGCCCGCGTCCTTGATGCGGCTGTTCATGATGGCGCTCCTGAGGCTGGCGACACCAATACCGGAAAGGATTCCCATGATGGTCACCACCGCGAGAACCTCAATAAGGGTAACACCCCTTTTTCCGGGTTTATCAGCCAATTTCATCGGCACGCTCCTCGTATAAATACTGCCTCTAGGCAATCTATAATATATACAAAAATTTCCGCAAGCGGTAAATTTTTATTTACCATTGTGATAAAAATCCCTTTTTCGCGCCAAAAACCCTATTTTTTCGTTTTTCCGAGGGTTCCCTTGGCGTATTCGTGCACGCAGGTGACCGACTGCCGCTTGCAGGGGCTGGACTCGTCGTAGAACACCACGCGGTCGTTGCGGAACACCTCGCCAAAGATTTCCTTGCCCGGGCCGTTACTCCCCTTGGCGAACTGCACATCGTAAAAGATGTCGGAATCGCGGGTCACTACGCGCACCTTGGCATCCACCTTGTAGGCGCCGTCCGCCCCGCTTATGCGAAAGCCGTACGGGATTTCCTCGAGGGTCACGTGCGGCAACTGGTCCTTGGCCGGGGCGTCGTACTCGATGTCCTTCCAGGTCGCAGCCTCTCCACGGTCGCGCATCTTGAACCAGCCCTCCTCATCGTTTTCCGTGGCCGTTTCCATGACCATGTTGAGGCAGGCCACGTAACCGTCGCGAATCAGCGAGAGCTGTTCCTTGAACTCGTGGTAAACGTCCATGTCGCCGTCGTAAGCAAGCGCGGGTGCCGCCACGGCGATAAGCGGCAGGGCGAGGGTACGTATAAATGCGTTCATGCCAACAATCTAGCAAAAAAATGCGGGGTCAACTTTTGCTATATTTGCACCGCACAACCTGCCCAGGTGGTGGAATGGTAGACACTGGGGACTTAAAATCCCTTGGGGGCAACCTCGTGCGGGTTCAAGTCCCGCCCTGGGCATTGTTCAACTTTGCGAGGTCGGACATGATCGAATTCTATCCCAACAGCATCTACTACCCGCGCGAGGCGGTAGAAGAAAAGCTTGCCAAGGGCGAGCTGACCAAGACGGAAGAGCACCTGATGGGCTGGACGGAACGCCACCGCGGCGAAATCTGGGATTGCGCCCGCGACGATTCCGACTCCCCCACCGACGAAATCCTCCTCGACAACCTGCGTGCCCTGTTGCTTTGCAAGGGCAGCCTGCAGCCCGCCGCCGAAATGGGCGACATGATCAAGGAAATCACCAAGGAAGTGTGGTACCGCAACGAGGACGCCCCCGAGGCCCCGGACATGGTCGCTGCCGAATGGCGTGCCAAGTACCTCACCAAGTGGCGTGAAGCCCGCATGTTCGAAGCGTTCATCCTCATCGAGAAGCGCACCGAACAGCTGCTCAAGATTCTCAAGGCCTAGTATTCCGCCATCCAGCGGATGGGTACCCAGAATTCCAGCTTGCCGGAATCGCTTTTCGGGTAGCGCCAGTAATACTGCACATGGTCGGTAAAGGCCTTCTTGAAGGCCTCGTCCTCCGTATTGGAGAAGACGAACTCGTCGAGCGAGAACCGCCCCAGCGAATCGAGCGTCATGCGGACGCCGACCAGGACATCGTCGGCTAGGGCATCCTTTTTAGCCGAGGACCGGCGCGACTTGCGGAGGTTGCGGAAATGTTCCGCGGCAAGGTAGTGCAGCCCTGCGGCACGGCCCTGCAAAAAGCGCACCAGCTGGCCTATGTCGCGGCCCGCAGAATTGTCGAGAACGTAGATGTCGTCGATGCCCGGCATCACGACGCGGCCGCTGAACCCGGGAGCGTCCTCTTCCGGCTCGGGGACAAAAGGCACGACGGGCTTGGGGACAGAACGCGGGATGCTGAACAGCACGTACAGGAGGCCCGCGAAAACAAGGAACATCACGATGAGCGGGAAATTGCGCCAGAACATAAGGGCCTATTCGATGGACTTGATGCAGAGCTGGAGCGACTTGCGCCCGTTATAGTAATTCCACGTCGGCTCGAAGACTATCGAGACGTTCTGGCGGGTTCCGACCTTGGACTTGCACTTGCGCAGGCCGAAACCGATAGCCGGGTAGATGCGGCTCCCCGCCTGGGAGATTTCCATCTGGAGGTGACCACCACGGAGTTCGCGGAGGCGGTGGACCTTCACGCCGTCGGCACGGAAGGTCGGGTACGGGAAGTTCCCGCCAAAGGGTTCCATCAGGTCGAAGTACTCGAGAACCGTATGCTCGCGAGTCTGTGCGGGGAACCTCACCGCGGCGGAGTCCACGTTCTGCAGGCCCTCCACGACAAGTTCGCGCAAGGCGATGCGGATATCGAAAGAGTGCAGCTCGTCGGCAGCGGGCGTTTCGCCGTTGTAGCCCTGCTCGCGCGCCGATTCTTCGAGGCGTTCACGCAGTTCGTCGACCTTGTCTGCCGAGAGCGAGAATCCCGCGGCGTTGGCGTGTCCGCCCCAGCGGTCAAAGAGGTCGCGGCATTCAAAAAGAGCCTTGTGCCAGTTGAAGCCAGGCACCGCGCGGGCGCTCGCATGGGCCATGCCGTCGGCCACGGAGAGAACAGCGGCCGGGCGGCCGTATTCCTGGGCGAGTTTTGCAGAAACGATACCGATGACTCCCACATGCCAGTTGTCGCCAGCAACCACGAGGACGGTGGGAATCTTGTCGCCATAGACCTTGTGCACCTGCTCCACCGCCATCTCGGTAATCTCGGCTTCCTTTTGTTTGCGGCGCGAGTTCCAGTCCTTGAGTTCGGAAAGCAGGGCGGGAGCGTCTTTGCGGTCGTCGCAAAGCAACAGCTTGAGTGCGGGGTCGGGGCGTTCCATGCGGCCGGGGGCATTCAGGAGCGGGGCCATCTTGTACATCACGTCGATGCCGCCCACGGCGCTTCCCGGTTTCATGAGGTTTGAATACATCGCCTGGAGGCCGGGCCATTCGCTCTTTTGCAGCTGGCGCAGGCCGGATTTTGTAAAATAGCGGTTCTCGGGAGTCATTTGCACCAGGTCGGCAAGCGTCCCGAGTGCGACAAGGTCCAGGTACTTCTCGGGTTCCGGGAGTCCAAGTTTCGCATACAGCGCGCACATAAACTTGTACGAAACGCCTACGCCGCAAAGTTCCGGATTCGGGTAGGAATCCCCTTCCTGGTGCGGGTCAAGGAGCACGTCGCAGACAGGCAGCCCTTCGCCGCTGGGCTGGTGATGGTCCATGACCATCACGGCCATGCCGAGTTCCTTGGCGTGGGCGATTTCGGCATTCGCGGTTATGCCCGTATCCACGGTAATCACGTAGCGCGCGCCGGCCTCGTACATCTCGTCGACCGCGGACATCGAAAGTCCGTACCCGTCGCCAAAGCGGTTCGGCAAGCGCCACTCCGATTCCACCCCGATTTCCTTGAGTCCACGCGTCAAAAGCGTCACCGAGGTCACGCCGTCCAGGTCGTAGTCGCCAAAGATGAAAACTTTTTCGTGCAAATCGCGGACTTTGAGAATCCAGTCGAGAGCGCCGTCCATGCCCATGATGCGCATCGGGTCAAGCACGTCGTCCTTGGCTCCGCACAAGATGCGGCTTGCGTCGGACACGTTCGTCACCCCGCGCGACACGAGGAATCTCGCCACGAGGTGCGGGATCTTGAGTTCCTGCGAAAGCGTAGAGGCGACCAGATCTTCCATCACTTGCATCCTTCAAAAAGCTTGATGGAAAGCGACTGCAACAGCATGGGAGGGGCCGTACGGCGGCTCGCCACGCGGCTCATGGTCTCTTGCACGATTTCGAGCGCACGTTCGAGCACTGCAACATCTACCCGCGGGAACGCATCGATGTTCACAAGGGCCGTCGTGGCAGGGATGCGCAGCCTGGCACCGGACTTCGCGCGCATCAAATCCGAAATGAGGAACGAAACCACCTCGAGGAAGCGGTTGGCTTCGGCAGCCTCGTCCAGTTCGGCCTCAGAAAGTTTGGCAAAGAGGTCGTAGTAGTCCGCCAGCAGGGAGCCCTTCACGAACGTGGCGGCAAGTTCGCACCACTTTTTACCGGCACCCACATAGTAAAGCGCCTTGCCCGGAGACCCGACCGAAAGCCCGACGGCATCGTCGGTCACCTCGTCGGCATCGGCGTCCTCGCCCAGCATGCGAAGCGTCTCGCTGCGGACTTCGTCGTCGGACAGGGGCAGCAAGTGCAAGGCGAGACAGCGACTGCGGATTGTCTGCAGCATCTTCTCGCGGGACGATGTGGTCAAGATGAAATAGGTGTTCGGGGGGACGTCTTCCAGAGTCTTGAGGAAGGCGTTCGACGCGGAATCGTTCATGCGGTCCGCCTCGGCGACAATGACCACGCGCACGCGGTCTCCCTTGAGTGCGAAGGCGGAAGTCATGGAACGGATGAGCCCGACCGAGATTTCGGCACCAGCACTGAACACGTCAATCCTGTAGGGATTCTTGAAAATTTCCTCGATGTAGGCCTGCTTAAAGTCCTCGACCGTCTTGGCGGTACTGCCAGCCGATACGTCGTCGGAGCTTTTCGCGTGGGCTTCCTTGCTTTCCATGGGAATCACCCAATTGTCGGTGACGCCACGGTCGACAGCCATCTTACAGCCAAAGCAATGCCCGCAAGGGCGCATGTTCGGGTCGCTGCACTGCAAAGCCTTGGCCACCTCGATAGCGAGGGCCTTCTTGCCAATGCCTGCAGGACCGTCGATAAGAATCGATTGCGGGAATCGGTTCTCGCGAAGGGCCGCCATCAGGCGGATTCGCTGGCGTTCTTGCGACGCGGGGCCATTCAGTCGATACTCGATCATTTTTGCTTCAACCACTGGAGAGGATCCACCGTCTGGGTCCCCTCACTAACTTGGAAATACAATTTAATTCCATTTAAGCTTGCAATATCGCCGACTTCGCCGATTTCTTCGCAATTACGCACCTCTTTACCCTCCTGGACGCGGATGGAGCGCAGGTGTCCGTATACGGAATAGGTACCGCCTTCGTGCTCGATGATTACGGAGGGGCCGCGGCCGTCGATTTCGGCAACCATGGCGACCGTCCCGGCCGCGGCGGCACGCACCGCCTTGCCCCGCTTGCCGCGAATTTCGATACCGAGGTTACGCGTGGCAATATGGAGTACCGGATGCTCCTGCAGGCCGTACTGGCTTATGATTTCGCCTTCCAGCGGCATGCACTTGGGCCCCTTGACCGTCGTGGCGACCGTCGCCTTCGGCTTCGTGACTTCTTTCTTTTCCTTCTTGCCCTTGGCTTTCTTCTTCTTTTCGGCTTCCGCCTTCTTGGCCGCGGCAATTTCCTTCTTGCGCTTTTCCTCGAGTTTCTTGATCAAGGCTAGCATGACCTTCTGGTTACGTTCAAACTCTTCCAGCGCGCGCCTCTGCATCGCCTTGTCGTGCTTGAGGCTCATGAGCATTTTCTCTTGCCCGCTCATCTGGCTTACAAGGCCCTTTTCCTCGGCGGCCTTCCTGCTGCGCAACTGGGCAAGATCGACCAAGTGGGAGGCCTGCTGTTGGCGCATCTCGTCGCGTTCCTTGACCATGCGCGTGAGCGTTTCCACCTCTTCGCGGTCCTGGTTCAGTATGCGGTGCACCCAATAGGCCTGGCGGTCGGGATTGTCTTCCTGCGTAAGTAGGCTGTAGAGAGCCTTGGCCTCGGTTCCGCGGCCGCTTACATACAAAGTTCTAACGCGCTTTTTCATCGTTTCCTTGCGGGCCGCAATCTTTGCGTCCAGGGAATCGATATCGTGGACCAGCTGGTCTAACGCCCGCTGAACAAGCACCTCGTTTTTCGAGAGTTCCGTGATGTAGGTGCGGGTCTGGTTCAGGTTCTGGTCCAACAACGAAATTGTGTTGAGCACGCCCTTCTCCTCGTTTTCGAGCTGGGCAATTTCCTTGCGCTTTTTGGCGAGGTCCGATTCCAGTTTCTTGAGGGCGGTCTTCTGTTCCTTGATCTGGGCGTCCGTCTTCTTGGGGGCTCCCATGGATACGCCCACAAGCAGGCACAACATCAAGGCGACAAGGCGGGCAGACAACATCAGCCAACCTGTTCATTCCGCGTTGCGAGCAAAAAGCTGCGCACCGTGCGGAAGCTAAAATAGGCAGACAAGACGCTCACCATCATGACCACGAGAACAAGCAGCGAACCTGCCCCCGCCATGTAGGTGCCCACCATCGGTAAGGCCTCCTCGACGGAGTTCATGAGCACAACAAGAAGGAGTGCAGCACCTCCGCTACCGAGCAAGCCCTGCATGAACCCTTCCAGCACGAACGGGAACTCGATAAACGCGTAGCTCCCTCCCGCATATTTCATGTTCTCGACAAGAAGCTTGCGGCTCAAGAGCGAAAGCCTTACGGAATTGCAGATAATCAGGGAAAGCGTAACAAGCAAGAGGATGCTCAGGCATACCGGCCAGAAAACCATCCTGAACTTCCAGGCAGAAATCTTCTCGACCCATTCCACCGGGGCCTGGACTTCTTCAAAATTGCCCGTACGGCCGATGGCGTTGCGGACATCGATGAGGTCTACCGGATTCAGGCTCTCGTCGTCGAGGCGGATGCGGAAAAAGGGCGGTATGGGGTTCCCTTCCACCAGGTCAAGCATTTCGCCGTTGAAGTGCCTCCGGAAATCGGCCAGGGCGGAATCGGCGCTCACGTACTCGACCGAGCCTACATGCTTGGTGCGCAGCAAGTCCTTCTTTATGGCCTCAACGGAGTCGGCGGGAATTTCGCCCGGGAGGAACGCCTCCACGGAGTAGAGGGCCTTTTCGGTCTCGAGTAGGCGAACCACGCCACACAGGGCCACCAGCGACGACGCGAGCAGTAACGAACAAAGAAATATCGTGATAAGCGACGGCAAAATAACCGTCCGCTGCTGTTTCCAACCGCGGAAAGATTCCGCTATTAAGTAGCCTAGCTGTCCGAACACGCCTGGAATATAATTATTTTTTATGGGGTTCTATACAAGGCAATTATGAAACACCTCGGATTAAAGATTACGGCATTCATCTTCGCCATCGCGCTGTGGCTGTACGTCATGTCTTTCAACACGTTCCAGATGACGATGGACGTTCCCGTAAGGCTGGTCAAGTTACCCGAGATGCTCGCGATAGCCTCCAAGCCGCCCCAGACGTTGTCCGTGACGGTCGAGGGCGAAGCTTTTAACCTGATGCGCATGCGCAGCCGCATCAACCTCGGCGATTCCTCCGTCGCCTCCATCATTATCGACCTCCAGGATGCCGAGCTCGGGGCGACACGCAAGCACATATACGCACGCAACTTCTCCGCACCGAATTTCCCGAACATCAGGTTCGTCGAACCCGACAACCAGCTCCTGTTCATCGACCTCGAACTCGACACGCGCATCGAAAGGGAAATCCCCGTCCATGCCAATGCGTCGTTCAGCACCGCGGCCGGCTACCTGCTCGCCGACGAACCCACGCTGTCACCCAATTTTGTGACCGTCTCGGGCGCACGCAACGCCATTACCCGCATTTTCGAAATTCCCACGGACTCCATCCATTTCGACACGCTCAAGCAAAGCAGGTCATTCTCCGTCCCGCTCAACTTCGGCCAGTTCCCCGCCTACGTGACGCCGAGCGATTCCAGCATTTCCATCAAGGTGAACGTCCAGAAGATTGCGACCAAGGAATTCAAGAACATCCCGGTACGCCTGATTGGCCGTTTCGACAAGTCGCTGGTAAGCCTCAAGCCCGACACCGTTTCCGTCAAGGTTACCGGCGGCGAAGCGGTGCTTGATTCCATCAGCGGCGAAAACCTGGAGTTGTTCATCGAATACAACCGTTTCGCTATCGAAGACGTCGACAGCCTCGCCCCGACCGTCAAGCTCAAGCTTCCGCAGGCAATCAACCGCGACATGTCCATCAAGGCCATCGAAGTCATCCCTGACAAGGTCGCCCTCGTACGCAAGGAAGTCAAGCCGCCCGTGGTTATCAACAAGACCAACGAAGATTACGGCGAAGAAGAAGACGAGGAGGACGACGAAGAATGATTTGGCTTGGAATCGAATCCAGCTGCGACGAGACCGCCTGCGCCGTGCTGCAGGACGAACCACTCAAAGTCCTTTCGAACCCGCTGTACAGCCAGATTGACGAACACGCCCTATACGGAGGCGTAGTCCCCGAGATTGCGGCGCGAGCCCACCTGCAAAAGATTGCCCCCATCGCCGAAGCCGCCGTCAAGGAAGCCGGCATCAGCCTCAAGGATATCGACGCCATCGCATTCACCACCGGCCCGGGACTCATGGGCCCACTCCTTGTTGGTGCCAGCTTTGCCAAGGGCCTCGCCCGCGATTTGCAGATTCCCGCCTACGGCATGAACCACTTGGAAGGGCACCTCGCCGCCGCATGGCTCAGCAACCCCGACATCGAGCCGCCGTTCCTCACGCTCACCGTCTCGGGCGGGCATACCGAACTCGTGATGGAGGAGCCCGGATTCAAGTACACTAGCATCGGGCGCACCCGCGACGATGCCGCCGGCGAAGCGTTCGACAAGTGCGGCAAGCTCCTCGGGCTCAAGTACCCGGCGGGCGCCACCATCAGCCGTCTCGGCCAGAACGGGAACCGCAAGTTCGTGGAATTCCCGCGAGCATTGCACACCCACGACAACTGCGAGTTCTCGTTCAGCGGTCTAAAGACGGCGGTTCTGCGCTATACCGAGACGCACGGCCCCGAATTCATCCAGAAAAACCTGGGCGACATTTGCGCAAGCCTCGAAGACGCCATCGTGGACAGCCTCGTCACAAAGACTATCACCGCCCTCAAGAAGACCCGCATGAAGACGCTCGTAGTGGGCGGCGGTGTGAGCGCGAACGCATGGCTGCGCACCCGCCTGCAAGACTACTGCAGCAAGCACGGAATCCGTTTCTGCATCCCGGACAGGAGCCTCAGTACAGATAACGGAGCGATGATCGCCGCCGCGGCCATCCGGAGGAAAAAACAGGGCAAACTGACCTCCATAGACGTGGTAAAGCCCTGGATGCCCCTGGCAATTTAGGCCATATTTGAGCTTTTTTGCTCACATCATTTTGCACGGGCTACCTTTTTGGGCAACTAAGATTTATATTGATAGCATGACGTTGATTAAGACAACAATCCGTTCCCTGGCCTACGGCGCAATTGCAACCTTTGCGCTCGTTTCTGGCGTATGGGCCGAAAACGCACCGGCCGACCTTACGCGACCGGTCAGCGACGTGGAAATTTTCCGTCCCGAGAAGAGAGAGACCAAGGTCGAGCTTGTAGATTCCAGCAAGAACAACTCCATCATGCTGAACGTGGACATCTTCGGGAGCCTCGACGTGCAGTCCTACTACATCCTGTGGGACAACATGGACCTTTCCGAAGACATCAAGAAACTGATGACCACGCGCGACTTTGCCCGCGACGAATTCTTCATGCAGAACATCGACCGCGAGCAGTTCGAACAAGAACGCATGTTGCAGCTCTTCGAAGACAAGAAGCGTGAGTTCTTCGTGATCTTCCCCGAAGAAGCCCTCAAGGAACTGCAGGAAAAGCAGGAAGAAGACAATTAGTCGAGAGATGTTTTCACTCGAATCAAGATTCACTGACTGGCGCCTTACCGGGTTCGGCAACGCCCCGGCCATCCTCTACGAAAGCATTGAAAGTACGCACAGCCTGATGAAGGCTCGCGCCGCCGTCGGCGACATCGCCCCCGGCACGTTGATTGTCGCCGATACGCAAACGGCGGGCCGCGGGCGACACGAACGTACCTGGGCCTCCCCCGCAGGGCTCAACCTCTACTTTAACATTCTTGTCCCGCTCGACGGCATCCCGCTAGCCTCGGCACCGCAGGTTACGCAGGTCGCAGCGCTTACCTTCGCAGAAGTTTTCAAGAGCCTGCAAGACAACTCCAACGCACAGGGCCTCGGCAACAAGGATATCGGAAAAGTCACCGTCAAATGGCCCAACGACATCCTCTGCGGCAAGAGCAAGTTCTGCGGGATTCTCGCTGAATTAGTTTATATAAAATCGCCTGCCGGTACTGCAACCGCCATTAGCATGGGCGTGGGAATCAACGTGAACAGCAATCCGGCAGACTACGCGAATCTCGGCCGGTCTGTTACGACCCTCAAGGATATTTGCGGGCAAAACGTCAACCGCGAAAAGCTGCTCCAGGCGCTGATCGGGAACCTGGAGCGCGCCGTCGGGCAATTCCGCGCCTTCGGAATCCGCCCCTGGGTCGATGCGTGGCGCAAGATGGACCAGTTCATCGGTGCGCGAGGCACCATTGTCGTGAACAACCGCTGCACCGACGAAAACCGAGACAGCGGCGCAGGCTCCCAAAAGAAAACGGGACGCATCGTCGACATGCGAGACGACGGCAGCCTGCTATTCGAATGCGACGACGGAACGACAGAAAGCGTCTACTCCGCCGACCTGGAAATCTAGCTACAGCTTACGCTTGAAATACATGCTCCCGATAAGCGAAACGGCAAGCACCACAATCATCGCGGTGAGGCCCATCTCGGCCTGCGGCTTGTATTCGCCCGCCACACCCGTCTCAATGAGAATCACAAACGCAAGCGCAAGCACAGCACCCACGGAACCCATCTGCTGGAACATCTTGATCTTGTCTTCGGTAGTGAACTTCCCGTTCGTCTTCTTAATAAAGGGCATTGACGTCTCCTCCCAGGCAAATCCATACAATGAGCCCAGCCATCACAAGAACGCTTATAGCGACATTCGCCAAAAAGAAGTCGCGGTTCATAGCGTCGAGATCGTCGGACTTGCGGAATAAATGAATGTACAGAACGGCGGCAGCCATAAGCCCCGTCACCACCCACCAGGGAATTCCCATGTTCCACACGAACCCGAAAGCGACGCAAAGGGCGAGCATGGCGACATGGCTCCAGAAGGCAATCTGCAGGGAGCGCTTGCGGCCAAAGCGGGCCGGTACCGAATGGAGTCCCATCGCGCGATCGATTTCTTCGTCTTGGGTGGCGTAGATGATGTCGAAGCCGCCCATCCACAGCATGAGAATCACGAGCAGGAATATCGGGAACACCGCGAACTCCCCGCGGATGGCAATCCAAGCGCCGAGCGGGCTCATGCCGATGGCAAAGCCGAGGAACCAGTGACACAGCCAGCTGAAACGTTTCCAGTAGGAATAGGAAAGAAGCAGGAGCCACACAGGTAGCGCGAGCATCCCGGCGAGAGGCTGCAACAGCCAGGCAAACAGCACGAACAGCACGCCATTGACAGCGAGGAAAGCGATAACGGAGGCCTTGCTCAAGCGACCCGCAGGCAAGTGACGCTTCGCCGTGCGCGGGTTCTTCGCATCGATATCGGCATCGGCGATGCGGTTGAAACTCATCGCGCTATTGCGGGCCGTCACCATGCAGCCCACGATGAGCAATACAATGCGGGCTGTTTCCGCCGCGGTCATATCGCGGAATCCGTTCGCCGCCACCCACATGGAGCCAAGCGCGAAAGGCATCGCGAACAGCGAATGGCTAAAGCGAACCATGTGACCGAATTCAAGAATCTTCTTCAACATAGTCATTTTGATGTTCGGGGCTCGGGGTTTTCCCACGGTTTCACGATTGCTGCGCAGGATTCTGCCGAAGCCGCACCGAGGTGTTTCAGGATTTTTGCGACTACGGTATCCACCAGTTCCTCGATGGTCGCAGGCTTGCTATAGAACTGCGGCGATGCGGGAATCACTACCGCGCCCGCCCGAGTCACGCGTTCCATGTTCTCGATATGAATCAGGTTGTACGGCATCTCGCGCGGTACAATAACAAGCGGGCGACGCTCCTTGAGACACACATCTGCACTGCGCACCAAGAGGTTGTCCGACGTCCCCGCCGCGATACGGCCGAGAGTCCCCATGGAGCAGGGAACCACCGCCATGCCGGCGTAATCGGCAGAACCGCTCGCACACTCCGCAAAAAAATCATCAACGTCAAAGGTCTTGTCCGCGAAACTAAAAAGCTCCTTCTGACCTTCGTATTCCACGACTTCGCGGCCCGGCGCCGTGACAATCAGCGACACCTCGTGCCCGAGGCGCTTCAAGTACATTGCCGTACGCGTCGCATAAACTGCACCGCTCGCGCCTGTAACACCGAGAATGAATCTAGCCACGGGGCGCCTCCGCAGGCTTTCTCAGGAACACCCCGTAAGAAATCCCGCCGTTGAAACTCTTGACCTTGGCGACCTCGAAGCCGCACTCTTCGGCCATGCGGCAAAAATCCTTCACGGGCAAAAAGCGCTTTACCGATTGGACCAGGTACACGTAGGCATCACGCTTGCCGCTAAAGAACGCACCCATGAGCGGAATAAAGACGGGAGCAAGAACGTTATAAAAGAAACGGTTGAAGAAATTCCTAGGCGCAAAGAACTCGAGCACGCACAGGTACCCGCCGCATTCCAGCACACGGAAGCTTTCTTGCAAGGCGCCACGGGCATCGGGCACGTTGCGCATGCCGAACCCGTTCAACATCATCTTGAAGCATTCGTCACCGAACGGGAGCTTCATCGCGTCGCACTGCACGGCAGTGGCATTAATGCCCTTGGGGCGCACGAGGCGCAGCATGCCGTACGAAAAATCGCCGACAACGGCGTTTACGCAGTCGCGTCCAAGCGCCTTGCGGAACGCCCTCGCAAAGTCGCCTGTCCCGCCGCACATGTCCAAAAGAGTAACGTCCCGCATGCCGCCAAAAACCTGCGGATCGCGGCAGAATTTCTTCATCTGCCGACAGCAATAGCGGCGCCACACGACATCTTGACCACAACTCAAGAAATGGTTCAAAAAGTCGTAACGGTTCGCAATCTCGTCGAACATCTTGCGTATGGGACTTACCATAAGAGCAAATTTAGAAAAACATCAAGCTGATACAACAAGCGCGGACGTTTCCGCCCGCGCCTATACTCTTTCTGCGACCGCTATCTTACTTGAACTTGGCCGTAAGCGAGAGGCCGTCGGTAATAGTCACCGTACGCGTCGGAGAAGTTTCTCCATCGGACCAGGAATCAAACACGCCGCCACCTGTAGCCACGGCAGTGAGATCCATCTTGACTCCGTTGAAGAACTTGCCCGTGAACTTGCTGCCGGACATCTTTATTTCGTCCATCAGCACGGTACCGTTGCCATCCACGCTGATAGTCACAGATACCGGGTCACCGATACCTTCAAACTCGCCCTTGTATTCAGCCAATACCTTGGAATCGCGTTCCGAAGCCCACTGCTTGATACAGCTACCCGTCCTGCTGAATCCATCATCGCAATAGTTCTTGTAGTACTTTTCGTTCTGCTTGAAATGTTCAAGGTCACGATCCATCTCGGTTGACGGAATCGTCCCCACCATGGCATCCACCACCTTGGCCACATTCGCACCGTTCAAGTACTTATCGAACATCATGGCCGAGTGGTTCAAGAACACATGCTTGAAGGTTTCGCTCTTGATGAGCGAGTTGTACAGCGAGGCAAAACAGGTATCATCCTTGCAAGGATGGTTGCCACCGCCCTTCTTGATCCATTCAAACATATTGTTGCTCTGCTTGAATTCACCACCGTTCACGCCCCACATCCAGTCAAAGCCATGGTCCACGTCGTACACCATGAATTTCCACGGATGGTCCGGGCTACGCCAGGCACGCACGTTGTTATTCGGCCAGTCACCATTGTGGTAGTAAATCTGGGCGGCCATGTAGTCAGCAAAGCTACCGATATCGATAAGCTTCTTCGCATTCTCGTAATTCTCGGCAACAGTCATGTCGCCACCGCCAATCGTCTTGAGCATGTTCACGTAATTATCGATAGAGCCGTCGCCGCTCGCCGTAATCTTGCTGAGGCCACCAAGCTGCTTGATCATTTCCACCGAGTTGGAATTGATACCGTAGTTGGTTTCCACGAAGGAACGGTTGTAGCGTTCGCGCATGTCGTGGATGCCGTAGTACTTGCCGTTGTAGAACACCACCACCTGGCGGCTACGCTGGTAATCCACGCCGCTTCCTTCCAAGATGGCTCCTGCCATGGCGTCGGCAATGTAGTCGCTCACAAAACGGTTACCGTTGTTGCGGAGGTTGAACGCCTTGAACACGGAATCGGACTTGCGGGTTTCGAACAGCGGGTATTTCAGACGGCCATTCTGGAATTCCTCGCGCATCGTTATCGCCACGGACTTCTTGTCGTTCAAACGGCTGTAACCGCCCATCAACGAGATACCCGCTTCTATTTCCCAGGCGACTTCGTTAGAGGAGCTGCCTTTCGGGAAATACTGCACATTTACCGGGAATTCCTGTTCTTCGTACAGTCCCGAAGGCGCCGATTCCGGCTTTTCCGCATTCGTCTTGATATAAGCCTTGTCGAAGAAGCTCGGGGCGACACTGATGGCCACCACGGGCATATTCACCGTTTCGCCGATAAAGAACGTCTTGGTCACCACTTCCCTACCCAGGGCACCTTCCTTGAAGGCAGCACAGCGGAACGATGTGTTTTCGGAAATCGTAATCTGGCTATTGAATTCCGGAGAGGAGCTCTTGGGTTCGGAACCGTCCTGCGTGCAGCGCAGGCTCACGCCTTCTTCGAGCGAGGGCGGATTCAACGTAATGGGTTCCTTGTAGAAACCGCTCTTGAGCTTGCTCAAGTCGACCGCCGGGACCAAGTCATCGTATGCGGTAGATTCCGTATTGCGGGCTTCGGGAGTCGGCTTATCGAAATATTTCCAGACGCCGCCGTTCGTGATACCCCAGCTGATACCGCTACCGAGTTCAGGATAGTCGACGGAATCGCGAATGCCGTAGAACGGGTCAATCAGGTAAACCGTACCACCCTTGCCATTCAGTTTCCAGTTGGCATGCGTACGGAAATGCGCCTTGAATTCTTCACCATTGACCCTCTTGAGCGTCGTATCCCTGGCACCGGCTGCCACGGCGTGGTTCTTCTTGTCGCAGAAAACGATCCTGAAGGACTTCGCCTTGATGACTTCGTTGCCAAAGACCCACTTGCGAGACTTATCGGCATTCTCGACAAGGGAATAGCCCTTCAAGTCCGCATCCTTGGAACCGGCGTTGTAGATTTCGAGCCAGGCACCGTCATCGCCGTCTTCGTCGGTCCAGTCCAAATTAACCGTCATGATTTCGGTAATGAGCAAAGCGGAGCTGCCGACCCAGTGCAACGTTGTATCAAGTCCAACATAGACCGTCTCAGCCACCATGGTTGTTTCACCCTTTTCCGAGATGTGCATGATGGTATCAATATGCTTGTGGGCAGTATCCGTCCTAATGATGGTATCGCCGTTCCTATCTACAATCGTATCTGTCGTTATGATGAACGGATTATCGACCATCGGATCGACAGCAGAAGAAGCGTCTTCACCCGTGCAAGCGACCAGAAGAGCAAAGGCCAGACTCATCCCGGCCAGCACCAATGTTTCGAATTTCGTTAATTGACTCACTATAACACTCTCACAGTAAAGGTTTACAACAAGGATCCCCCTGCTGGACCCACTCAACCATCCTTCCTTAAATTTAGCAGATTATGCGAAAAAAGCACGAATTTCAAGGTAATATTCTATTTACCCTTGACAACGCTCACTATTTTTTCTATTTTGCGGCCTACCGAAATGGTTCTGTAGCTCAGTTGGTAGAGCAGTGGACTGAAAATCCGCGTGTCGTTGGTTCAACTCCAATCGGAACCACGAAGGCCCCCGATGAAAGTCGGGGGTTTTCTTTTTTTTTACAATCTAGCGAATTTTCAATAAAATCGGGTATTAGACCGCGGCAGCCTGTCGCAGGGCGGCCATTTCGGCTCGAATTTGGCGGAAGCAGTCGAACATTTCGTCCCAGTGTTCCAGGAGCACATCCACCAGTTCCGGCTGGAACTGCGCTCCGCGCTGCTTCACGAACTCCTCGCGGACCTTCTCTTCGGGCCAAGCGGGTTTGTAGCAGCGCGGGCTGGCCAGGGCGTCCAAGACGTCGGCGACGGCACAGATTCTGCCTGCCAGGGGGATTTCCTCGCCCTTGAGACCGCGGGGGTAGCCTTTGCCGTCCCAGCGTTCGTGGTGCGAACCGGCGAGCGTTGCCGCGAACCGGAGCAATTCTCGCTTGGACTGCATCAGGATCTGCTCCCCTTCGCTCGCATGGGACTTCATTTTCGCAAATTCCTCGTCCGTAAAGCGGCCCGGCTTGTTCAACACGGCATCGGGAATACTCACCTTGCCCAGGTCGTGCATCGGCGCCGCCAGACGGATTTTATTCGCTTCCGCCTGAGGCAAGCCGTAATACAGGGCTAGTTTGTACGATATCTCGGCAACACGGCGGATATGGTCGCCCGTCTCGTGGCTGCGGGATTCGGAGATGTCGCCCAAGATGTGGATCAGTTCTTCCTGAGTCGCTTCGAGTTCTTCCTTGGACTTCTGCAGCTCTTCCGTCAGGCGCGCCGACTCGATGGTCTTTGCGGAATACACGGCGGTAAGGACAAGGCGCTCCAAGTCCTGCTTAGAGAATACCGCGCTTTCGCCCTTCTTGTTGATGGCCTGGTATACACCCATCACCTTCCCGCTGCCTTCCCTCAAGGGGACGGTCATCACGGAAGTCGTCCTGTAGTGCGTACGTTCGTCGCTGCGGCGGTCAAATCGGAGGTCCTTGTAGGCGTCCTCGACAAGCAGGTTCTCACCAGACTTGACGGAATAGCCGACAAAGCCGGCCCCTATCGGGATGCGCAACTGGTCTACGCCATGCGCAACCTTGGTCCAAAGTTCATTTGTCTCGGAATCGATAAGCCAGAGAGAACAGCGGTCGGCCTGAACAAGGGAACGGCCAAGGTCGGCCATCAACACCAGAAGGCCATCCATCTTGCGTTCGGAGGCAATCCTCGGCATGTAGGAGAACAATAGCTCAAGAACCCTTTCGGAGTCCGAAAGTTCCACTGCCGCAATCTTCTCGGCGAAGTCCTTATCCATCGTCGATTCCATACTAAAAAAATAGCTTTTTCTCATTAAAGATGCAAAAGCATTTGACGGGATGGCACTCGTTTTTTATCTTATCACGCGACCCGGAGGAATAGGCTAATTGGTAAGTCAGCGGTCTTGAAAACCGCCGCCGTAAGGCTTGGGGGTTCGAGTCCCTCTTCCTCCGCTACCTCGGCACCTTCGGTGCCAGTTATTAGTCAATAGTTACTAGTTATTAGAATTGCCATCCCACTCCATCCGGCAGTCTGCCACAAAATCCATCGCAGCCGTGGCAGGCTCGTCGTAGATAAGCGTACAGACCTTCACGGGCAGCGGGAAATCATGGCCAAGCGCGTTTGCGCAGGCCGACGTGGTCGCCCCCGTCGTAAAGACATCGTCCACGATAAAGACGGTTCCACGCGGCGGCAGTTCCGCAGGCAACTTAGCCCCGAACGCCCCAGCCACGTTCCACGCCCTCTGGCTCTTGGAAAGTTTGGTCTGCGACACATGGAAGTTCTTGCGCCACAGCCACCGGCACACGCGCCCGCCAGTCGCCCCGGCAAAGGCCGCCGCAATCTTTTCGGCCTGGTTGTAACCGCGTTCGCGGTAACGCGCACCATGCAGCGGTACGGGCACAAAGAAAAACGGACGCGCGAACTGCGAAAGGAACTCCACCGCATCGCCGCCACGGCTCAGCGAGGACTGGCGCACCATATACGACGCCACCCCGGGAATACTCCCGTACTTGAGAGCGTGCACCAGGCGCCTAGTCAGCGGCACCATGGGATACAGGCTCAATACGTCCCCGCCCGGGAACTTGGGTTCCTTCCCGCCGTTCACCAAGGAGTCCCTGCACGCCGGACAGAGCCACGGGTCAAGCCTCTCCGAAGAGTTCCCGCAGCCCAGGCATTCCATGCCAAACAAGAAATTCGCGACACGTCTCGTAAAATCCATAAAAAAATCCGCCTTTTACTATAAGACGGATTTTTGGCGGGAATCGTTCCGCAAGAGCACAAAAAATTACATCCGGCGGCCTTGGAAACGCATGCAGATAATGCCGCCCACCAGCACCATGCACGTCATGGCAAAAGAGCCGCCGTACGAAAGGAACGGTAGCGGGAGTCCGGTAACCGGCATAAGCCCAATCGTCATCGCGATGTTCACGAGAATGTGGAACAGGAATATCGTGGAAGAGCCCATGACAATAAGCGTGATGAACGGGTCGGAGTAAAGCCTGCAGACGGAGGTCGCCCTCCACAGGAAAATGACATACAGCGAAAGAATCACGAAGCAGCCGACGAAGCCGAACTGTTCGCCCAAGACGCTGAAGATGAAGTCCGTATGCTCTTCGGGCAAGAAGGACAAGTTGGTCTGCGTACCGTTACCGAAGCCCTTGCCGCTAAGGCCGCCCGAACCGATGGCCGTCAGCGACTGCAGCACCTGGTAACCGTCACCGAGAGGGTCGCTCATCGGGTCGAGGAAGGTGTTCACGCGCTTTTGCTGGTGCGGTTCCAGCATGTTCCAGGCCATGGAACTCGCGTAACCCGCCAAGATGTTGGTCAACAAGAAGAATATCGTTTGCGCCTTGGGCAAGCGCCTGCGCACAAGCGCAAACACGACCGCGCAAATCAGCATGCCCCACAGCACCTGGTATACCATCGTCTGGGAATGCGAAAGCAGTACCGACAACAGCGGGCTCGTTATCAGGAACATGTCTATAAGCGAAAAGCCCGCGAAGAAGAACGCCACGTACGTCACCGCGATAAACACGAGCGCCGTACTCAGGTCCGGCTGCTTGAGCACCAGCGCGAACGGCACAATGAACAAGAAGAACGGAACCACGAACGTCTTTATCTTGAACAAGCTTACAGGATGGTTGGAAAGCCAGTACGAAATGGTAAGCAGGTAGGCGATTTTCGCGAACTCGGACGGCTGCAACTTGATAAAGCCAAGGTCAATCCAGCGGCCCGCGCCCTTCACGACATCGCCCGCAAAGAACAACACCACACAAAGCAATACGAGCGATATCGCATATAGCGGCACAGTCATCCGCTTGAGCCAGTCAATCTTGAGGAATACGATTCCTGTTGCAAGCAGGCATCCGCCAATGAAATAAATAATCTGCTTGAACCAGAACGATTCATAGAACACGACTTCTTCGCTCGCCGTGGCCGAATACACCAAGACGATACCGCACGCCATCAAGGCGAACGTCGCAAGCAAGAAAACCCAGTCGAACTTCAGCGACTTGTCCAAGAAACGTCCGGAACTCATTTCTTCTCCTCGTCTTCCTTGCCGAAATACGCCATCAGCACCTTACGCGCGATAGGCCCGGACACGGCACCGCCACCGCCCGCAGCCTCCATAATGACGGCCACCGCGATTTGCGGATCGTCCAAGGGCGCAACCGCAGCATACCAGGCGTGCGTTTTCGCGCCCTTTTTCCATTCACCGGAGCCCGTCTTCGCGCCCACGCGAATGCCGGGAACCGCCCCGCGCTTGCCCGTACCGCCCGGGTGGTTCACCACGGAGTCCATGGCCGCCATCAAAATGCGGTGCGTTTCGGGTTTCATGTTGCCCGGCCTGATTATCTCCGGCTCGTAACGACGCACAACGTTGCCTGCATCGTCGCGCAATTCTTTCATAAGGTGCGGGCGGTAAACGCCCTTGTTTGTTGCAAGCGCACCGACCAGTACGGCCTGCTGCAACGGCGTCACCAATTCTCCCTGGCCAATAGCGAGGTTCAAAATCAAGCCGCGCGCCCAGCGCCAACCGAGCCTCTTGTTCTTCTCGTTGAACGAGGCCGAGTCCACAAGCCAGCCACCCTTTTCGCCGGGAATATCCACGCCGAGCGGCTTTTCGCCGAGGCCAAAGCGCCTGCCGAACTCGTTGATGCGCGCCATGTCGATTTCGAGGCCCGCCTGGTAGAAGAATACGTCGCAGCTCAGCCTAATCGCATGCACCACGTTCAAGTTGCCGTGCGTGCCCCAGCACTTCTGGTAGCGGGCGCCATACTGGTAGCCACCCGTACAGGCCTTGGGGTAGTACTTGCTTTCGGAAAGGATTCCGTTCTCGATGCCCGCACCCGCCGTCACGAGCTTGAAAACCGACGCCGGAGTATACGTACCCGAAATGGCGCGGTTCGTAAGCGGGCGCAAGGAATCGAGCGCCACCTGGGCCCAGCCCTTGTTGCGTTCACGTTTTTTCAGCGAGAAGATGTTCGGGTCCAGCCTAGGCGAACTCACCATGGCAAGGATTTCGCCATTACGCGGATCAATCGCCACCAGCGCTCCCCTGGCACTATCCGGAATCGCATCCTCGGCGGCCTTCTGCAATTTCAAGTCAATCGTAGAAATCAAGTGCAGACCAGGAACCGGCGGCTGGGCCTCCACGCCCTTCACCGGGCCAAGCTCACGTCCCGAAGCGTTCACCTCGACAAGCTTGAGTCCGTTCTTGCCACGGAACTCCTGGTCGTATCCCTGCTCCAGGCCCTTCTGTCCAATGCGATCGCCCTGCGAATAGCCCTCGTATTCCGGCAACTTAAGCTGGTCTTCCGAAATCTCGCTCGTATAGCCAAGCACGTGCGAAGCGAGCGTACCGTAAGGATACTCGCGACGGGACTCAATCAACGTCACCACGCCCGGCAACTCCGAAGAATGTTCTTCGATAATCGCCACCTGCTCCGGCGAAGCATCTTCATAGAAAGTGATAGGCCTGTTCTTTATCCAGCGGCTGCGCTGGAATGCCGTATCCAGGGAAAGCGAATCGAAAAGACGGGCACCGTCCTTGTCCGTAATGCGGAGCAGACGGCGGAAAACGGAATCGCGATCCGCCTTGCTACGCGGGAGGCTCATCGCCTGCAGGGCCACCTGGTACGAAGGCCTGTTGCGCACCATCATCACACCGTTGCGGTCGTAGATGTAGCCGCGCTCTGCCACCAGCACCACCTTGCGGATACGGTTGTTCTCGGAACGCTGGAGGTTTTCGTCGTAATGCGTGTACTGCAACGAGAAAAGGCGTAACAGGAGAATGCCGAAAAGAATGAGCACGACGCTCATGAACACAAGAACGTTCCAGTTCCTGTTCTGGACATACTCGTTGTCGCCAAGTTTATACACTGCGCTTCTTCTTCCCTGCTTTCCCTGCCGACAAGTAGAACACGACCGCGCCCACGATTACGGTGTAGGCACATTCCGGAAGCGTCTTGGAGAAGAACAGGTTCGTGACCACATCCTTCTGAAGACCGGTCAACAAGAAGTAAATCATGTCGGAGACAAAGAAACCTATGGCAAGGACAGCCATTTTCGCGGGCAGGTTGAGTGTCAGGAACCTCTCTTCCAGCTGGCCCACAAGGAATCCAACAATCGTCATGGCAATCGTATGCGCGCCAAGCCATTCAACGGGAGCATAGATGTCCTGCGTAAACCCGGCGAGGAATCCCCAGAAGCAGCCCGTCGCAGGACCATACTTGATTGCAATCGCGACAATCAAAATGACGATGAAATCAGGACCGACACCGAAAATCTGGAGCCAGTCGCCCACTGTCGTCTGCAGTACAAACGAAAGCAAGAAAACCAGGAAGAGCTTAATCCACTTGAAATTAATCATCGAGCAACTCCCTGATAATCCAGTCAGGTTCCTTCTCCATCACGAACACTTCTTCGAGCGTCGAAAATTCCTGGAAAGGAACGACATACATCTGGCGCATCACATCCAAGTCGGCCTGGCCCACGGACTTCACCGTGCCCACGGGAATCCCCTTCGGGAAAATTCCGCCCAGGCCAGAGGTAATCAGCGTATCACCCGCCTTGACACCCGCATGCGTGGGCACCATGGCCATAAGCATGTGACCATCCACCGATTCCAAGAAGCCCACCACGCGCGTACGGCGTTCAAGTACAGACAACTTAAGGTTCGGGTCAACAAGAAGCTGGACGCGGGAATAGCCGTACGAAACTTTCGTCACCTTGCCAACCAGCCCATCCATCGAGAACACGGGCATGTTCTCCTTGACGCCATGATGCGTACCGCGGTTGATAACAATCGTCGTCAGGAATCGTCCGGGATTATGGCCCACCACGCGCGCTGTAACAATCGGGTAGCCCCATTTATCGTCAAAGCGCACCAGCGCATGAAGTCGCGTCAGTTCTTGCAGTCCTTCGCTTGCGTAATACGTCTCCTGGCGGAGACGAGCGTTTTCTTGCTTGAGCTGTTCGTTTTCCGCAACCACGGAACGGTAAGCGTCCAATGAAGATATCGCCATCTGCGCCGGATACAAGACCGTGCCGAGAATCGAAGAGACGATATTTTCCTTGACAACGCCAGGAGCCTGCCGCATCAATAGACCGACAAGCAAAAAGAACACAAAGGCAATGATACCATGCCTTTGCGTAAACAAATCGACAATAAAGCGGAAAGCCCTAAACATCGAACCGGGGTATGAAGTTAGTCCTAGTTGGACGTAGCAATCAATACGGGACGATACTTATCGAGATCTTCCAGGATGCGTGCGGCGCCCTTGCAAACGCAAACCAGCGCATCGTCGAACACGTTCACGGAAAGTCCCGTTTCCTTGCGGATGCGTTCGTCAAAGCCACGCAGCTGCGAAGCACCACCGGTCATGATGATACCCTTGTCGTAAATATCGGCAGAGAGTTCGGCCGGAGTCATGCTGAGGGCCTGCTTCACGGCTTCGATAATCGCCGTTACAGGTTCGTTCAAAGCTTCGCGAATTTCTTCGCTCTTGATGGTCATCGTGCGGGGCATACCGGCAATAAAGTCGTGACCCTTCACTTCCATTGTCAATTCTTCATCGAGCGGGCTTGCAGAGCCAATCTGAATCTTGATCTGTTCGGCAGTGCTCTCACCCACCTGGAGGTTGTACATCGTACGGAGGTAACGGACAATCGCATCGTCCATCTCGTCACCGCCCACGCGCACGGAAGCGTTGCAGACCGTGCCGTTCAAGGCAATCACGGCGATGTCAGAGGTACCACCACCGATATCGACAATCATGTTACCCACGGGATCTTCGACAGGGATACCCATACCAACGGCCGCAGCCATCGGTTCGTGCACCAGGTGCACTTCCTTGGCACCAGCCTGGCGAGCCGCATCAATCACGGCGCGCTTTTCCACTTCGGTAATGCCGCTCGGCACGCCGACCACCACGCGAGGTTTCACCATCCACAGCGGGTACTTCTGCACGCGCTTGATAAACGTCTGGAGCAAGGTCTCCACCAGTTCGAAATCGGCAATCACGCCATCGCGCATGGGGCGTACGGCACGGGTTTCCCCGGGGGTACGGCCAAGCATCTTCTTCGCTTCGAAGCCGATGGCGCATACACGGTTGTTCTTGCTATCCACAGCAATCACCGTAGGTTCGTTAATCACAATACCCTGGCCGGCCACGTGGACCAATGTATTCGCCGTACCAAGATCTATTCCAATGTCGCAAGAGAAGAGACCAAACAAAATATTGCCCTTTTTTAAAGATTAAACCTGACAAGGAAAATATAGCATCTTACAGGAGCCGAGCAACCCCTAGGGTAGGGAATCCCTACCGAAATGGAGAACCTTCAAATAGCGGTCCCAATGGCGTCCTTCCACGTCGTAGCGGTACTTTCTCTGCTCGTACATGGCGATATCCTTGTAGATGTAGAAGTTCACCTCGGCGTAGGCAGAGTACACCTCGGCCGCCGCCCCTTCGAACAAACGAAAATCCTTGACCCTGTAGTATGGCTCTTCCAGGAGCGCATCCTTGTTTCCAGAGGCATGGATTGTCTGGGCAACCATGAACTTCAGGTCTTCCTGCAAGTAGGCTTCCAGCTTCTGTTCAATGCGTTCCGTCCTTTCAGAACAACCTAACAAAAAGAGAACCGATAGAAAAAGAATTGCATATCTCATGGCAAAAAAATAGTTATTCGTCATTAACCAAAAAAAGAAATGCCCTCCGGCGGAGAGCATTCCTCAATAGTCTGTCCAAGCTTATTAGAAGCTGTAGGTCGCGGAGATTCTAGAGAACAGGCGGCCTTCACCCTGGAACGGGTTGCGGAAGAGCATGTCTTCGGCGACGGTCACGTCGATCTTCAGCTTTTCTTCGATGTTGATACCGAAACCAAAACCGACATGGTCATCGGCGGTGCCATCAGCAAGCGGGTTGGTCGTGAAGAAGTTGCCGCTTTCCACGCAAATGCCGCTCGTGCCCTTGTTCTTTTCGTTCTGGTCGCATTCGGTGTAGAGGATGGACTTCTGGCCACCGACGCGGATAACGAACCAATCCCACCAGATGTTACGTTCGATACCGAAGCTGATCATGCCGCCGATCTCGGAACGTTCGTCCCAGTTCGGATCCGAGTCGTTGCTGGCGTCGTACACGGATTCGCCAGTGACGTAATCAAACGTCCAGTCGTGAGCCCTCATCTTGTTCCAGACGAAGTCGCCGCCCAACCAGAAGAAACCGCGGTCGAGAGCGACGTTGATGCCGAGGCCAACCTGGGCATGCTTGTCTTCGATACCCGGAGCCTGGATCAACTTCATGGAGAATGCCGGAACGAGTTCACCATCGAGAGCCTCGAGGGTGAAGAACGCACGGGACTTGGCCAAGAAGCTGAAGTCGCCGTCGTCAAAGAAGTTCTGGTGTTCGGGGCCGTACTGGATACGGGCAAGGCCGAAGCTGATTTCGAAATCGATGTTGCTGCCGAACTGGAGGTTGAAACCACCGTCAGCCTGCACAATGGAAGCGAACGCGTCGGAATCGACCTGGTAAGAACCGCTCGGAGTCTTGTAGCCACCATCCTGGTGGGCAATGTAGATGTGCAAGCCCCAGGCGTCGCCGCTAGTCAGCGTACCGCCCAAGAAGCCGTCGAAGTTCGTCACCGTTTCCGGGGTGCCGGTCTTCTTGCCGTCTTCGCCAATCACAGTCGTCGGCAAGTACATGGAGAGTTCAGAGATACGTCCGAAGAGGCCACCAATGGAAAGACGCGGATCAGGATTGTTCTCGTCACCCAGGGAGACGGAGAAGATTCCACCAAAGTTCGGGAACCTCGGATCCTGGTTCGTGCCGGCAGGAACGTCCTCAGTGTAAGGTCCGAACTCACCAATCAAGTAGTTCGGGTACAGGTTGATGTTCGCCGGGTTATCAAAGATGCTCACGTCATCCATGATATAGGTAGTGTTCTTACCCATAGATTCGATACGAGCGAATGTTGCGAATGCGGATCCTACGCCGAGGATGCCGAAAGCAACACCAACTGCTGCAGCAGATCTTAAGTTCATTAGTGGACTCCTATTGTAAATTCTATCATAAAGTTAGTTTTATTCGTCAAAAAACGCAACAGAAAAATGCAAAAAAGACCGGGCTTTTCGACCCGGTCCTTTTTTCTCGCCTTTTAGGCAAGTTGTTCAAGAAGATTATTCGGAGAACGTGAACGGAATGGTCACCGTCGTGTTACCAGACTTAACCTTGCTGAACTTCCAGCGGCTCACAGCGCTCTTGATTTCGCCATCAAATTCGCCGTAACCAGTGGTGGAAGAAGCAATAGCAATGCTGATAATTTCGCCACCCGGAGCAATCGTGAACTTCAAGGTAACCTTACCCTGGAATCCCGGTTTCTTCTTCAGGAACTTGTTGTAGATGTGGCGCAGACCCGGAGTACGCTGACGCACGACCTTCATGATGTCCGCAGCGGAACGAGATCCGCCACCAGCACCCATGTCGATGTCACGTTCAGACGGGGTCTTGATGGAGCCCTTAGCCTTGGTAGCGATACCACCGCCACCACCGCCAAGGAGGCCAGCCAGGCCGTCACCGATACCACCGGAACCGCCTTCAGCGTAACCTTCGTTGAAGCCACCATCAGCCTTACCGCGACGGCCACCGAGAACGGTCTTACCCGTAGTCTGGAGACCAGCCACGTCCTTGAGCACTTTGTCGATGTCCTTGGAGAACTTCTGGTTCTTCATCAAGTCGTAAGCACCGGCACTGGCGTTCTTGGTCTGAGCGGTGAGGAGCTTAAGCACGCCGCGAGTCTGCGGAGCGTTGGGCTGACCCTTACCACGCGGCTTACCACCGCCACCGGCCTTCTTACGAGGCTTCTTCGGCTCTTCTTTCTTCTTCTCTTCCTTCTTCTCTTCCTTCTTTTCTTCCATCATCATGGAAGCGGAGAGGTCTTCAGCAGCGGATTCTTCGAAGATCACTTCGTCGACCACAGCTTCGTACATGGAAGCCCAGAGAGAGAATGCGAGAGCAACAATCACGGAGACACCGGCGATTGCACCCATCTTCTTGTCGGATTCCGGCATGAGGGACGCAACTAACGGATCTACAGGAGCTTTTTTCTTAGCCATAATTATTCCTCCCCGCCGTTCTTCTGCATCACAGCGAATGCGATGTTCGTGTATCCGGAGAAGCCACAGGTGGCCATCACCTTGTACATCGCATCATACGGGATGTTCTTGTCAATCTGAACAATGATGTTACCGGCTTCATCGGCAGGGAGACCCATCTTGAGAGCGTGTTCCTGTTCGATGGCGCGACGGTCCTTCAGGATTTCGTCCAGCTTGGTGACAAGCAGGTCTTCCTGGGCGAGCACGTCGGCAGTCGGCACAACCTTTTCATTATCGGCAATGACGTAGTTCGCATCGACCACGACAGTCAGAGAAACAGTCTTCGGCTGCACCTTGGAGGTGGAGATCGGAAGAATCAGGTTCTCAGCCTGCGTGAGCAGCTGACCTTCGGCGTCCATGTTCTTAATCATGAACACCAGGATGATGGTCATCATGTCCATCATGGAGGTCAAGGAGAAAGGTACGTCTTCGCTATATTTACGAGTTTTTCTAGCCATGATTAACCTCCCAACTTAGCAAGATTGATCTTGGTGAAGCCAGCTTCCTTGGAACGGTCCATGAGCTGGATGATCTTGTCAAATTGAGTATCATCGTTAGCAACGATGATGATGTTATCAACGTCTTCGAGGTCAATAAACTGCGTATGGATAGCAATGAGGTCCTTCGCAATCAGGTCGTATGCGGAAAGCGGATAGATCATGTTTTTAGCAGCGACATCCGGTTTGAGCGTACGAGCCGAGTTCGGGGTCAGGGTAGCGAGGGCTACACCGGCAGCAGGCTTCTTGAGAGCCGGCGGCGGAGTGAGGCCGAGGGTACCTTCACCCGGAAGGGCGATAAAGTTGTTGTTGCCATCCACGTAGGCACTGTCGGCAGCCGGTTCTTCGGCGCTACCCCCGTTGGAGTAGAGAGCCCAAATAACGCGGCCCGGATCTTCTTCAGATTCCTTGTTGATAGCCCAAAGTTCGATGGCTTCGATTTCATAGAGATACTTCTCTTTATCCATCTCAGAACCATCCTTGCACTTCGGTCCATGTCCGCTTTCAACAGTAGCCTTAACGTCATCCATCGCGTAGGTAACGAGCTTAGCATCGGACTTGCAACGGAACGTCCACATTTCCTTGAAATAGACGTTCGGCTGGAAACCACCACGAGCACCAATCACGAGGTAATCGCTGGTAATCGCGAGGGACAAGTTCAATGCCTGCTGGTCCGGTTCCGGAGGCGTTTCATTGTCGAGGTTCATCATGCTGCGTTCCGGCAGGTTGACTTCGACAATAGCAAGCTTGGAGAAAGCCGTCATGGTCAAAAGCATAGGAATCAGAATGGTAAACAAGCCCATCGCCGGCAACAGGTCCGGTTCTTCGACTTTACCAGGTTTCTTGATTTGTTTTGCCATGTGTTATAACTCCAGTTTTAAATTGCTCTCAATGAATTACGAGAGGGAGTTGATGATCTTGAGGCCCTTTTCTTCCATTTCCTGGATCAGGCGTTCGGAGTTCATGTTGAGGAGACCGACGAGAACCAGAAGAGGCACGGCGGAGAGAAGTCCGAGGAGCGTGGTACCCATAGCGATAGCGATACCGTCGGCAAGAGCCTTAGCACGTTCAGAAGCCGGCTTGTTAGCCACAGCGTCGAAGGTGTAGATCAGACCGTAAATCGTACCCATAAGTCCGAGCAACGTAGAGATGGAAGCCATAACGGAAATGATGGAGATGTAGCGAGTAAGACGCGGAGCTTCAGTCAGGAACACGGCGTCGCAAGCGGCGGACATGTTTTCGCGACCACCGTTACGGGCAGCGACGATGGCAGCCATAACCTTGGCGATCGGGAGGTTGGTCGCGTTGGCGAGGCTCAAGGCCTGATCAAACTGCTGAGAGCTGATCAACTTACCGAAGTCGGCGAGGAACTTGGCGCGGCCCTTCGAGCTCTTCACAATGATGTAGACAATACGTTCGATAGAGAAACCGAGGCCGATCATGAACACGACCAAGATAATCCACATGAACTGGTAACCATCAGATTCAGGGCTGAAGGATTGAAGCATTTTAGACATTAGAGTACTCCTTTAGAGTGTTTGTTTTTGGTTTGTTTTTGAAATCTTTGTTCAATTTTATTTTTTTTAGAGCCGTTTAGAAGGCTTTTAGCTGTAAAACTTTATTTACTGCATGAAAAAGCGCTCTAAAGGCCTAATAAACGGGGCCCTGGAGACCAGGAACCCCGTAAAATTGTTTTTACCGCTATTTTCTCTTTCCCTTCTTCTTGCCAGAAGCCTTCTTGGCAGGAGCAGGAGCAGCAGCCGGCGTGTCGGCGGCATCCATTGCGGAGTCGTCACCCATTCCGCCCATGGAGGTAGACGGAGCAGGAGCCATCTGCTTCTTGAGTTCGGCGAGTTCAGCCTTCAACTTTTCGTTTTCGGCCTTGGCGTCCTTGATAATGTCGCGGTAGGTGTTGATCTGTTCTTCCGGAGTCATGACTTCGGACTTGGAGATCTGTTCCAAACGAGCCTTGGTCTTGAAGTAAGCCGGGTCTGCGAACAACGTAGACGGGTCGAACTTCTCGATCTTGGTGTTCAGCGTTTCGTTGTTCTCATCCAACATCTTGAGGGTTTCGAACAACTTAGCAGTCCACTGGTTATCGATACCATAGTGAGCAGAGGCCTTGATACCCGTTGCGCACTGCGGCACTGCAAGTTCCTTAGCACCGTTAGAACGGTTGGTCAATTCTTCACGATAGGCTTCCAAGTCTTCGTGGGCCATTTCGATAGCGTCTTCCTTGACGGCACCTTCGTATTCCACGTATTCCTTGACGATAGCGGCAGAGTCAGGCAGCGGAGAGTTGGCGAACGCGTCGGCGACTTCGACGAACACGGCGCAGCCCTGGTAGTACATTTCGATGTAGCCTTCTTCAGCCTCAATCACGTCTTGGTTGTAGAAGCCCTGGTCACGAGCAAGGTCGATGTTCTTCTGGAAGATCGGACGAGCCTGTTCGTAGTAGCTCGGCAACTGCTGCACGACCGTAATACGTTCGGCGAAGCGTTCTTCGTCCTTCTTGCCGTTGAGTTCCTGTTCGCGGATCTTGGCGGCCATCGTCACGAAGAGCATACCCATCTTGTTGGTGGCCTTGAAGGTCCAGCGTTCAGATGCGTAGGTTGCAGACTTGGAGTACTGGCTCATTGCCTTCTGGAGGATGTCGACCAACTGCTTGATAGTCTTGGCCTTTTCCTTTTCCTTACCCTTCAGGACAATGGGTTCCATCTTGTGGTATTCATGTTCACCGAGGTAGAAGGCAGCTTCAGCCGGGACACCCGGGTCGGCGTTCTTGATCTGAAGACCGTACTTGTCGTAGGCTTCGAGAGTCTTGCGGTAGTCTTCAACAGCCTTCTCTTCTTCCTTAAGTTCCATGTAGGCACGTGCGGCACCGATGTAGGCAGCAATCAGCTTTTCCTTGTCGTCGTTGCCGTAGTTCTTGATGAAGAAGTGGTATTCCTGAGCAGCGAGATCCCACTTCTTGGCGTTGCCGTAAGCGACCGGGATGCTGAACGCGGCGTCGAGAGCGTAGGTGCTCTTCGGATAGTCGCGGACGAGGTCCTTGGAGCAGCGGATGGCTTCGTCAGTCATCTTGGCTTCATCGTAGCTCAAGCAGGCGCTGTAGAGGAATGCCGGAGTCTTTTCGTGCTTCGGGTAACGCTTGTAGGCGAGTTCGAAGGTCACAGCGGCGTTCTTCTTATCCGGAATGGAATCGTAAGTCTGGGCAGCGAAGCCGATAGCCTGGAAGGCCATGGAATCCTGCGGGAAGTTGTTCGTAATGAAGAGGAACGTGGTCGCAGCCTGCTGCGGCTTGCCGCCCTTCTTGTAGTTGCTAGCGGCACGCAGGATACCCTTGATGGTCAAGGAGGATGATGCGTACTGCTTGGGCAAGATCATGAACGTTTCGGCGGCCTTGTCATGCTGCTTGGCGTTTTCGTAAGCAACACCGGCTTCGAACACGGCCTTGTCGGCGAAGGAGACGAGCGGGTAGCGCTTGACGAGAGCCAAGTAAGCCACGGCACCTTCTTCGTAACGCTGGGCCTTCACAGCCTTTTCAGCCATCTGGAAGAGCACGGCAGCGATAGCCTTTTCGATTTCCTTGGCCATGGAGTCGTTCTTCGTGGCCTTCACATCGTGGTACTGCTTGTAGAGCCATTCGAATTCGGTCAAGGCTTCGTCGAGCTGGTCGGATTCGAGGAGCGACTGGGCTAGCATACGGCTGATGAGCAAAATGTACTGGTGGTTCGGGTACTTCTTGCGAAGTTCGCGAAGCACGGTCACAGCGGTCTTGTACTGCTTTGCATCGTAATGAACGATGGCGGCGTTGTAAGCAAGTTCGGCAGCTTCCTTGTTGTTGCCGTACTTGGCCATGTACTTGTCAACCTGGGCGAAGTAAGCCTTGGTTTCCGGAAGGGTGTAGGCCTTCTTGGCGTCGTCGCCGGCCTTCTTCTTCTTGGCGTCTTCACGAGCCTGGTCCATCATGAGCACGGCGTTATACGCAGCTTCTTCCTTCTTCAGGAGAGCTTCGGAGCCCATCGGGCGACGGCCGTAGCGAGTAGTATCGGTATCGACGATCCAGTTGAACATCTTGGCAGCGTTCGCGTGCTGACCCATTTCCTGGTACACGAGAGCCAAGTTGATATGGACCTTGTATTCGTCCCAAGTCGGTTCCTTGGCGTAGCGCTTCAGGAACGCTTCGTAAGCCTTGATAGCTTCGGCATACTGCTTCTTACCGGCTTCCAGGTCACCTTCCTTGGTGAGCTTGGCAGCGCGAGCATGGTGGTACTGCGGAATGTCGAGCATAGCGCCGCGAATCGCGATTTCAGCGTTCTTCACGGATTCCGGATACTTCTGGTTCCTCTTGTACCAAGAAGAGCTGCGGTCGTAACGCTTAACGACAACGTAACGATGCTGCTGGGCTTCTTCAAACTTCTGCTGGACGATAAGGATTTCGATCATGGCGATGTCCGCGAGCGGAGCATCGATGTAATCCGGGTTGATCTGCATCAAGCGCTTGAAGGACTGCACGGCTTCTTCGTTACGGTCGTGGTCCTTGTTCTTCATACCGATACGGTAGTACACGGAATCCTTGAACGGGACCTTCTTATCCTTCAAGAAGGCTTCAGCTTCCTGCACGCCACCACCTTCAAGGTCGGAGAACGATGCGGCCATGAAGTCCATAGCTTCTGCACGAAGGTCGTTGGGGTATTTACCCTTGTCGGCACCGATGATGTAATCGTAGTACTTGACAGCAGCGGTTTCGTATTCAGCAATGTTGTAGTAAGATTCAGCCAAGTGGTACATGGCGAGAGCCGCTTCCTTACCGGTCAAGTTCTCGAAGCCAGTCACCTTCTTGTAGGCCTTGATAGCGTCGCGGAACTTGCGGTTCATGAAGTGGTATTCAGCGATACGGAGCCAAGCCTTCGGCACGAGACCGTTGTCCGGGAAGCCTTCGACCAAGCGCATACGGAGCTTGTATGCCTTGTCGTCTTCACCACTGGCTTCCTGCACGGCAGCAGCCTGGTAAAGCACCACCGGAGTCTTGTCTTCCTTCGGGTACTTGTCGATATATTCGAGGAAGTAGCCGAGGGACTTCTGGTGGTCAGCCTTCGGGAACTTGTCGATGTCAGCGCACTTGGCCGGCTTGTTATCGCGGTCAGCACACCATGCGACATCTTCTTCGTACTGTTCCTGTTTGTCGAGGAAGAGCTTTTCTTCCAACTGGAACTGGTAGTGGCCCAGCTGCTGGAGAGCGGACGCGCAGCGCTTGTTCTGCTTGCCCTTACAGTTGTTAACCTGCTTTTCCCACTGGGTAATGGCATCTTGCATGCCCTTTTCGTCAAGGCCGCCAGAACGACAAGCCTGGGCAGCCTGGTTCTTGGCTACCTTATAGGAATTGGCGCACTCTTTGTACTTGGCGGAACCTTTCTCCATCGACTTGCACTTGGCAAGCAAATTCTTAGCTTCTTTTGTTTTATCCTTACAAGGATCTGAGGCAGCAAAGGAAGTCCCGACAAAAGAACATACGATCGCAGCCACAAGGAAGATTTTTTTCATCGTTCTCTATCCACCTATATAATCATAAAAAAGGGGAGTCCCCGGATTACTCCAGGTCCTCCAGTTCTTCGAGTTCCTGTGCCGCTTCGGTAGAGGCCGCACCCTGGCTCATCTTGGTCTTCACAGTAGCCAAGGTGAAGCCTGCGTCTTCAAGAATACGCTTGCGGTTAGATTCAAAGCGGTCGCTCTGGATGGATTTCTGCGTGAACGCTGCATAGTCTTCGATAGACTGGTTGGCCTTGTCGAAGGACGGGCGCAGGGCTTCGCGCTTGCTTTCCACACGGGGCGTAGGAAGCTGACGAGCGAGGTCGAGGGCCTGAACCTGAACGGAGTCAAATTCATCCTGCATCGCGTCGTATGCCTGACGGGCGCTATCGCGGGCTGCGACAGTCACGACCGGCTGTTCGGTACGCTTTTCGGCCTGTTCAAGGGCCTTGGCAGCACCATTGTAGTCCTTCTTCATGAAGTGGCAGTAACCAATCACCAAGTAAGCTTCAGAAACCAGGAAGGATTCCGGGAGGTTCTTGATAATCCACTGAGCGGGCTTCATGGCTTCGTCCGGCTTGTTAACCTTCAGGAAGGACCATGCGATACCCAGCATGGCTTCGTCATACACCGGGGAACCGGCTTCGACCTGGCCATACATCTGGGCGGCAGTAGCGATATCCGGCTTTTCGCCAGAGAAGTAGATGTGGCCGAGCTTCACCTTGGCGGCATCCTGCAAGTCACGTTCGGACTGGTTGGAAACCGGCTGTTCCGTAATGTCGCGGAAGCAGTTTTCGGCTTCGTCCCACTTGCCCATACGGCTGTAGGCGATACCCATGGTGTAACGGGCGTAGAAGTAGTTCGCGTTACCCGGAAGGATGGCGGCGAGCAGGTCGACAGATTCCTGGTAGAGGCCCTGTTCGAACTTGATCTGACCGGCAACGTAGTCGGCGTCAGCCTTCACGTCGCTTTCACCGAACTTCTGGGCAATGTTCTGGTACTTGGCCATAGCTTCGGTGTACTTGCCTTCCTTATAGTCGATGTTCATCAACTGGAAGTGGTACTTGGCGCGCTGGTCGCTCTGCGGATAGCGCTTGATAGCGTCTTCGTACACAGCCTTAGCAGCCTTGTGCATACGGAGGTTTTCGAAAGACTTGGCCTTGTAGAAAGCAGCCTGGTCGACAAGGTGGAATGCGGGGTACTTGGTCTGGACCTTACCGAAGGCGTAAGCAGCTTCGAGGAACTGACGGTTCAAGTACAGACGCATAGCGGCACGGTAGTCGTTTTCAGGTTCGATCTTCAAACGACGGTAGCGTTCTTCGCCGATCTTTTCTTCACGAGTGTCACCGAAGCGGGAGGTGAGCTTCACGGCCCAGATAAAGCCGCGGTTCTTCTTTTCCCACAGGTCGTCGTGAGACATTTCGAGGTCGAGGGCGAGGTAACGGAAGATGCTCACGTCCTTCACGTTGACGGTTGCGCCGACCACCGGGTAGCATTCCTTGGTGAAGCGGGCACGCACGCCAAGGTGCGGGGAGAGGTAGTAGGTCAAGGTGAAGCTCTGTTCGAGGTTCATGCCTTCACCACCTTCGGACGATTCATGCATCACGTCGATAATGGAAAGTTCAACCTTGGCTTCGAGAGCGCGGTTGAGGCCGCGGTAGAAGAAGCTGATGTTCAGGTTGGACGGAATCTTGTAGGCTTCGCTTTCGGTGAAGAGCACGAACTTCATGCCGCTTTCTTCGACAGCGGTGCTAACAGCCGGCTGCAGCGCGTTCTGCAAGGCGACACCCACCAAGAGGTAGCCGTACTTGGAAGAAGCGAGCGGGTTCCAGCTCACACCCACGTCCGCACCGAGAGTCAACTGCTTGACTTCGTCGAACTGGTTGATGTAGAGCACGGAGATGTCGACGCCCAATGCGAGGAACTGCATTAAGTTGTATGCATAACCGAACATGAACGCGTATTCGCCGTAAGACGGACCGTCATCGATGGAGGCGCCGTTCTCGAAGAACGAGAAGCCGAGCGTATGCTTGTAGTCCATCGGGAACGTCAAGCTGACGTATTCCTGGCTGGCTTCGCCACTGATGGAGCTGAAGAACGCGGCGCTGAATTCGAGCTGTTCCGTTTCGGAAATGCCTGCCGGGTTCACGTACATAGAAGTGTTGCCACCGAATTCGGCGAACCAGTCGTTCTGCTGGTACTTATGCGGAGAATAGGTAGCCTCAGCGAACAAAGAAGTGCTGGCTAAAGCGAGTCCAAAGACTGCTGCTTTCTTGATGAAACTAGTATGCATCATCACCTACTCCTTTACTTGATATCCGTGCGGATGAACTCAATACGACGGTTCTGCGCACGCCCTTCGGGGGTTTTGTTGGAAGCGACCGGCTGGGTGTCACCCTTACCGCTCGTGACAATACGGCTATCAGAAATACCCTTATCGACAAGGAAGTTCTTCACTGCAGCGGCGCGGTCGGCGGAGAGCTGCATGTTCTTGTCCTTGTCACCGACGTTATCTGTGTGGCCGACAATTTCGAATGTAGCCTCGGTGAAGGTTTCCATGATATCGACAACCTTCGTCAAGGAGATGTAGGAGTCCGGAGTAATGGTGGCCTTGCCGGATTCGAAGTTCACGCCTTCGAGCACGAACACCTTCTTCGGCGGCTGCGGGACTTCGTCCGGGCATCCGTCGTCATCCTTGAACTCGTTGATAGTTTCCGGCTGTTCCGGGCAGAGGTCAACACCCTTACAGATGTGAGCGAAGTTGGCGAACATAGCCTTGGCTTCGACCCACGGATCGCAAAGACCGTCGCGGTCGTTGTCCGGATCCGGGCAGCCGTCGTCGTCCTGGTAACCGTCGAAGTCTTCAGCTTCTTCGGGGCAGTTGTCGACGCCAGTGCAAACGCTTGCGTACTTGTCGGAGACGCCTTCTTCAGAAACCCACGGATCGCAAAGACCGTCGGCATCCGTATCCGGATTGCGAGTCTCTTCGACCACTTCTTCTTCCTTCACGACTTCCGTAGCAGTAAGGCCGATGTCCAGCTTGCCCTTACCGCGCTTCAGCATCGGCGAGGTGGACTGGCAGTAGAAGTTCGGCTTCGAAAGGGAGTGGTTGATGAACTTCGGATCCAGCGACACGTTCGTGCGGTTCACCTTGATGAACTGGTTGAACGGGTAGTAGTTCTTGTAGATGTTGTTGTACTCCACCTTCGTCTGGCCGGCGGCCGGGTCGGCGAACACACCGTAGTAGTGGTTCTCCATGAAGATGTTGTTACGGGCGACCAGGTTGGTCGGTCCCTTCAACGCAAGGCCAGAGTAGCCGTTGCGGAGCACGACGTTGTGTTCGACATACGCATCGAGCGACTTGGCGCCCCAGGCGAGGATGCCGGACCAGCGGTTGCCGTACACCACGTTATTGCGGAGCCAGGGCAGCGAGATGAACGCGCCGATACCCGTGCAATGGTTGTCGATCACGTAACAGTGATGGATGTAGGGCGCGGCGTTCTCGCAAAGGATACCTTCGAGACCGTTCCTCACTGTGAAGTGCGACATTTCGGCGCCCGAAGTACCCATGACGGTCGGACCTCGACGGCCACCATCGATGATGGTCGTAAGGGGATCCTCGCCCTTAAGTACAACACCCATGATGAGGGTGATGTTTTCGTTGTAAGTTCCGCGTTTGACGAGGATGGTATCCCCAGCATCCGCATTACCGAGAGCATCGGCAATCTTAGAGTAATCACCAGGCACGTTGATATTCTTTGCCATGGCGGTTCCGGTAAGAAGCATTGCCCCGGCCGTAATTAAGACCAGTTTCTTTAGGGTCATACTGCTACGTTTCTCCAATCATAGAACACATAAAAATCGTTAAACTTATAGTTTTGCCAAACTGACAAATCTAAACCCAAGTGGGAATATACCTTCATAACGGCCTTCAGTCAAACGTTTTTTTGCCAAATAGGCAAAAAAAAGCCTAAAAACGCAAAAAGATACCATTTTGAAGGGCTAGATTCATCAATTCTCAGGGGGAAGGTTGGACTTCTCCTCCTCCTTCTTCGCGCCCTGGATGGACACACGAATTTCTTGGCAGGTCTTTTTGATATCCTGCAGAACCTTACGAGCACGAGTTCCGGCGGATTTGTTGCCGCGTTCGAACTTTTCGTACTCACGCTTGAAGTTTTCAACTTCGGTATCGAGGTCGTTAACCAAACTCATAAGCGAACTCCCAAAAAAAAGTGCTTTTTGGAAAATAAATAAAGTTTTTGGCAAAAATCGGCGATTTTGTAAAAACTCTTTTTACAAATAGCAATTATTACAAATTTTTTTATTTATCAACAGCTTATCAACACTTTTTTAGAGCCCACAGGGAGTCCAGCGCCCTCCGGCCAGCCTCCCCGACCCCCTCGGAAAAATCATTCACGAACATCCGAATGTGCGATTCAATCACATTTTCATCGTCAATTTGGGCTTTTTCGCGGATAAAATCCGTCACCAAAAATTGGCGGGAGCGTGCCTCGCGGAGGCTATTTTTGATTTCCGATTCTATGTCAGCAATTGTCAAAGGCGAAAATTCGCGACGCGCCACCGCGATCCCGAGCGGAATGGGCGAGCCCGTCTGCGATTCCCAGAACTCGCCCATGTCCTGCAACATGTGAAGTCCATCACACTTCCAGGTGAAGCGGTGCTCGTGAATCGTGACGCCCTGGCGGAACTTCCCGGAAAGGAGGCCGCGGTAGACTTCGTCAAAAAGCGCGTAGCTCACCTTCGGTTCGCCACCGTACTTTTTGGCATGCCAGAACTTGAAAAGCAACGCGGCCGTCGTATTCGCGCCCGGAAGCACCGTAGTCTCGTCGGGATCGAACGCATCGGCATTGGACGAAAGCAGCAGTGGGCCGCACCCGTAACCAATGGCGCCACCACAACCGAGGCACACGTAGTCACGTTCCACCTGCGGGTACACCTGGGCGCTCACCTTGGCCACGTCGAGCTCGCCGCGGCAAACCATCTCGTTCAGCGTCTGCACGTCGGCAAAATGGACGTCCCATTCGAACGGGGAACCCTTGAGGCCGCGGACAAGCGCCTCGTAGATGTAGGTGTCGTTGGGACAGGTGGAAATGCCGAGGGAAAGACGCATGGGTAATTGATAATTGATGATTGATAATGGATGATGTGGGAGGCGGGGGCGGGACGTTTATCGCGGGTTAAAGGTTGTCCAGGACCCGTTCCTTGAGAGCGGCCATGGCTTCGGGGATGCGCCAGGTAGAGGTATCGCGGTCGGTCGCGATATTGCTTACGGCGCGGAACTGGTAGCCACTCACGCCAAAGCGCTTGCATACCGCAAAGAAGGAAGCCCCTTCCATCGTCTCGATATCGGCATCAAAGAGTGCACAGCGGCGCTGCGCCAGGTAAACCGTACCCGCGCAGCAGTTGACGCTCACGCCAGCCACGGAGCGCATCGCGGCCAGCTGCAGCGGAAGTTCCCTCGGGGATTCTCCCGCGTAAACATGCGGTTCGCCCGAAACCTCGCCCCACGGGAGGAAATGCCCATCGCGTTCCTGGACGCCCATGTCGCCAACGACTTCCGTCTCGACGCGGACAACGTCACCGATTTCAAGCTCCCTGCCGGGATAAGCGCCGCATACCCCGACCATGATGACTCGGGCATATTTTCTTTGGGACAGCTGGTAAGCCAGATTCGTCGCGAATTCCAAGAGACCCACACCGCAAACGGCCACGTCGAACGAGCCGATAGTCAACGGCGTAGACGAAGCCACCACCGCCGATTTTTGCGGATAAACTAAGTTGAATTCCTGCTTGGAAGCAAAGACGACGAGCGTGCTATTCAATCTTCTCTACCTGTGAAGCGAGTTCCTGTTCCAGTTCGGCAATGCGCTCGAGACTCAGGTTCCACGGGCGATCCACCTCGCAGCGGGCTACCGCCACAGACGTGGCCTTCACGAGCGACGACTCGAAATCAAGGCCTATGCCGTCGGCATAGAGCCAACCCGCAAAGAAGGAATCCCCTGCCCCGATATCGTTCTTCACCTCGATAATCGGCGGCTGCAGAATGAGTCCCTGGAACTTCTTCTCGACCAGTCTGAACGCGCGTACCGGAGCATCCTCGTTTGTAACGACGAGGTTCTTGATGGGGAGTCTTTCCAGCACCGCGGTCGCGGTCATCTTCCAGAACTGCGGGCTAGACGTTACCTGCGGGATTCCCAGGCGGTTCAGGAGCTTGCAGTATTCCTGGAGGTTGATTTTCAGGAGTTCCACGCCCTTCTCGAGCCATTCGTCGATACCCTCGATGGCATCGACAAACACGCGCTTACCGGCAAAATCGAGCGCATTGATACGCCCGACATCGAACCCTTGCGGGAACGAGCCGCACAGTGCCACGCACTGTGTGGAATTCCAGTACTCGTTCAGCGTCTGGATAAAGTCTTCATTCTCGTTTTCGGAGATAATCGGGGACGGTTCGATCAGTTCCGTAGAATCGCCCTCGCTCACGACCGTCGTGCAGATGCGCGTCGGTTCCTTGATCCAGACGGGAGCCTGGTTGATACCGCAGGCGGAAATCTCGTCAAAAATCCTGGAGCCATGCTCGGAACCGAGGAAATGCATCATCAAGGGAGAGCCCCCCAGGAGCTGCAGCACGCGGCCGCAGTTGATTCCCTTGCCCGAGGCGTACTCCTCGACCTTTTCAATACGGTGCACCTCGCCCGGAACAAACTTGTCCACGTAGAACAGTCGCTGCCAAGCGGGATTGAGCCCGAGAATCAAAGTTTCCTGAGGCATACCCTACCCTAGAAATTCACCTTGTAGAACTTGCGCTTGCCCACCTGGATAACCAGCTGGTCACCGCCCTTGATTTCAATCTGGGACTGCGGGTCGGCAAGCTTTTCGCCGCCAATCTTCACGCCGCCGTTCTGGACCATGCGGCGGGCTTCGCCCTTGGAGGCAAACGCCTTGACTTCCACGAGCAGGTCTAGGGCACCGTAGGTGCCGGCCGCCACGCTGCACTCGGCAGCATCGCTCGGGATAGCGTTACCGCTGTGAATCTCGCGTTCCTTGGCAGCGGCGGCCTCGGCGGCTTCCGCGCCGTAGTACTGCGTCACAATGTCAATAGCGAGGCGGTGCTTGGCATCGTTCGGGTTCATCTTGCCCGCGGCGATGTCGGCCATCATCTGCTTGATTTCTTCAAGCGGGATGTTGGTCAAGAGTTCGAACCAGTTCTCGACGATGCTGTCGGCGAGGCTGTAAATCTTGTGGTACATCACGTCGGCGGGTTCGTTCAGGCCCACGTAATTGCCGATGGACTTACTCATCTTGACCTTGCCATCGGTACCGAGGAGAATAGGCATGAAGAGACCAATCTGCGGTTCCATGCCTTCGAAAAGCTGCAAATCACGGCCACGAAGCACATTGAATTTCTGGTCGGTGCCGCCGAGTTCCACGTCGCTCTTGATAGCCACGGAATCATAGCCCTGCATCATCGGGTACATGAACTCGTGCAAGCTGATGGGCGTATTGGCTGTGTAACGGTTGTGGAAGTCTTCGCGTTCGAGCATCTGAGCCACGGTGAACTGACCCATGAGTTCGGTCACCTTGCTGAACGGGAGCTTAGAGAACCATTCGCCGTTGTAGTGGATTTCCACCTGGTCGCGGCGGACGACCTTGAAGAACTGTTCCTGGTATTCCTTCGCGTTCTCGAGCACCTGTTCGTGCGTGAGGCGCGGACGGGCCTTGTTGCGGCCGCTCGGGTCACCGATCTGTGCGGTATAGTCACCCACGATGAGCACGACGGTGTGTCCCAAATCCTGGAACTGGCGGAGCTTGCGCATCACGACCGTGTGGCCGAAGTGTACGTCCGGGGCAGTCGGGTCGACACCCATCTTGATACGGAGCGGAACTCCGGTATCGTAGGACTTCTGGAGTTTCTTTTCGAGTTCTTCCTGCGGCACGACATCGATAACGCCGCGCATCAAAATTTCAAGCTGTTCTTTTACAGGACGGAATTGCATAATTTTCTCAGTGGTTAGTGTTTGGTGGTTAGTGGTTAGGGAAATTACAAGTCTAAACCGCTAATCACTGAAAGCCCATGTAGAAGGAATGGATTATCATAACGGAAATAAATATAGAAATTAACTTCATAAGGCGAAGGCGCATAAAGACAAGAGAACATATTTCTATCTTTTCCACGGTTTTTAAGGGAGGACCACATGAAAAAGCTGTTTTTTCTTGTAATACTGACTGCATCGTTCATTTTTGCCGAATCCGAACCCAAGGCACATGACGGATTCTTTTTGAACATTGCGCTTGGAATGGGCTACCAGTCCATCGACTTCGTTGTCGAGGACTGGCAGAACGAATCCGACAACGAAGCAGGACTTGCGACCGACATCGACGTAAAGGTCGGTGGACGAATCTCCTACAACACCCTCATGCACCTGACCCTTGCCGGCACGACCAGGACCGCGACCGTCGACTATGACGACGATTATAGCGACATCAAGCCCAACATGTCCCTTTTCGGATTGGGCGTCACCCACTATTTCGAAGGCAACTTTTTCGCCTCGGCTTCTTGTGGCGTCAGCCAGTTCCGTGCCAATAGCGATGTACCGATATTCAACGCAACTATCACAAACAAGAAATCCGAGGATATCAACACCGGATTCGGCTTTCAAGTTGCCGCAGGAAAGGAATGGTGGGTAAGCGATAACTGGGGAATCGGCGCTTCGACGGCCTTTCTATACGGTTTCGCTTCCAACCTTGCCGACACGAAAGAGTCGTCCATGGGCATAACGCTAAGGCTTTCTGCCACCTGGAACTAGAAAAAAAAGCAATATTGCAGGGCCTCCATCACACAAAAACGACATTCTATTGCAGGGAAAGATTCATTTATATATATTGAATCTTGTAAAGAACTCGTTTTTTGGAAGGATTTCCTCATGTTCTACAAGCATTGGAATAAAATTGCGCTCGCCCTGACCGGTTTTTTCTGGGCCAGTTGCGATACGGATACCACCTCGGCAAACAATGTCGACGAACCTGCGCCGAATTCCTCCGCCGCACCAATGTCTTCTGCCATCCCGACATCGTCCGCCACCGCCGGGAACTCTTCCCAGGTAGAAGAATCCAGCAGCAGCCTTGAACCAAGGTATGTTCCACTGTACGGTGTTGAATACGAGAAAATCGTTTCTTCGAGCAGCATGCACGAAGTCATGCCCGCTTACGGCGTTTCGAATCAAGTGCTCTGTACCGAAGACAAAGCCGGAAGAAAATACGACAACGGTTTCACGAATACCGTCCTCAATTGCGAAAACGGCGTGACATGCCAAAAGAAGACGACTATTTCGGGATCAGGGAGCCTTCCCTGCAGCGATGCCGAGAATCCGAATGGCGAGATGGTATCAATCTGTCCCGACTACGGCGTGGTGACTATTTCAGAAAAGACATACACCTGCGACGACGGCAATACATACAACGAAGCCCAGTTCCAGATGCTCTACAAAGAGATTACCGAGGAAGAACCCTCCGACACCGTGATCACGGAAGTTTCCGTCTTATACGGCACGCCAGAGTCCTTCAAGAATATGGAAGATCAAAGGAAGTAGTTCTGCGAGGATAGAACATGTTCTACAAGCACTGGAAAAAGATTGCACTCGCTCTCACCGGAATCTTCTGGGCAGCATGCGATGACTCCTCCTCTGCAGAGGAGTGCCTCTACGGGCCTCCGTCATATTACGGACTTCCTGAAAGCAGTGCCAGCGATCCCGAATCATCTTCCGAAGAAACAAACTCCAGTTCCAGCAGTGAGCTTATGCATATCGCCCTTGATTACGGCATTGAGTATGACCCAGATAGCATCGTGGTGATATCAACACTCTGCTTTAACGATTCCGTGCAAAATGTCGAAGGCAGAGTATTTAAGATTATCGACTGCACCGATGGCAACAAGTACCTTCGAGATCCGTCTAATGCCGGTTACGAGGGTGTTGTGCTCCCCGAAGGGGTCAAAATATTCGCCCCGAATCCCGGCAGCGAAAAGGCTCCCAACTGCACAAGCAACCAGGATATTTGCATTGAACGAGATCCGTCCAAGCCAATTGAGCAGGATTCGCTAGCAGGCTGCCATCCCATCATTGATTGTCCCGAAAAACCGCATTGGTTATTAAATTGAGATTAGGAGTTAAGCATGTTCTACAAGCACTGGAAAAAGATTGCACTCACATTGACCGCCCTGTTCTGGGCCGCCTGTGAAGATTCCACCTCTGCAGAGGAGTGCCTCTATGGACCTCCGTCATATTACGGACTTCCTGAAAGCAGCGACGCGAGCGAAGATGGATCCAGCTCGAGCGAAGCGACCGGTAACGAAACGAGTTCCAGTTCTTCCGAGGCGACCAAGCCGGAAAGTTCCAGCAGCATGGACAAGCTCAGTTCCAGCGAGGTAACATGCGTACCCTTGGATTCTAACTTCATGTATTTCGCTGAAGATTACAGTGCAGACAATGCCAAATTCTGGAAAGAGGAAGCGGCCAAGCACGATGCCGTAGCCAAGATAGATTCCGTCAAGGAGACGTTGGCCGAAACGCCCATGTGTCTTGAACACCTGCGTATGGAACTCGACCAATTCGTGGCGCTTTACGGCGCTCCGACCATCATTAGAAATGCGGTAGAAAAATGCACTGACGGCTCCATTAGGCCGAGCGAAGAATACGCCAAGTTCCTCAAGATGAAGGAAGAGTGGGAAGCGAACAAGCCTGCCCTGGAAGAAGAACTCAAGAAGGTCTACGAAGACAAGATGAAGGAAATCGAAGCACGCATCAACAAGTGCCTGAATGGTGATTGATAATTGATGATTGATAATGGATGATGTAAATTATGTTCTATAAACATTGGAAAAAAATCCTTTTAAGCCTGTGCGCCATGCTCTGGAGCGGTTGCAGTGACGATTCCTCCAGCGATAGCCCTTCAGCGGGCAACAAGCTTATTGCCTGCGATTTTGACCAGATATGCCCCGAATACGGCGTTTTCTACGATTGCGAAAACGAAGAAGACAAAATCAACGGAAACTATGAGAACTGCACCATGTCGTACCCGGCATGCACGAACACCTATTATTGCGAAGATGATGTTACGTGTTTCCAGGAAACCGACAATAAAACGAAAACTTTTGACTGTCGCGATGAAAAGGACAACAAGACCCTCTACACCGAAGACGAATTCAAGTCAAAATACTACGTTGCAAGTGAACGAATTCATTAACCCCTGATTTATATGAAAATCTCGCTCAAAAAGAAACTCGCTCTCGAAGCTTACCGCCTTTACCGCCACAACGAAATCAAGGCGCATCCGCTCACGTACTTTTTCTGGGAATGCACGCTCCGCTGCAACCTGCACTGCCTGCACTGCGGCAGCGACTGCGTAAAGGACGCCATCCCGGACATGCCCCGCGAAGACTTCATGGGCGTACTCGACAAGCTTGCCCCGCACATCGACCCGAAGCACTTCATCGTGGTGATTACCGGCGGCGAGCCGCTGATGCGCCCCGACCTCGAAGAATGCGGCCAAGAAATCAAGAAGCGCGGCTACCCGTGGGGCATGGTCAGCAACGGCCTCGCCATGACGCCCGAACGCTACAAAAAGCTCCTTAACGCGGGGCTCCGCTCGCTCACCATCAGCCTTGACGGCCTGCAAGAGAGCCACAACCACTTCCGCGGCGATCCGCATAGTTTTGAACGCGCACTCCGCGCTATCGACATGGCCGCCCACACGCAGGGCCTCACCTTCGACGTAATGACGTGCGTGAACCGCCAGAACTTGAAGGAACTCCCGAAGATTCTCGACATGCTTTTAAAAATCGGCGTGAAGCGCTGGAGAATCGCGACGGTGTTCCCGAAGGGCCGCGCCAAGGACAATCCGCTGTTCCAGCTCACAAACCAGGAATTCCGCCAGGTGTTCGACTTTATCCGCGAAGTGAAGAAGCTGAACGTAATCAACGTGAACTACGGCTGCGAAGGGTTCCTCGGGAGCTACGAAAAGGACGCCCGCAACTACCCGTTCTTCTGCCGTGCCGGCGTGAACGTTTCTTCCGTGCTTTGCGACGGCAGCATCTCGGCTTGCCCGAGCCTGCGCGGCGACTACATCCAGGGCAACATCTACAAGGATGACCTGTGGGATGTGTGGCAAAAACGCTATCAGGTGATGCGCGACCGCAGCTGGGCCAAGATTGGCGACTGCAAGACGTGCAAATACTGGCGTTACTGCGAAGGCTCTAGCCTCCACCTCAGAGATGAGAAGACTAAAGAACTGGCTTACTGCCACGTAAAGCGCTTGGAAGACGCTGGCGCATAACCCGCAAGCAAAGAGCTCTATTTACCGAAACCAGCGAGGTCTATGCCAAGCTGGTTTATTTTATATGTGAGAATGCGCGGAGTCGTGGAGAGACTGCGGGCGGCAGCGGCCACCTTGCCCTTAGAGCTCTTGAGGGCGTCGCTGATGATGTCCTTCTCGTAGGCTTCGACCATGCGCTTGAGGTTGCCGTTCACGGGCGTACCGCTCGTTTCGGCGGTCTGCAGCGTGGTCGGAAAGTGATGCGGGTAGATGACGTCTTCGTCGGCCACGAGAACCGCGCGTTCGATGCCGTTCTCGAGTTCACGGACGTTTCCGGGCCACGGGTAACTCATGAGCATGTTGATGGTCGTACGCGCAAGGCGGCGCACGTTCTTGCCTACGATGCGGCAGTAATGCTCCACAAAATGGTCTGCAAGCAGCACGATGTCCGTCTTGCGGTTGCGAAGCGGCGGCACGTAAATCGGGAAAATGTGCAGCTGGTAATAGAGGTCTTCGCGGAAGGTGCCTTCTTCCACCATCTGCTGCAAATTCTTGGTGGTGGCCGCAATCACGCGAACGTCCACCTTCTTGGAAATGCGGGCGCCAATGCGTTCGACTTCGCCATGTTGCAACAGGCGCAAGAGCTTGACCTGCAAATTCGGCGACAGCTCGCCCACTTCGTCCAAGAACAGCGTACCGCCTTCGGCCTGTTCAACGCGGCCGGGCGTTTCGGCAAACACGCCCACAAGTGCGCCACGCACGCTGCCGAACAGTTCGCGGTCCAGCACGGATTCCGGCATGGAGGCGCAATGGACGCGGACGAACGGGCCCATGTTGCGATCGGAGCGGTAATGAATGGCTTCGGCCACGAGCCCCTTGCCCGTACCGACCTCCCCCACGATAAGCGCAGGCAAGGGACTACGAGAGACCTGGTCAATTTGCGTGTATACGCGCTGCATCTCGCTCGAGCGCCCGATGATGTTGTCGGGCTGGAAACGGTCCTTGAGTTCGAGCGTCAAGCGTTCGTTCTCGGCCTTCAAGAGTTCGTTCTCTTCGCGGGCCTCGCGACGAAGCTTCACGGCGGCAGCGAGCATCTGCGCGATGATTTCGAGCAGGCGCAATTTTTCGGGAAGTTCCTCTTCCACCGGGTTCTGCACGTCGGCACTGAAGGCGCCAATCACCTGGTGCTCCATGATGACCGGCACGCAGAGGAACGCCTTGTCCTCCGTCTTGCCGCGTCCCGTGCGGTCCAGAAAGTCCGGGTCCTTCGCCACCGAGGGAATGATAATCGGTTTACCCGTCTCCACGACGCGGCCCGTGATGCCCTCGCCCACCTTGTAGCGGCCCTTGCGCGCCTGACGGCTGCTCAAGCCTTCAGCAATTTCGATGGAGATTTCGCCCGTGTGGCGGTTGTACAAAGTGAGGGTCGCATGCTCCACACCCATCGTAGATTCCACCACTTCCAAAATCGGATGCGCGACGCTCTCGAAATCGAGCGTCTGGTTCAGGATGGAACTGATCTTGTAGAGCAGTTCCAGTTCCTGGATTTTGGATTGTGAAGTAGGCATAGCCTAAAAATAATTACGGAACGATTCTTCTTAGAACAGGAATCTTGCGGAGGCACCACGTAAAAGCCATAATCATCGGAATCATCACGAACGGAGCGCCCAGGCGGTATACCAGCGAGTTCCTGTCAATGGCGGGAATCCTGGTCGCCTCGTCGAGCAAGATAAACTGCAAAAGGTATATCTCGAAGGCGTAGCGTCCCATGACCTTGATGAACTTGGCGAGGCGTTCCCGTTCCATTACCCATCGACCTACATCCTTCAAGAAGACGAACACGCTTACCGCATAAACCACCGACGGAACATTCTCGTACCCCTTGAAAGTCAGATCGACATGGCCAGCATTCACCGACAAATAATAAGTCCCGCATATATGCAGCATCAGGCCAGACAGACCCACCACATGGATAATCGCCTTATGCCATCGTTTGAATTCATAATTGTGCAGCACCCATCCCAGCAGAGGCCATATCAGGAACCCGCCCAGCGTCGAGACATTGAACATGATGTTCAAATCGGAATCAAACATCTTTTTCAAGAAGGGCAAAAAGATGTTGAACACGAAGGTCGCTATGACCAGGTAAGAGAATACGAGCATCCTCTTGCTTTTATCAACGGCGGCATAAAGCGGCATGCACATGTACATGATGAACAGCGCATAGAAGAACCAGTAGATGCTGACATACCCGTTGCTTGTCAAGCCCTGGTACACCGATTTGAAAGTGACATCCGACCAGGCTCGCTTGCCGATATAAAGGTCTATCCCTAGCGCAACCAGGCTCCACACCAAGAAGGGCAGCATCGTCTTCATGAACCGCTTGGCAAAGAAGCGCTTCATGGAATAGCGGTCGAAAAAATCCATGAGCGTAATCCCGCTGACCATGAAGAACAGCGGGACCGCGAAATAGAATACGCTTTCGATGATGTTTGCCGAGAACCAGAAATCCTCGGTTCCTGTATAGAACCAGAAGCAGTTGTTCGTATGCAGGGTCAATACCGCAAACGCGGAGACCACGATGACGAACGTGATATAATCTGTAGACTTTTTAGCCTCCACGAATCCTACTTCAGGGCTTCCTGCACCAGAGCGCTGGCACGCTTGGCGTCAAAGCGGCCCTTGACCTTCGGGGAAAGTTCCTTCATGATCTTGCCCATGTCCTTCGGACTGGCAGCACCGGTCGCGGCCTTGATTTCGGCGATGAGGGCCTTGACCTCGTCTTCGCTCATTTCGGCAGGCATGTACTTGCGGTACAGCGCGATGCAGGCTTCTTCGGCGGGAATCTTGTCCATGAAGCCGCCCTTCTTGAGGATTTCGATGGCTTCCTGCTTCTGCTTCACGCTGCGGGCGAGAACGTCGACGCACATCTCGTCGGTGATGCTGTCGGTAATCTGGGCCGGAGTGGCGCCAGACTTCATGGCTTCGTTCTTGATGTCGGAATGGAGGGTGCGGAGAGTACCGAGGGTTTCGGTATCGTGAGCCTTCATGGCGGCCTTGACGTCGTCGAGGATTCTAGTCAGCAGTGCACTTGCCATAATTATATCGCGATATTCTACCGCCTCGCGACAAGCGAAAAGATTTTAAAATGCGCAATGAGTCCCCGACCGGCGGTCGGCGACCCATCTAGTTTCAATATACTAAAAATTAGTAGAGGCGCTTGCGGTTCTGATCCGCAATTTCCTTGAGGCGCTTGCGACGGGCAGCGGTCTCGATACGCTTCTTCTCTTCGGAAGGCTTTTCGAAGCGCTGACGCTTCTTGACATCGGAAATGATGCCGTTCTTTTCGCAAGACTTGGTGAAACGCTTGAGAGCGCGTTCAAAAGGTTCGTTGGACTTAACAATAACGCCGATCACGATAATCCTTTGGTTAAATATTCAGTTCGAGGAGCCCAAATATATTTAACTATGGAGGTTTCGTCAAGGGCCAAACCGGGCCCAAAAGTCCGAAAACGGCATTTTTTTCACTCTTTTTTTGTTTATAACTTGCGGATAATCAAAGACTTATATATATTTTACAATAGTAATACAATTTTTGCGTTTCACGACAACCTGGAGTTTTTAATGAAAACGCTTTCGGTTTCTTCCTTGGGTGCGCTGGCACTCGCTTGCGCCCTCGTAACGGCGTGCGGAAATAGCGAAGAAGACGTTGTTCCGCAGATGAACACTAACAAACCGGCAAAGGCGGAACCGGCCCCTGCTCCCGCAGAAGAAGAACCCCAGCTCGTCCCCATTCAGTCCCTGTCCGACCAGAAGGAAGCTCCGGCCCCGGCAGCTACCGAAGAAGCCAAGCCGGTACAGGCTGCCATTCTGGCCCCCTCCGGCGACGTGAAGCCGCTGAGCGACGGCCCCTACGTAATCCAGGTGAGCATCCAGCCTTCCAAGAAGGCCGCCGACGGTGTCGTGAAGAAACTTTCCGAACAGGGCATCGAAGCCTACGTCGTCGAAGTGGAAAACCCGGGCGAACTCGAAGGTACCTACTACCGCGTCCGCGTCGGCTACTTCACCTCCATCAAGATGGCCCAGGACTACGGCAAGCAGGTACTTTCGTCCCTGAACTTCGCCTGGTGGGTCGACAACAGCAGTAACGACCAGGTCGGCAATCCCTCCGGCGACGAAGACGATACCGACTACAGCACCTACTACGCTCCTGCGGAATCGTCCCAGGAAGCAGCTCCGGCAGCCGAACCTGAACCGGCCCCTGCCGCAGAACCCGCTCCGGCCGCAGAACCGGAACCCGCCCCGGCACCGGAACCGGCTCCCGAACCGGCACCCGCTCCTGCACAGGAACCGGCCCCGGCACCCGAACCGGCCGCACAGCCGGCACCTGCAGCTCCGGCAGCAGACGTCACGGACGACTGGGAATAAGCGAAACGCGCAAAGCCTTTAAAAAGAGCCCTCCGGGGCTCTTTTTTTCGTGCCCCCGTTTTTCTAAATTTGCCTACATGCCTACAAAGAAGCCCAAAGTATTCGTAGTCCACTTAGGATGCGCCAAGAACCAGGTCGATGCGGAAAACCTCGTCGGCGAGATGCTGCACGCAGGATTTGCGACCTGCGACAGTGCAGCCAAGGCGGACTACATCCTGGTGAACACCTGCGGGTTCATCGAAGCCGCGAAGGAAGAATCCATCAACGCGATTCTCGCTCAAGTGAAGGGCAAGAAGGCCAAGCAGAAACTGATCGTGTCGGGCTGCCTTTCGGGCCGCTACGGCAAGGAACTCGAAAAAGAACTTCCCGAAGTCGACTACTGGGTAGGTACGTACAAGCCGGGCGAACTCCTGAAGAAGATGGGCATCGTGGCCCCAAAGGGCTGTGATGCAGAGAATCTTGCCCGCATGAACCTGGGCGGATTCAAGCACCACGCCTATTTGAAAATTGCGGAAGGCTGCAACAGGCGGTGCGCCTACTGCGCGATTCCGCTCATCCGCGGAAAGCAAGTGTCGCGCAGCATCGAAGACATCGTCGCCGAAGCGAAGGAACTCGAGGCACAGGGCGTCCAAGAAATCACGCTCATCGCACAGGACACGACCTATTTTGGACGCGAGAAGGGCAAGAAGGGCGGCACGCTCGCCCAGCTTTTAAAAGCGATTCTCGACAACACGAACATCCCGTGGATACGCACGCTGTACTGGTACCCGATGTTCGTAGACGACGAACTGTTGGACCTGATGGCAAACGAACCGCGACTCGTGAAGTACGTGGACATGCCTATCCAGCATGCAAGCGATAACGTGCTCAAGAACATGAAGCGCAACTACCGCAAAAAAGAACTCGTCGACATTCTGCACAAGATTCGCGAGCGCATTCCGGGCGTAACGTTGCGTACAACCGTGCTTGTCGGTTTCCCCGGCGAGACGCACGAAGACTTTGAAGAACTGATGGAACTCCTGGAAGACATCCAGTTCGACCACCTGGGCGGGTTCGTATTCAGCCCCGAAGAGGGCACTCCCGTGATGGAAATGGACCTCCCCGCCGTAGACGAGAGCGAAGCCCGCGCAAGGCTCGACGCCGTGACGGACCTGCAGGAAGAAATCGACGCGGAACATGCCGAATCAATGATCGGAAAGACCGTCCGCATCATCATCGACCAGGTCGCCGAAGAAAGCGAATACCATTTCTACGGGCGCACCGAAGGCAACTCGATGGAGAACGACGACATCGTGAAAGTACTCGAGGGCGACGCCGACGTGGGCGAATTCCACGATGCACTGGTAGTGGACGCAGAACCGCACGAGCTGATTGTCAAAATTCTGGACTAAAAATTTAGACGAGAGACGAAAGACGAGAGACGAGAGATTGTCCGTTTGTCTTTTATTACTATATTTGCATTCGCAAAACCGGATGGGTTCCGCACAACGCGGGATTACATTGGCCGGGCCCGTGTATCACAATGGATAGTGTCCTTCCCTCCGAAGGAAGGTATTCCGGTTCGATTCCGGACATGGGTACTAGAGCGCTCCGCACGGGGCGCTTTTTTTTTATTTGCGATTCGTTTATAGCAGCAACATGATGCCGTCGATGCCGAGTACAGTAATGCAGGCCACCACGGCAACCCCCACGAGGCCTCGCCCAAGGAGCGACGCAATGACCGCGGCCACAAGCGCACACGCACCCGAAAGCATGCTGTCCGTGGAATAGAAGATGGCAGGCACCGTCATCGCGGCAAGCACCGTATAGGGCACATACGCAAGGAACGAACGCCAGAAGCGGCTCTTGATTTTGCCCTTCAAAAGGACAAACGGAACAGCGCGCAGCAGGTAAGTGACTCCCGCCATCACGAGCAAGAAAAGGCAATAATCATGGACCGTAATCATGCCGATTCCTCCTCGCCTTCTTCGTCGTCTTTTACCGGGAAGAGGGCTGCACCGATGAGCGATGCGACAAGCGCACAGATGATAATCGCAAAGCCGACGGTTACGCCGCTAAGCGCAGGTACGTACTTGAACGCGAAACTGCAGGCGATGGCAATCAATACGGCAACAAGCGTGGGGCGGTGCGCCTTCATTTGCGGGACAACGATGGCGACGAACATGCCGTACAGCGCCACGCCGAGAGCGTTCGTGACTACCGCGGGGAGGATTTCGCCGCAGACAGCCCCGCAAAGCGTACCCGAGGACCAGCCGATGTAAGGGAGCACCATGAGACCCGCGAAGTACCGCGCCGTCACAGGCTCGGTCTGACTCACCGCGAGCGCGTATATTTCGTCGGTGATGCCCGTAGCAAGCAGCAGGCGCTTGAATGTACCGAAATTCGGCGCCACCTTCTGCGACAAAGAAATCGCCATCAGGCTGTAACGCAAATTGATAAAGAACGTGGCAATCGCCATCTCGATAAAGGTACCCGCGGCATCGGCCATAATCTGCAGGCCCGCGAACTGACCCGCCGAAGTAAGGTTAGTCATCGAGATGAACGTAACCAGCGGCCAGCTCAAAAGCTTGGAGCCCGCGATGCCGAACGAGAACGACACCGCAAAGTACCCTAGCCCAATCGGAAGTCCGCCTTTTACACCATCTGAAAAAGTCATGCGCCAAATATAGAAAAATTTTATAACAATTCTATGCAAATATGCAAATTTATGCATTTTAAAAGGAGGCCGACGGTTCGGCCCCCTTGCATAAAACACCTATAGGGTTACTTGACCGTCACGCGACGGACCAAGCTGAACGACCCCGAGCGAACGCGCACGACGTAGCCACCCTGGCGAATTGCCCCGAGATTCACGGCACCCGAGACGTTCCTGAACGAAACCACGGGGCGTCCCTGCATGTCAAAGACATCTACCGCGACTAGCGAGGCGCCCGACACATGCAACAGGCGACCGTCCAGAGCCATCCCAAGCGGATTGGCACTAGATTCCACCATCAGGAGAGTTCCGTCGGATTCGGCACTGGAGGAGGATTCTTCCTCGCTAGACGACGACTGCGACGAACTCGAAGAATTGAGTTGCGACGAACTCGAAGAATGGGGCTTCGACGAACTCGAGGATTGCGGCCTGCTCGAAGACGATTCCACCACACTGGAGGAAGATTCGACAACAACGGAAGAACTGCTCGATTCCGGTTCCATCCCGTTACGCAGCGAGAGGTTCGCCACCAACACCTGTTCCCAACGCGAACCCTGCATAGGCAATGTAAGCACCGCATCGCCGTCATTCTTCGCTACAAAGGTGCAAGAATATTTCAAGTCGCCCGCCGATGCCGAAAGCGACAGCGTCTGGTTGCACTGCCCGCCGAGCGACACGTCCACATCCATCGTGTTATGCAGCAAGGTCACATCAAAGGAGAGCGTGTACATCTCCTTCGCGATTATCTCGCCCAAGTTCTTGGTAATCACGCGTTCCGAGACCCAGTCGTTCGTGGAACCGATGGTCACGCCGTTATCCGAAGCATTCGTCAGCTGCGCATTGCCCGCCCACTCGGTGCTCACCGAGCTGCTGGACTCGGCCGAACTGCTGGACTCGACCGCGGAGCTGCCAGGCTGTTCGCTACTGCTAGAAACCGCCGCAACCACCGTAATCTCGATCGTATAGACGGTTCCGTCCACATAGATGTTTTCGGTCGATACGCCCACAGAGGCGCTCAAGGGAACCGTGCCGTCAACTACCAGCACCTCGCCGGAATGCGACACATTCAAGTAGTAGATGTTCTGGGTCTGACGATAACCCTTGTTCACATTCGAGAAGATGACAGGCTGGAACACGCCGCCCTGCACTACGGTCTGCTTGAGTTCGCCCGTAATGACTACCGGCTTGCTGCTCGAAGACATAGCGCTTGAACTTGTCCAGCTACTTGAACTCGACTTCACCGAAGAACTGGACGCAATTGAACTGCTCGACTTGACCGACGAACTGCTGGGCAGCACGGAAGAACTGGGGGGCGCGACGCTCGAACTGGATTGTACGGAAGAGCTGGAGGGAACGATACTCGAACTGGACTGTACGGAAGAGCTAGACGCAATCGAGCTACTCGACTTCACGGAAGAGCTGGACGGGATAGGAATCGCCATTCCCTTGCAGCGCACATTGTCTACATAAAGGTAGTTCATGCTCGGCTGGGTTCCCTTGATTTCCCAGGTAAAATGGGCGATGCGCTTTTTCGAAAGCGTCACGTCGTTCGCCCAGGATTCCTGCGTAAGCATGCTCCACGGGATTGTCACGGTAGTCCACGAATCGCTGGCCGCCTTTGTAATCTGGTGATAGCCGTAATCCTTCACCGCCGTATCCTCGGCCTTAAAGTTATGGGCGGCACCCTTGTACATGTAGCTAATCTCGCTGCATGCCGAAAGGTCGTAGACCGTCTGCGCTTCATTCAGGGACACGCCAAGAGCCACATACGGGTCGTACTTGTTGTCGCCCTTCGAAAGCCTAACTCCGGTAAGGCCCGCGACATAGGCGGAACCATTCCCCGCCGACGAACCGCCAATAACGACATCGTAGCCATTCGCGCCAACCGCATTCGTAATCGTAGAGGCACCGTTGTCGCCCGCATCGGTATAGGCATACCACTCACCGCCGGTAACGGCAAACCGGTCACCGTCTTCCAGGTCGTCGATAAAATCGGTCGTTCCCGCAGGCTGCACAAAGCTCGAGGAACTTGCGACAGAACTGCTCGATACGGGAGACGTGCCGCTGCATGCCGAGTACGTCTTGGGGAGAGTGGCGAACACGTTGGAGTTCACCCAGTCACCGCTGCCGGAATAGTTCCAGGCGCTCCCGTTAAAGTAGGAGGCGCCCTCGTTCTTGTTGGATACGGCCCAGTTCGCTCCAGAAAGCTTGTGGTCGCGCATCCAGGAGAGCCACGTGGAAGAATTGCCGCTTACGGCGCCATTGCCGTCGGCATTTACCGTACCCCATTCCGAGACGAATACGGAAAGACCGCTGTTCATGGCACGTACGGCGTTCGCACCCTCGTTACCGGTGGAGTGCGAGCCCGCGTAAAAATGGAACGTGTAAGCGACATTCTTCTTGGGATCCGAGACCTCGTTGCCAATAGCATCGCTCGGGTACTGATCCCAACTACGGCTCCCCACAAGAATCAAGTTGTCGGAATACTGACGTATGGTCTTGACTACCGAATCGGCGTAATTCTTGATGGTTCCCCAGGACTGTGTCGTAGGTTCGTTAAAGACCTCGAAAATGACGTTATCGTACCCGCCCCACTTCTGCGCCATGTAACCGAAGAACTTCCTTGCGTTATCGAGGTTGTCGGACGCCTTGTGGCTGTGGTAGTCGACAATCACGTAGATGTCGTTGTCGATGGCCGCCTGCACCACCGTATTCATCAGGCCCTGGTAGTAGCCTTCCTTGGAGAAATAGTTGCCGGAACCCCAGTCCTCGTCCACGCCCATCGGCGCACGGACTATCTGGATATTCTGATTCTGCACGAGCCCGTTCACGATATCGGCAGTCCAGAATGGCGAGCCCACGTCGCTCGAGATACTCCAAAAGAGGCTCATGCCCTGCACAGCGACTTCGTTGCCGTCGGAAATGCCCTTGCAGGAACCATAAATCTGGCCCTTGTTGCTTGAATTCTTGCCCGCCATGAGCTGGCCATACTGGCTCACCGGTCCCACTCGACCGAAAGCCGACGCAGCCAACAAAGCGGCTATCAAAAGCGCGATCTTTCTCATACAAACATCCTTTATCGGGTTACACCTACCCACCCCCAAATTTAATTCAAGGGGGCCCAAAATCCACGTGACTAAAAACACGGCGCGCGAGAATGTGGGCCAGGACAACAAAAAATCCCTGCCAGTCCATGGTACGACAGGGAAAGTCCAGGGATAAAAAAAGGACAACGCCCCATGCAGAGCGTTATCCCATTAAACTTTTTCGCGGTTTACGAATTAGTTTTCGTTGTTGTGCATTTCCATCTGTTCGCGGTCCATCGTGTGCTGCAAGTATTCCTTGAAGTCACGGTCGATGTTCACACCGTCGAAGTCGATGTCATCGTTTTCCAACACGAACACGGCGCTCGGGTTATCGAGCCAGCCGACCACGTCCACGCCTTCCAATTTCATGGACTTATCGCCTGCGAGAGCGGCCACGTATTCGATCTTAGACTTTTCAACCCAGCCCTGACCGCAAGCGCCCTTCACGAGCACGTCGGTGTCGGCTTCCTTCACGATGGTCAGTTCATCATTGAAGCCCGCGGTGCAGACAACAGATCCACCACCCTTCTCCTTGGTGAGATCGACATCGCCAATCTTGGACTTAACCTTCTTGGCCGCGAAAGAAGAAGCAACCAAGACTGCCAGAGCGACAAACATAACCTTTTTAATCATTTTCATAGCTTTCCTCAAAGCAAGGTAAAATATTCAACAATGCATAAGGAATATACCTTTTATTTTTGCAATTCGTTGAAATTTCTTTTAAATTTTTACCGTATGAAGAAGATTTTTGCAATTTTGCTCGTTTTTCTGGTCCTGGCAGGCCTTTTTTGCGGTTTTTTGGCCAAAAAACGCATCGAAGCGACGGCCCAAAACACCGAAACAGTCCTCCTGGAAATCCCCAAGGGCAGTTCCGCGGCCAAAGTATCCCAAATTTTACAAGAAAAGGGCATCTGGAACGACCCGCTCGCCTTTAAAATCTGGTGCAAGATCAACCCGCCCTCGCTCAAGGCCGGCTGGTTCGAGATTCCCGCCAACCTCAAGCTGAACGAAATCATCGCCATCATCGAGAGCGGCAAGAACGCCGTCCGCAAGGTCACCATCCCCGAAGGCCGCGCCTCCTGGGAAATTCCCGCGTACCTCAAGAAGGCATTCCCCGGCCTGGACGAGGACCGCTGGAACAAGCTCGTCCAGGACCCGAAGTTCGCCCGCTCCCTGGGAGTCGAGGCCAACAGTCTCGAAGGCTACCTGCTCCCCGAGACGTACCCCTTCCCCATCGACGCCGACGAAGAGACCATCCTGAAGCAGATGGTCGCCGCGAACCTCAAGCTGAGGGACGAGCTCAAGGAGCAGCCGGGAGAGTCCATGTGGAGCACGCTCGGCAACTGGCACCGCGTGTTGACCCTCGCGAGCGTTGTCGAAGAGGAGACGGGAAAGACCGACGAGCGTCCGCTCATCTCCGGAGTATTCCACAACCGCCTGCGCATCGGCATGCCGCTCGGGGCCGACCCGACCGTGAGGTTCATCTTCAGGAACTTGACCGGTCCCATCTACAAGAGCCAGTTGAACAGCGACAGCCCGTACAACACCCGCAAGTTCAAGGGACTCATGCCCGGCCCGATCTCCAATCCGGGGCGCAAGGCCATCGAGGCGGCACTCCATCCGGCCGAGACGAAGGCACTTTACTTTGTTGCAAAAGACAATGGTTCGGGCGAGCATTTCTTCAGCAGCACGCTCGCCGACCACAATAAGTTCAAGGACATCGCCGCCAAAAACCGCGGCGAATAAGATTTCAATTAGAATAAATCGTAGTTGCCAATGCGGACGAAGAACTTGTAGTCATCAAGTTCCTTGAGTTCGTCCAAGCTGCGGTTATCCACAAGACGTGTCATACCCACGTACGCACTGATTGACTTGTAGGCGAAGCGCAGAGCGGGTTCCAGCGCGAACTTGTTTTCACCAAGACGTGCCGACGGGTTATCTTCGTAGTCCCTGACATAGGCGCCAAAGATCCACGCGCCCACCCAGCCACGATGCAAGCCGACGTTCATGCGGATAAGCCCGTAATGGTGCGATGCCAAATCGGGATTGTACCATTCCGTACTCCACGGCGTCGCCTTCACATGCTGACGGAAGCAGTTGTCCAGCACGCGGTAGTCGAACGACTCCGGATACACGTAGCCGTTGCCTTCGTCGTGGTAGGCGTCCAGGCCGGCAGCCACGGCGGCATTGACCGTGAAGAAGTCCGTCGGAGAATACGTATAGCGGGCTTCGCCAGAAAGCTTCCAGTAAATGGGAATCACGTTGCTCAGGCCGAACTGGAAGCCGATAGACTGCATTCCAACGCTACCGTTCACCGCAAAGCCGTTGCGGGCGAACCAGCGGTCGTTCTCGCCAGAAAGCAATTCGTAATTCAGGCTCGGCGAAACAGGGTACGTTTCGAACTCATATTCCTTGTAAAGACGGCGGTCCAGCTCGAACGTCCTATCGCCAAAGAGGAACCCAAGGAACACGTGCTGCAAGGCATCTATCTTGTAATCCACGGACATCGTCAGGTCGTTGCGCTGTTCCGAATAAATCCTCATCGCAGAAGGCGTGTCGTTACCGAACGATTCGAGCGGGCGGAGCTTCATGAGGTCGTACCCGAAATGAAGCGACCAGCGAGCATTCCACAGGCGGGAAACATGCAGGCGCGGCATGAACCCGTACGATTCGTTCCCCCAGAAGAACGGGAGGTCGAGATTGAATTCCATCTGGTCCACGTATCCGATGGTAGCGCCCGCATACAGGTTCGGGCCAATCGCATTGGAGCCGAACCCGCCGGCATAGACATCGAAAGTCGGCTTGACGACCGCAGTCACCTGGACATCGCCCGTAGCCTGCATCTTGAACGACACGGAATCGTAAGTGGGCTGCGACATGAGCGACTTGGCAAAGCGCTCGGGAGCGACCATGCCCGTATCGCTTTCATTCCAGTACGCTCCCACGGAAGCCTGCACTTCGGCCGAGAGGCTGTCGTAAGCAGGCTTGAACTTGAACCAGGGCAGAGACTTTCTCTTGCGCTGCGTGTAGTCGGCCATGCGCGGGCGCAGCACCATCATTTCGCTAAGCCTACGTTCTACGGCAGAGAATCCAGCCTGGATCCATGCGCTGCGCGTGGAATCCTGAATCGAGTGGGCGCGAATGATGACTCCAGACACGCCGTCCAGTTTTTTCAGGGCATCGCGGGAAATCACGGACTGCCACGGAGAATTCGATACGGCACCGTTCTTGGGATCGGCAACAGACACCAGCGATAATTCCCATTCCCGCTGTTCATGCGGAAGCGCAAGGTACGGGTCAAGTTCGCCGTTCTCGGCATTCTCCTGCAGCGGAAGGCCCTTGTACACATCTTCCACCATCTTGCCCGACGCACCGTTGCCACGTTCCGCCAAGAAGGGAATCATGAATCCGGCAGGCTGGCGGTAAAGGGATTCCTGCAAGCGCAAGCGCGAAAGCGAACGCTTCACGTGCGGCATATCGGGCTCCAGGGTCTTCACGTTGCGGTAAAGGTTCCCGGCCGTATCCGACGAAAGGGTAAAGCGGTGACGCAAGGTCGGCATGCCGTCCAGCGACACGGGCAATTCAAAAGTACGTTCCGTTTTCGCATCCAGGTCATCCATCTCGTTATGCCCGACAAGCCCTGCGATATAGGGGTCGAGCATAATCCGCTGGATATCGTCCAGCGAGACGCCCTTTGTCCACAGGAACCCGATGAAGGCACCCCACGAAACACCCACAACCGAGTCCACCGGAATAGCATAGCTCTCGATGGCATAAAGAACACCTAGATGGAACCAGGCGGAATGTTCTCCGCCACCGAGGTACAACACCGAGCGGTACGGACGCTTCACTTCGGCCTTGGGCGGAGTCACGGGTTTTGCCTGCATGCGACTCAAGAGGATGAGGCTTGAATCCTGCTCCACTTCGGCGGCCTTCACCGAGTCCGTCACAGGCGCCACCGCAGCAGAATCTACGACCTTCGCCGACGAATCCACCACATCATTGACCGGAGCTTGCGCTACGGAATCCTGCTGTGCAAGCACAAGCGAAAACGACGCGACAAGAATCGCGCCCGCTTTCACCAAAACATTCCTAGCCGAGCCTAGCCACATTGGAAACATACTTCCCCGCTTCTTCACGAGAGACATAACCGCCACGGACAAGTTCCGCGAGGCAGTCGTCCATCAGGAGCATTCCCTCGGAAGACGAAGCCGCAATGACGGACGGCAACTTGAAATGGTCTCCGTTACGGATAAACGTCGCCACGTTCTGCGTATTGAACAAGATTTCCCAGGCAGGAATGGCACCTGCGCCTTCGGAAGCTCCCGGCAACAGGCGTTGTACGACAACCGCCTTGAATGCCGACGCCAGCATGGTACGCGCCAAGGCTCGGTCTTCGCGGGCAACGCCCGAAAGCAAGGCCTCGATGGCACCGACCGTATTGCCGGCCGTAATGGTGCAAACCACGAGAGCGCCCGATTCGGCCGCCCTGAGCATCGGCAAAAGATTCTCGCCGTCAAAATCGCCCATCCAGAACAAGTCGCAACCGCAACGAAGCGCCTGCGCCATCTTGTCGGAGGCAGAACCGTTCGTATTCGCAAGCACCAGGCAATCGCCCGTGCGCACGGGATACTCGCCCGCCGAATCGAGAAGGCATGCACGGAGCATGCGCGATTCGCAAAGTGCACTCACGTACGATGTCGCCGTAGTCGTCTTGCCCGCACAGGCAGGCCCTGCAAACACGACAAGGCCGGAGCTCAAACCGAGCAGGTTGTTGAGAGTCTGCGGAGCGCCGAGGTCAGCGAAATTCGGGCACTCGTCCATAAGCGGGCGGAACACGGCAGAATTGCCGAGCGCCGAACGGAAATAACGCACACGCCACCTGGAGTTCGCCCAGGGGCCGCCAATGATTGCACCGGATTCACCTTCAATGGAACCCAGGAATTCGCGGAGGGCACCGCTCTCGACCGCCGGAGCATCCGGGATGGAACACACCTTGCCCGCCAAGCGCACCGCCGAAGGCGCACCTTCGGTCACGATGAGTTCGGTCCCGCCAATATTCATCACATAATCCAGGAGAGATTCGATTTCTGTTGCCATCTTATGCCTCCTTACCCGCAGGCCTGTAAGCCGCAAAACGGCGGCTGTCGTAAGCCCTCTTCCAGGCTTCGGTACCTTCGATATAGCCGGATTCCAAGCACTTCTGCAGGGAATCATCCAGCGTGACGCCCTGATCCTTCTGGCTGCTGATTGCGGCGGCCACCTGCGACAAATCGCACTTGCGAATCATGTTCGCGACCGTCGACGAAATACGCATCGCCTCGCAGGCGAGCACAAGACCCTGGTTCTGCACCACGGGAACAAGGTGCTGCACGATAATGCCCTTGAGCTGGTCCGCCAATGCGCAAGCGAAAGCGGGGCGCCCCACCTCGGGCACAGATGCAAGCAAGCGCGAAAGCAATGCATGGATGTTGTTGCCTCCCGTAACGGCAAAAACGAGCGCGCCCGCGTTTGCCGCCTGCAACAAGAGGTTCAGTTCGTCCATCGACGTCAGATGGTCAAAGCATATCACGTCGGCACCGTCACGGATGGCAAGCTCTATACCGGCAACCCCCGTACGCACATGGAGTCCGACTTCTTTCTGCACGATAGCACCATTCGGATTCTGCAACAGGCGTTCGATAGGACGTTCCACCGTCTGTATGTAGCATTGGCGATTCGCGGCGACCGTCTCGGCAAAGGTCGTCATGGTTGTTGAGCGCCCGCTAGAAGCAGGGCCCGCAATAAGCACAAGCCCGCTCTGCAAATCGGCAAAGCGTCCGCAGAACGCAGGCAGGTAAAGGTTCTCGAGCGTCGTCGATTCCGTCGGGATGACTCGGATGGAAATGTTCGGGACCACGTCGTCCCACGTTACCGTGATGCGGGCGCGGCCTACGCCGGCAAGGCCCATCGTCTTGCTAAAATTCTTGCCCACCGACACCTTGTAGGCATCCGCAAATCCTTCGGAAGCCTCGCCAAGCAAGTCCGTGAGGCGGGTGGTATCCAGGGCGTCTTCCGTCACGGCGAACAGGTTGCCCGACTGGCGCATGATAATCTGGCGGTTTGCGAAGAGGTAGATGTCGGTAGTGCCGAACTTGCGGGCGTACGCGATAATCTTCCTCAGGTTCATTTTCGTCGTGAGCACCTCGGGCGCTTCCACGGCCTTGCCCTCGCCTGTCGCAAGCGCAAAGCGGCTCGGCAGTTCGCCTTCTTCCGTCGATTCTTCTTCCGATTCGTCCGTCTTGATGCCGATGCTCGATATGCTCGTCGTCTCGAGGCCAGAGACCTTTTCCACATCCATGTTCGACGAAGTCGCCTCGCCAAAAATGTTGTTGCCCTCGATCTGGAGCGTCGGTTCCTCGTCCTTGGGCTCTGTCTTTACCGGGGCCGGCGAAGCGGGAGTCGGGATACCGACCGGCTTGATGGCCGGGATAGAAGTCGTCGAGCGGTTCGCCTTGGGCGCTTCCTGCGCGGCAGGCTGTGCTGCCGGTTCCGGCGCCCTTGCCGCGGCAGCGTTCTTCTCTTCAAGATTCTTCACGAAGGCAAGCACCTTCTCGTACACGCCCTGCTGCAATAGGCCCGCCTTTACAAGCACCTGGCCAATATCTTGAGAATCCGTTATCTCGCCCCAATAGGCGTTCACCTGATCCTCGGTCACCATCTTGTTGTGAACGAGAACCTTAGCCATATACTGGTTTCTCATAAGAAATCCCTCCGGCTGAACCACCAGCTAGCAATCCCAAGGAACAATCCCACGTAGCCGATGGCATAAACTGTATTCCAGAACAGGTACATATCCGGGAGCGCCAATCCGTGAACCACGTAGTTCGTCACATTATAGCGGTAAAGTCCCGGGAATACGGCATGAATCACGACCGCGGCCTTCTCGAACACCGCGGTAGACGCAGCGCCCATCTCGCCCATGCGGCTCGCGAAGCGCACCTGCTCCAAAAGCTGGTTACTCAGGTGGCCCGCAAAGTACACGCCCAGCGTAAACAGCGCCGAAAGCACGGTGCTGCTAAAGCTGCTGAACAAGAGCGCCACGGCAATCACCACCGCCATCTCGCAGAAGATGAGGTAAATCGCGAGGAGCAGGTTCGCCGTTGGGTCGGCATGGAAGGCCAACAGCATCGCGTAGAAGATGCATGTCAAAATCGCAAGGTGTACCGCGATTACCGCCAAAAGCCCAAAATACTTGCCCACGATAAACGTGACGCGGCTTATGGGCTTAGAAAGCAGGGTCAACACCGTGCGCCGCTGGATTTCCTTTTGCACCAGGCTGATGCCCACGAATATCGAAATCAAAAGACCCGAAAGGCTCATCACCGAAAGCGTAGTGGACTTGATCACGTAGGCGCGGTCGAACACCGACCATTCGCCGAGCACGATGCTGAACAGCGTGAGTGCAATCGCGAGGAACACGATATTGTAGAGAATCTTGTCGCGGATGGATTCACGGAAGGTATTGTGCGCAATAATGGCAATATGTTTAAGCGTCTGCACGAGCAATCTCCTCCGTCAAAATGTCTTCAAGACTCGGACGCTTGTGGTCCATCTTCTCGACCGCGATTCCATTGTCCAAGCAAAAACGCAGCAGGCGGTCACGGGCGGCATCGTCCTCGCAGACGAATTCTTCGGGATGTCCCGTCAGCGAAACGCCCTGCGGCAAATCACTTCCGAGAATCGCCTTGCGGGTGCGAACGTGGTATTCCACGCCACACGATTCCGTAATCTCGTCAACCGTCCCCTCGCGCACAATCTTGCCGTCCACGATCATCGCGACCTTGTGGCTAATGCTTTCCACGTCGCTGAGCAAGTGGCTCGAATAGAAAATCGTCACCCCATCGCGGTTCAGCTGCTGAATGGCTTCGCGCACGTCGCGGCGGCCCATCGGGTCGAGCCCGCTCATCGGTTCGTCAAGAATCAACAGTTTCGGCTTGCCTAGAATCGCCTGGGCGATTCCCACGCGCTGCATCATGCCCTTGGAATACGAACGCAGGCGGCGGTCAATCCAGTCCTTGTTCGCATGCAAGAGTTCGAGCGCCCAGGTAATGCGCTTGTCCAGTTCGGTTCCGTCGAGCCCGACGAGCTTGCCGTAAAAGCGCAACAGCTCGCGACCCGTGAGGTAGTCATAAAAATAGGGCTGTTCCGGGGAGTAGCCGATAAAGCGGCGGCTCTTCACGTCGCGCGGGGAAATTCCGTTCACCAGCACCTTGCCCGAATCAAAATTCAAAAGTCCCGTCAACACCTTGATGGTGGTCGACTTGCCCGCACCGTTCGGGCCGATAAAGCCATACACCTGCCCCGGCTCCACGCTAAAGCTCACGTCCTTAAGCGCAAGCTTCGGCTTCATCAAAAAGCCGCTCCTGTACGTCTTGTGCAAATGCTCAATCTGTATCATAAAGTCACTCATACGTCACCTTAATCTTCGCGGGCGTCTTCCGGCGCCTTCTTGCCCCCGAACGCACGCTCTTCGGCTTCCTCGATTTCACGGCGACGGCGTTCCGCCTTCTCTTTCTTGTTGACAAAGAAGTAGATGACCGCGCCTACGAGGTAGACGGCGATGCCCGAATAGAAAATAGGATTGATGGAAGTCCCCTCCAGTCCGGGGAAAACGTTCAAAATCAGGCTGTGGCCGAACAGGCTCAGCAGAACCAGCACAAAACCGAGTCCACGCAGCACATAAGTCACTATGACCAACTTTCGCATAGATATACCTCAAAAACAGCACCTTTCGGGTGCATCCGTCTTTTCAAGAAAAATACACAATTATCCCGGGAAAAGAATTGCCCGATTTCTGGAAATCGGGCAAAATGAGGCTTATCAGAGCGACAAAAGCAGTATTGCTAGCACCTGGCCACTCAGAATCCTGAGCAACATGGTTAGCGGGTAGACCGAAGCGTAGCCCACATTCACCGCATCGCTGTCCGCCTGGCTGTTCGCAAAGGCCAGTGCCGGCGGGTCCGTCATGGCACCGGCGAGCACGCCACAGAGCGAAAGGTAGTTCACCTTGAACGCGAAATGGCCGACGCACGCCATGATGGCAAGCGGGAGGAAGGTGATGAGGGAAGCCAGCCCCATATAGTAGAGCCCGTCACCATTCAATAGCACATCGAAGAACTTGATACCGGCATTCAGGCCCACGCAACTGAGGAAAAGCGTGAGGCCGAATTCGCGGAGCATCAGGTTCGCGCTGTTCGCCATGAAGAAGTTGAGCGGGCCAATCTTGCGTTTGCGGCTCAGGAGGATTGCGACAATGAGCGGACCACCGGCCAGGCCGAGCTTGAGCGGAGTGGGCATTCCCGGAATGGCAAACGGGATGCTCCCGACGACAACGCCGAGGAAGATTCCCAGGAATGCGGGGAGAATTTCGGGATGGTCAATGGCCGTCAGCGAGTTGCCCAGTTCCTTTGCGGCAGCCTCTATTCCTTCCGCAGGGCCGACAATCATTAACTTGTCCGCAAACTTGATACGCAAATCGAGGCGCCCCGTGAACTTGAATTCCCCGCGGGTCACGCGGCTCACGTTCACGCCGTAGCGTTCTGCCAGGGCCAACGAACCGATTGTATGGCCGAGAATCTTCTTGTTCGTCACGAGAACCGTCTTTACCTGGATGGGCTTCGCCGAATCGGAGGCGAACTTGGTAATGGGCGTCTCGAGCCTTTTACCGATAATCTTTTCCATCGAAGCAATGGCATCGGGCATTCCCACCAGATGGACCTTATCGCCACGTCCAATAACCGTAGAACCCGTCGGGGTAAAGATATTGCCGTCACGCAGCAGACGCGTCACCACGACACCGCTCGAAACCAAGTTCGGGATATCCTTCAGCTGGATTCCATACAAATTTTGGTTATCGACCGTAAGGCTGCAGGATTCGATTTCCCAGGAAGTCGCCGCAATTTCGGCCGCATAGCTTTCGGCAGCCTTGTTCGGGTCTTGCCTGAAAATCACGCGAACGAGAAGCATTACGAGAATAATGCCGATGACGCCGAACGGATAGGCGACCGCATAGCCGATACCCGTAAGCGAAGAGTCGACGCCAACCGCCGCGAAGGCGGAGTTCGCCGCACCGAGGGAGGGCGTGTTCGTCACGGCACCGCAGAGCATCCCGACGAGCACGGGCACATTATTGTGCATGTCCGTAAGCCAGTACAGGCAGAGCGTCACAAGTACGCCGAGCAGCACGATTCCCACCGAAAGCACGTTGAGCACGAGCCCATGGCGGCGGATGGAATCCATGAATCCGGGTCCGACCTGCATGCCAATAGTGTAGACGAACAGGATGAGACCGAACTCCTGGATAAAATGAAGCACGTTGCCTTCAACGCGCAAGCCGAGATGGCCGAGCAGGATACCCACGAAGAGCGCCCCTGCGCCACCAAGGCCGATGCCCTTGATGCGAATCTTGCCCACCATAAGGCCAATGGCCGCCGTAAGCGCGATCGCCACAATCTGCTGCCCGACCGAGGGCTTTGTAAATAAGTCTATTAGCCAAGTCATAGAGAGTTTGAGGTCGGCACTTCGTGCCTTTGAGGTGTGAGGTCGCGGCAAAGCCGCTTTGAGGATTGTTGAAAGAGATTCGTGTTAGAGCAAATATAACTCCGAATTATTCCTTCACGCAACGGACGGAGGCGGCGATGCTCTTGTTGAAGTGCTCGTAGGACACTGCCGAGTCGGCGACGCGCACAAGGAACGCCCTGGAATCGTCAAAGCTATCCTTGGTCCAGAAGCTTGCGCTCATGCCCTTGTCGGCGAAATTGCCGTCATAGTACCTGAATCCACCAAGCACCATCTTGAAGCCGTTGGCGCTCCTGAGTTCTGCCGTAGAGGCCGTACCGAAAGCCTTCTTGAAGTCTTCCTGCGAAGGAAGTGCCCAGCCATTGGGGCACAGGCCGTTGTTCGCCGCGTTCCAGGTGTAAAGGCGTCCCATGGCGTCGCAGTTCGCATGATCGTTACCGTAGCATACGCTAGAGTCGGGTACGTAAACGACGAGGTTCTCGGCCATCCAGACCTTTCCGCCCATGTCGACCGTCGCGTACGTTTTTTCGGGGCAAGCGAGCGTGTGAGCATCCCCGTCAAAAGCGCAGTCGCGGTTGTCGTTGCAGGCAGAAAGAGCCACGGCGGCGGTCAAGGCGATAGTTGCTGCGGCGAAGGATTTGTAAATCTGATTCATGATAGACTCCTGTGTTTTTTGCTTTTCAGCAAGGATTTTTCTTTTTTCGGGCAAAAAACTAGCAACAATAATTGATAGTGTCTAATAAATTGTTTATATTATTTTCATCAATAATTTTTATGAAACCCCCAAGAGGCCCCTATGGAACTGACCCACATCAAGTACTTTCTGGAAGTCGCCCGAACCGAACATGTGACGCAGAGCGCGCGCAACCTGTGCATTGTGCAGCCCGCACTGACACACGCCATCCATAAACTGGAAGACGAACTGGGCGTAAAGCTCTTCAAGACCAGCGGCAGGAACATCAAGCTCACCGAAGCCGGCGACTACTTCTACAAGAAGGTCAAGCCGCTTTACGAAGACATCGAAGCACTGCCGGCACGCCTCCGTGCCAAATCCGACAAGCAGGCCGTGACCATAAGCGTGAAGGTGCTGGCCGCGTCATCGTTCGTGGCGAACGCCATCATCCAGTACAAAAAGAAAACTCCGGGCATCCGCTTTTACCTCGTGCAGAAAGAAGAATCCACCCTCTACGACATCTGCGTGCAAACCTTCGCGGAATACCGACCGCAAGAGAACCCCGACGAAGAAGTATTCGTGTGTACCGAAGAAATCTTTTTGGCCGTACCCAACAACGCACAATACAAGAAGCGCGACAGCATATCGCTCCACGAGCTGGGCGACACGGACTTTATCGGCCTGTACGGCTCCAAGCAGTTGCACAAGATTTGCAGCGATTTCTGCGACCGCATCGGATTCAAGTCGCACGACATTTTCGAGAGCGATAACGCCCTCGTCGTGAAGGACGCCATCGCGAGCGGCCTCGGCGTCGGGTTCTGGCCCGAATTCTCCTGGGGCAAGGTGGACAGCCGCAAGATCCGCCTGCTGAAAATCACCGATGCCGACTTCAAGCGCGATATCGTGATTACGTACCGCCGCATCAAGCAGGACAACTCCCACCTGGAAAAATTCTACAAGTTCCTGATTGGGCAACTCTCCAAGAAGATGGGCCCAGGCAAGACTGAATAAAGACCGTTTACGAAAATAGCCCCCGATCATTTGGTCGGGGGCAAAATTGTATTACGAAGCTTTTAGCCTTTCACGTGGATCGCAGCAGCGAATTCTTTCAAGAGGGCAGGGTCTTCCACCTTCTCCCAGAGGGTTCCAGTCACGATGATGTTCGCGCCTGCGGCCACGCGGATGGCGGCCGTCTGCGGGTCCTTGATTCCACCGCCGGTAATAATCGTCATCTCGGTGGCCTTGCGGGTATAGGCGATGTGCTCCACCGGCACGGGCTCTTCGGCGCCACTGCCTGCTTCCAGGTACACGTAGCGCATGCCCATGAGTTCTGCAGCGATGGAGTTCACCATGCTGAGCTTGGGCTTATTCGCAGGCACGGGCATAGTTCCGCTGATGTATTCCACCGTCGTGCGCTTGCCGCTGTTGATGAGCTGGTAAGCCGTCGGGATGGCTTCCATGTTGAGCGCACGCACGAGCGCGCCACCGCGCACCTGCTCGTCAATCAGGTAGTTCGGGTTGCGACCGCTCACGAGAGTCATGAAGAGCATCGCGTCGAAACCGGGAACCACCTGCGAAGCTCCACCCGGGAAAAGAACCACGGGCAGATTGACCGCCGCCTTGAGTGCCGCCACCTGCTTGGGGAGCGTAAAGTTCCCGAGGTACGAGCCACCAACGAGCAAAAGGTCGGCGCCGTTTTCGGCCGCCATGGAGCCAGCCTTCACGAAAGCGGCTTCGTCTGACGTATCGGGATCGAGCAGCACCGCAAAAAGCGCGCCGCGTTTTTCGATTTCCGCATTCAAGCGGAGTTCGGTCTTCCCAGGTTTCATAATAGTCCTTTTTTTGCGTTTACCGCACAATTTATGATAAAGATACAATAATTGCATTTTTCAAGCCACCTCAATAGCGTGATACAAACAGACTTTTCCCCATTATTCTCGCGTGGGGCAGGCTCCGCGCCCCGGAGGGGAGAGCGAGCGCCTACCAGAGCTGAAAAAACATATTCTAGAGCGAGTGAGAAACCGGAGGTTTTATACCATATGTAACGAACGAGCGGTCGTAAAGAAGGCGGGCCGAAGCCCGCCTTCCTTTCCTCCTACCCCCGTAGAGAAACCTTCCCCCACCCCCATAGAGGAAATTTCTAGGCTACAGGAAAACTATTCCTTGATGCAACGGACATAACTGAAGCGACCTTCCGGAAGAGCCCATGTACTCCACGAGACCTGCGGGAGAACAAGCCATTTCCCTCCGCGGTCAAACGTAATGACAGACGCGTTTTTATCTTCTTCGTAGGTCGAATCAGGTTTAATAGCGAAATAAGTTCGCTCTTCGGCAGTCACCACGTCAAAACCCGCACCGTACAAGAAGTCCGCAAGATTCCAGTACTCCGTGTCAAACTCCTTTTCAACATGATCCAACAACGCCAACCAATCGTTTGCGGTAGGAAGTCGCCAGCCATCGGGACAAATTCCCTGAATATTGCTGCCAGAGATGCCGAGGGAATCCATTACAGAGTACAAAGCTTCGTAATCGGGATAATACTGCTGGTACACACAAATAGAATCAACTTTGAGAGAATCGCTTGCCGTAAGAGTAAACAGCACGGTATCATCGCTAACTACAGGTGTCCACTCCGCAAAGCATTTTTCATACGAATTCATAATAGCTGCAGAATCCAGGGCCATATAGGCAGGCATAGAATACAGGCCATCATTGGAATTGTACATCAGGTTTTCGGCCAGCCAAGTCACCGAGTCACCATCGATAAGGTACGAGACCGTCTTGTACGTTTTCCCATCGCGCTCATCGGTCAATTCGCCATCACCATGATTAATCGTCCTGAGCGTGGCGGTCCAATGCCCCGACAGACAGACTAAATTGAACAGGCGATCCCCTACATCAAACGCCTCTCCCTCGATTGTTGCAGAGCATTCATCCAGGCGCAACAAAGTGGCCACGAAGTTTTCTTCAAGAAATTTATCGTATTTAGCACTCTCGGACAAGGAATCTTCCTTGACTCGCATGTACCCGTCTAAAGCATTAAGTGACCAATTCGTCCACCGCCCTATTACCACGGAGTCGTTCTCGAACGAGCCATATTCTTCCAGCATTCTTACCGCCGCGCGAGTTTCATCGCGGCCATATAGATAATCGTCTACGAGATTCAGCAGAGCGACATTGTCACGGTCCTCGGCGTTTTCAATATTCTCGAAAGTGAACTGCATGTCAGACATCCCGAACGCATCGAGAATTTCCCGGTCAGCCTGATTCTTCGCCTCCTCGAACGTCATTCCCGTCTTGAACAAATGGACAAGACGGAACCTTTCCAGGGTCGTCATCTTATTGACGTTTACACTGCTGGTTTTTCGCAAATCGACAATGACACTGGGCATGAATACATCCGTGTAAACCCAGCTTCCCCAAATATATTCGTTTCCATCAATGATGTGCGGGGAAACCTCCAGCATTACATACGGGCTATTCAACGAGACACTGTCAAGGGCGAACGTTCCAGTTGCGTCATTGAAAGTTCCGTAAAATACAACCCCTGTCGTATCAAGAGTGGTCGAATCCAGTTCTGACACCCTCATGCCCAAGTTGTGATAATCGAAGTCCACGTCCGAATGCTCGTTTGCCTGTTCTACCACCTGATTGACAAGCTGGTTCAAACGTTGAGCACTACCCTTAATGGAATAATACTGGGAGTTTGCAATAATCCCCGTTTCTTCTCCGGCGCCGCCAAGCGAACTCACGGACTTGGAGTCTTCGGAGCAGCCCGAAACCATCATAAGAAGCACAAACGTCATTACCAAGCACAACGTTGCCCCTATAAAATCACGCCATAGCGCGTTTTGAATCATCTTTTTCATAGCACCCTCCTAAACTTTTTTGTTTAAACTCTTTTTTGTCATCGGGAAGAACTGCACGTTCAAGCGATAGACTTCGTCCGTTGCCGAGTCACGCGTCGCAATCGCAACGAGCTCTTTACGGAATTCAGCAATCTTCCGCACGATTTTTCCGTAGGCATCCCGCGTGATGCCAAGCGTAAGGCCCGAGAAGTGGCGTTCATCCTGTGGCACACCTTCGATAGCATCCAATGCGATTTCGCCCATCTGGCGGTGCAGCCCGCGAACCGCTACGGGCGTCACATCCATAGGCCCCGTAGACACATATGTGTCGGTCTGTACGTAACGGCCTTGTTCATCTTTTTTCAGCAAGCCTGCCTTGACAAGGAAATTCAGCGCCTTGGTCACCTCGGCGGCAGTAATATCCGGGCGGCACGCATGGGCAAGCGCAAGCGGTTTCGCCCCGGGCATCGCGGGCGCCAATTCTCGAATCACCTGGTGCTTCCAGCTTTCAAAATAGCGGAAAGCATCCCCTTCCAGGATCTTGGCCTTGTGCGCATCGGCAATCGAGAGCATTTTCTTGAAGTGCGCTTTTTTATCGGCATCCGTCTTCGCGTTGTCAAACTTGACCATTTCGCAAAAGAACTCCTGCTCGAAATTGACAAGATGCATGGCCTGGGCCACGCGCTTTGCAGCATCATTGCTCAGGTTGAAGCGCCCTTCGCTTATGTATTTAAGGTGAATCGGCGAAGAAAATCCCGCCGCACGTGTGAACTCCTGCCAGGTGAACGCGGACTTGGCCTTTTTCTCGGCGTAATAATCCGCAATATACTGGCGGTAGCTCGTATATTCTAGTACATCTTTCATTGATCCTCCTAACAGGGACCTTTTGGCCCCTTCCCATGAACAATATACCATAATTTTTCAAAAAGCGGTAGATTTATAATAAAAAAATCTAAAAATTTTCAAAATTTCGGCATTTTTTGTATCATTATAGAATAATTTGGCATTTTTCATAATACACACAACATAACAAAATGGTAAAAAAGCAAAGAAGGCGGGCCGAAGCCCGCCTTCCTTTCCTCCTACCCAAAGAGATTTTTGTTAATTCTTGACGCAGCGGACAAGAGTCGGTTCACTGACCTGATCAAATCGGTTGAATTTCCAACTCAGTATACTTTCATGTTCGTTATTGAACATGTAAGCAAATATCGCCGCGTTTTCATCATCTACATCCGGAACAGCAGCATAATTGGTGGTATACATGTCAATTATATCCAACGACAGCAAGTTCGTTGAGTCTTCCAACAAAATGCTCATCGGAGGAACATAATCAAATCCAGTTGCATAGGAATCTCCCAACAACGTTATCGGAGAAATACGCATTTCGGCGTATTTATCGCGAAGGATCGCAAACAAGGTAAGCCAATCGCTGTTATTGGGAATTCTCCAACCATCCGGGCATACGCCTTGATACTGGACCGGCCTCGAATCCGAAATAAATCTGGAATAATCGATGCTCAATTCAGTCTCAGTGTATTTTTCTATGCAATACCGGTACATAGCGGTATCAGAATAATCGTTTTCGCGAGTCCAGCCACCAAAATCTACACGATAGAAGGGATTAAGCGCAACAGGATTAAACGGATACCCCGTCAAGCATCCAGATTCTACAATCATAGAATCACTCGTTCCTTTCCAGGATTCACTTTCTTCGTCATAATAATCTCTATACCTCCAGGCAACCACTTTTAACGTTGACGAATCAAGATTCATCGCAGCACTCCACGCGTAAAAGCGTCCGAAAATTTCACACGTGGGGTCGTTTTCATAACACCTTGTTTTTCCGAGCAGATTCTTTTTCAAAGTGCTATCGACATTCGACGACGTGGTATCTTCAAAGTTCAGGTTCTCCGCCATCCATGTAACGGGCACGCCATTCCAGGTATAAGTCACGGTCTTATATGTTTTGCCATCACGATTATCAACCATCGTTCCCTTTGTATATTCCATTTTTTCGACACCACTAACCCACTTTCCCGAATGACAAACGAATGAATGGGGTTCATAATCAAACTCAACAGAATGGTATTCGCCGTCTCGAGACTCCGTGCAACGACCCAGGCCAGCCTCGTGCGCAATGTAAGCGGCTTCATAGTCAGCCAATTTTATCGTGCTCAAATAATACCCTTCCATGGCCTCCCCAAAAGCGGCAAATACTGCCCGAGGCTTGCCGCCATAGCGCCGTTGCGTGCTTATCAAATGAGTCACAAGCCAATCATTTCCGTAAGGAATCAAAGACACAAGCTCAATGACATAAGGCAATTCGTCATTTTCAAGCGTTTCAAAGTCCCCTAAGTCCTCATAAATACCCAGATTCTCAAGAATTTCCTGTTGCGCTTTTTGACTTGCCTCGGCAAAAGACATTCCTTCGGCAAAATACTGCTGAACAAGGGGAGCTTTCATACGGGTCAACGAATTGACACTTACCTTTTGGCTATCCCGCAAATCAACAATTGCATTCAGAGTTATCGAGAACATGGTAGAACTATCCACATGAACGCCCTCTGAATCAAACCTCATAGGGAGTATCCAAGATAGAGTCCATGCCCCACGCTCACTGCAGTTTTCCGTTATGCAGGAATCTTGCGTTTCAATCAGCACATACGGACTTTCTACAGGGAGCGAATCAAATTTAAACAAGCCGTTATCGTTGTCAATAGTGTCCACAAAATAACGTCCCGTCGTATCAAGCGTCAAGGAATCCAGTTCATAAACAGTCACAATCGTCCCCTTGGGAGCATACTGCGAACTACCGTCGTCCGAAGACTCGCCACCTTGATCCGTCAACATCCGAGGATGCGAATCGCCAACACGACCTGCCAGCGCATACAGTCCCGTCTCTTCGGAAGCGCCGCCCGCCACCGACTTGGAATCGTCATTGGAACAGGCTACCAGCGCCAAGGCAAACAGCGACAATATAAGGACCGTACGTCCGTTTATCTTATCGAGTTTCATAGTGTCCTCCTACCCTATTTTTTTAAATCCTGTTTGTTCGTCATCGGGAAGAACTGGATGTTCATGCGGTACACCTCATCCGTAGAGTCTTCCTTCGTGGCAATCGCGATAATCCTCTTGCGGAACTCGGCGATTTCCTGAACAATTTCATCGTAGGCGCCCTGCGTGAGCCCGAGCGTCAGTCCCGAAAAATTCCTCTTGTCCTGCGGCACGCCCTCGATAGTATCGAGCGCGAGTTCGCCCATCTGGCGGTGCAGACCACGCACGGCAACCGGAGTCACCTCCATCGGGCCGGTAGTCACCGTCTTGTCGGTCTGTACGTAGTTTCCGTTTTCGTCTTTCTGCAGCAGGTCCGCGCTCACGAGGAACTTGAGAGTCTCGCTCACCTCGGCAGCGCTCACCTTCGGGCGGCAAGCACGGGCCATCGCGAGGGGCTTCGCCCCCGGCATCGTCGGCGCCAGCTCACGCAACACCGAATTTTTCCAGTCGCTAAAGTACCGGAAAGAATCCCCCTCCAAAATTTTCGCCTTGTGGCTATCCGCGATGGCAAGCATCCTCTTGAACACGGCTTTCTTGGCGGCATCCGATCCCGCACGGTCAAAAAGGACCATCTCGCAAAAATAATCCTTCTCGTAACCCAGCAAACGCATCGCATCGGCGACGCGCCTTGCCGCATCGTCACTCAGGTTGAACTTGCCCTCGCTCACATATTTAAGGTAAACCGGCGAGGTAAATCCCGCCTTTTTGGCGAACCCCTGCCAGCTAAACGAGGATCTCGCCTTCCTGTCGGCGTAGTAATCCGCGATATACTGACGGTAGTCCGTATATTCGAGTACATCTTTCATTTTTCCTCCTAACGCAATGGCGCCTAGCCATTCTGAGCGTTCCTTTCCGCTCTGAGACAAATATACCCCTAATTTCAAAAAAGTCAATAGCTCACAATATATTTTTTCATTATTTTAAAGAATTTAGGCATTTTTTTGCAAAAACAAACAAAAATTACAGTATTCTACAATATGAATTCTTCGATATCACCCCATGCTTCGCCCCAGAGAATGTCTTTCCTTCTATATTTACAATATGGATTTCTTCACGAGAATCGACATCCCCGCCGCAAATTTCAAGATTGACTACACGAGCCATATCGCATTCTTCGGTTCGTGCTTTGCGGACAACATATCGTCGCAGTTCGCAAACCGTAAGTTCCATACGCTTGCGAACCCGTTCGGGACCGTGTACAACCCCGTCTCCATGGCGCGCCAAGTCAAGGCCATCGCCAGCGGGAAAGTTTTCGGAGAGGACGACATTTTCCAAGATACGCGATGTGACAGGCTTTGGCATTGTTTCGACGCCCACAGTTCCCTTTCGGCAAGTTCCCGCGAAGAATGCATCGAAAAATTAAACGCCGCGACCACCCAGGCGCGCGAATTCTTGCAGAAAGCGGACGTCGTCTTTATTACGCTCGGCACCGCGTTCGTGTACTTCTTAAAATCGACGGGCGACGCCGTCTCGAATTGCCACCGGCAAGACCCTTCGCTTTTTGAACGCCGGATGATTCCTGTAGAAGAATCCGCACGGGCGCTCGAAAGCATCGTGGCCGACCTGCACAGGATCCGCGCCGACATCCGCATCGTCTTTACCGTTTCGCCGCTCAGGCACATGGCCGACGGCGCCCATGAAAACAGCCTTTCCAAGGCAACGCTCCAGCTCGCCATTAATAAAACGGGCGCCGAATACTTCCCGAGTTACGAAATCGTGATAGACGAACTGCGCGACTACCGCTTTTACGCCGACGACATGGTTCACTTGTCCAAAACCGCCGAGGATTACATCTTCGAGCGCATGGTCGAGACGTATTGCAACGAGCGCACACGCGGCGACATCGCCGCCGTCGAGAAGTTCCTCAAAAGCGCAAACCACCGAATCGTGGACGTTGACTCCCCCGCGACACAAGAGTTCAAGAAGAAGCTGGCATCGCAGGCAGCAGAACTCGAACAGCAAATCCCGGGACTATCGCTGCACTAAAAAACATAAAAAAAACATTGCCTTTATACACACAACTTTGTATTTTGTTGTGGTCGCAGTTGATTTCTTTAAAGGAGAACAAATGTTCAAGCAAATAGCGCTCGCATGCGCCCTTGTTGTCACTACATCTTTTGCAAGCTGGGACTTATTCCCGGTTCTTGAAAACCATAAAGGCGAAACACGCGTCGGCATCGAATTTTACGACCAGAGTGAAACACAGTCCCTCCACCCCTATGTAGGGTCTCGCTACACCGTCTTGCCAAATTTAGAATTGGCAGCAACCCTCCCTTACCTCGTAGAACTGAACAGCAATGACAATGGACTCGGCAACCCAACGGCTATGGTCCGCTACCAATTCTTGGAGAACTTGAACGCCTTTGTAGACGTGACCATTCCTACAACTTACGGATACTATACCAACTCCGCTTGGGCATTCTTCTTTGGCGCACAGTATTCCCAAAAATTTGGCATAGTGAATCTCGGTTCACAACTGGGGATGCGCATCGAAACACAGGGAAAAGATAAGATTTCTCCGCCGTTACTCCTTAACGGCGTAATCGAGACCGCCTTTGAATTTGGCAGTCCAATCATTCCATTGATCAATGTGGCCGCAACCATGGAAATCGGAGAGTACTCATACGATGGCGAAAACTACGGCGACAACCATACGGGACACGGAAACGTTTCGCCTGGTGCTGGCGCAACGTTCGTCATCAACCAAACGTTCAGCATACGCGCTTTAGGCAGAATCGCATTCGGCCGGCACTCTGGTGACGACCTCCCGATTGGTGCCTTCTTGCGTCTCAACATGTTCCTGTAATTCGGTGTTTTAATTTAAAATTTCGCAAATTTGGCGGCCTATGGCCGCTTTTTTGGTTTAGCTTTGTTTACATCGTTCGTCCCCTTTTTTGTTTATTTTATATACGGATGCAGCCTGTTTAGGGAAAAAACGAGGACAAAGAAATGAAAATAAAGCATCCCATCTTGGGCATCGCTCTTAGCGTAGCCCTTTTTGGCGTGGGCGTCACAAGCTCATTCGCCGCAGACGAAACTCTCAGATCGTTGGCCGAGAAAAATGGCATCTACATCGGTGCCATTCTGAACTCACAGTGGTTCAGCGGCGGTCTTCCCGGAAACTACGAACAAATTCACAAAGCGCAGTTCAACATCGTCGTCGCCGAAAACGAGATGAAATTCGATGCCACCGAACCAAGCGAAGGCCGGTTCAACTACAGTAACGGCGACAAGATGGTCAAGTACGCTCAGCAGAACGGCATGCGAGTCCGTGGCCATGCCCTCGCTTGGCACAGCCAGGTCCCGGGCTGGGTGAACAACTACAGGAACGACAAGCAGAAACTGCTCAAAGTGCTCAAAAACCACATCCAGAACGTGGTCAGCCACTGGAAGGGCAAAGTCGCCGAATGGGACGTAGTGAACGAGGCCATCAGCAACAACGAACCGATGTGGCGCTCCCAATCCGTCTGGTACCAGGGTATCGGTCCTGAATTCATCGATTCCGCCTTCGTGTGGACGCACGCCGTGGACCCGGACGCAGAACTCTGCTACAACGACTACAACCTGGAACAGGGCGTGAATCCGAAAGCCAAGGCGGGGTTCTTGCTGGAGCAGGTGAAGCGCTGGGTCAAAAACGGCATTCCTATCCATTGCGTGGGTTCCCAGACGCACGTGGAAGACACCACCACCGACAAGCACTTCATCGGTTCGCCGGATAGCCTCCGTTCCCTCGCCAAGGAACTCGCAAAGCTCAACGTCAAGCTGAAAATCACCGAACTCGATATCGGGTTCAAGAGCGGCATCAATGTGAGCAAGAGCGACCTCGAGCGCCAGGGTCAGACATTCCGCCAGTACCTGGACATCATCCTCGAAGAACCGAACGCCGACACCTACCTGATTTGGGGCGTATCCGATAAATGGAGCTGGCTTGGCGGCCTGAACAGGCAGAAGGGCCTTATATACGACGACAACCTGAAACCGAAGCCGGCGTTCGACAGCCTCCTGGTGAGGCTCCAGAACTTCGAGCCGCCTCAAGATACCGCCGCTACGGATACAACCAAGCAAGACACGACCGTCACCGACACCACCAAGAAGGATACGACCGTCAAGGATACAGTTGGACTCGACAGCACCATCTCGATTGCGCGATCTGCTGGCCCGGGCAGCATCACCACGCAACTCTCCGGACACACGCTGTTAATCACTGGCGCCAAGTCTGCCATTGTCGACGTGTTCGACATGCAGGGGCGCCCCGTATTCAGCGCGAAGAACGTGAAGGGTTCCGTCGACCTGAAAATTCCTGAAGGCCTGTACGTGGTACGTGTGCGCGACGGCTCGACAAACCTGACCAGGCGAATCGCGATAAAGTAAGCGATTTCCCTCTGGATAAACTCATAAATAACGAGACCGCGGCAATTACCGCGGCCTTTTTTAGTACAAAATCATCGTTTTTCAATCAAAAACGGCATTTAAAGTGTTACAACACATTTATCCCCGAACCAACCCCATCGTCATATTTTGTGTTTATTTTTCTTTTCAACAAACATTAAGGAGTGAAGATGAGAACAAAGCCTTATCTTATGGGCGCCATGGTTGGTGTCGCCCTTCTTGGCGCAAGCGTCACGAACGCCTTCGCCGCCGACGAGACCCTTCGATCCCTGGCCGAAGAACGCGGCCGCTACATCGGAGCCATCCTGAACAGCGAATGGTTCGGTGGCAGAATCGAATCGCAGTTCGAACAAATTCACAAGGCACAATTTAACGCTGTCGTTGCCGAGAACGAGATGAAGTTCGACGCCACGGAGCCCAGCGAAGGCAGGTTCAGCTACGGCAACGGCGACAAGATGGTCAAATACGCGCAACAGAACGGCATGCGCGTCCGTGGCCACGCCCTCGCCTGGCATAGCCAGGTCCCGAACTGGGTAAACAACTACAAAGGACAAAAAGACAAGCTGTTCAAGGTGCTCAAGAACCACATCGAAAACGTGGTCAGCCATTGGAAAGGCCAAATCGCCGAATGGGACGTGGTAAACGAAGCCATCAACGACAATAACAACCACGGCTGGCGTTCTTCCGGTTCCGTCTGGTTCGAGACTCTCGGCGCAGACTTTCTCGATTCCGCCTTCGTGTGGGCGCACGCCGCCGACCCCGACGCAGAACTCTGCTACAACGACTACGCCATCGAATGGGGTTTAGGTTCCGGTAGCAAGGCAGGATTCGTTTTGGAACAGGTGAAGCGTTGGAAAAAGAACGGGATTCCCATCACCTGCGTAGGGACGCAGACCCATATCGAAATCTCGCACGAAACCACACCGAAAAACGTCCGCGACTTCGCCAAGGCTCTCGCCGAACTGGGAATCACACTGAACATCACCGAGCTCGACATCGGATTCCCGAAGGGTTCCGCAAACAGCCTGAGCGCAAAGGACTACCAGAAACAGGGCCATCTCTACCGCCAGTTCATGGACGTATTCCTCGAAGAACCGAACATGGGTGAATTCATGATCTGGGGCGTGACCGATGCGCACAGCTGGCTCGACGGTAGCCAGGGCAAGACCCAGGGGCTCATCTACGACAAGCAATACAAGCCGAAGCCCGCTTATGACAGCCTTATCGTAAGCCTCAAGGCGCACGCCCCGTCCGAAGTGATTTCGCCGTACTCGAGCAACACTCCCGAAAGTTCTTCGTCAACGGATGTGTCATCTTCGTCGAGTACTATAACCATCAAGGCGTCTATGGCTCCGGCAAGCCTGTCCATGCAGGTTTCAGGCCATACACTGCTTATCGCGGGTACGCAGTCCGCCATGGTCGACGTGTTCGACATGCAGGGTCGCCCGGTATTCAGCGCCAAGTGCGAAACGGGTTCAATCGAATTGAAGAACGTTTCCGAAGGATTGTACGTGGTGCGTGTGCGCGAAGGCTCAGCAAGCCTGACCAAGCGCATCGCGATAAAGTAGATTCCAGGACTTAAACATTGGGGCCGCGGCAATTTGCCGCGGCCCTTTTCTCGACCATTCGGCCGAGTTCCTCCTACCCAGGCTCTCGCTGTCTAGTTCTTGACACAGCGGACAAGGAACGTACCATTTAATTGCTGAAGGTTATAGAGAATGGCGAAGTCAATGACATTCAGGTCATAACCAAGCGCAATTTTCGGCATTTTTACTCTATCCGTAATGCGGGAGAAATGCACTCCGTACGAAGACTTTTTCTCGTCAGATTGGAAATCGGGGATGGACATAAACTGATAACCATAGCCAGAGCCACCTATTCTCAAGTGATTTTCGTCTCCCCGTACGCGAATCACGGGTTTCAAACCGAATCCAGTCGCAACATCATCCGCAAGCATGGTTCCCGCATCCGAGATTTCGATGTTGTATTCATTTGCGACATATTCGAGCAACGAAATCCAATCGTCTATATTGGGTATCCTCCAGCCATCGGGGCATACTCCCTGGAGCGGCTTTGACTGCGGAATGAATTTCTCGTGATTCCAGTCCCATCCATCCCAAGACACGTCCCCAATCAAGGGTGCACAATACGTTGTGACATTTTCCTCCCATTCCTGACATATCGAATTGTCAGCAGCATCTATACAATTGATTTCAGGCCCTCCACACCGTTTATCCAAAATCGTCGTGTCGCCTTGAGGTTCTATTCTATACACGTCCACTTCATTTTTCCCGATATTTGCACCTGCAAACCACACATAAAACCTTCCATTGACATCTCCCGAAACGTCGTTACCAAAAGTGCTCGTATTCTTCATCAAATGAGCTTTCAACGCGCTGTCGATCGAGGCCGATGTCGTATCGGCGAAGTTCAAGTTCTCGGACATCCAGGTTTGCTGTTTTCCATTGATAGTATATGTTACCGTATTGTAGGTTTTCCCGTCTCGATCATCTGTCATGGCCCCCCTCGTATAGCTTATCTTTTTGTAACCCATATCCCATTTGCCGGAACGGCAGACAAACGAAATACCCTCTTTAAGGACCACTTCATCTTCTCGCTGTTCAGTGCACTTTCCAAGGCCATAGGAATGCGCCAAATATCCCACCTTATATTCGAACAGCTTGACTACATTCTGGTATTTCTCTTTTACCTTTTCCCCCAAAGCAGCGAATGCTTTTGACGATGCCAGCCTATACCATTCATACTCGTCACCCATTCGCCAACCTTCGCTTTCACCGCTCAGAATCAACAGCCTTACAAAGGCCAATTCCGACTCGGTGCCATTTTTTAGACTTTCAAAGCTTCCCAAATCTTCATATACGCCGTATTCCTCAAGGATTTCGCTTTCCGCCTGCTTGTTCGCCACAGCAAAGGAAGTCCCCGCGGCGACAAGTTCGCGCAACCGCTGAACCTTCATGTCGGTCAATATATTTACACTGATATTCCCAGACTGTTGAATATCCACGATCGCTTTTAACAACCGCGGGAACTTGTTTAATTTTCCAGTTCCCGTCGAATCAAGATCCTCAAGTATCGTAGCAGCGATATTCGGTTCGCTTTTCTCGATACAATTCGGGGTGTAACACGAATCTAGCACTTCCACCAACACATACGGGCTCTTGAGCGAGATACTGTCAAACGAAAAATCTCCGCTGGCGCCACGAACCGTGTCGGTAAAGAACCGTCCTGTCGTATCAAGCGTTGTGGAATCAAGTTCATATATTGTCACAATCGCCTCGTCCAGGGAATCCAAAACCAGATTGGATTTTTGTAAAGTATCACCGTTATCTTTCATGGCCACAAAAGTCATGGGAACCAAGTCGCCAACCTTCCCTGCCACGGTAATATTTTTCAACGCATAGATTCCCGTCTCTTCTGCAGTCCCGCCATCGGCTATGGACTTGCCGTCTTCGGAACATGCTGCGAACATAAAGACGAGCAGCATCGCCATTTTGCAGACAACCTGTCTGTCAATCTTTAAGTAGTTCATGATATCCTCCTAACCGTTTTTATTAACATTCTTGTTCGTCATCGGGAACAGCTGCATGTTCAGGCGATAGACCTCGTCTGTCGCAGCGTTCTTGCGTGCAATAGCGACAATACGCTTACGGCAATCGGCGATTTCTTGCACAATTTCCTCGTAGCCTTCACTCGTAATGCCAAGCGTAATGCCCGAAAAATGGCGTTTGTCCTGCGGAACGCCCTCGATGGCCTCGAGCGCGAATTCGCCCATCTGGCGGTGCAAGGCGCGAACAGCCACGGGAGTCATCTCCATGGGGCCCGTCGTGACGGATTTTTCCGTCTGTACGTAATTCCCCTTCTTGTCTTTCTTGAGCAGCCCCGCCTTGACCAGGAAGTTCAGCGTTTCGGTGACTTCGGCAGCGGTAATTTCGGGGCGGCAGGCGTGCGCAAGCGCAAGCGGCTTTGCCCCGGGCATCGCAGGCGCCAGTTCACGGATAACCGGATTCTTCCAGTTTCCAAAAAAGCGGAAAGAGTCGCCTTCCAGGATTTTGGCCTTGTGCGCATCGGCAATTTCAAGCATCCTGTTGAAGGCGACCTTCTTTTCGGCGTCCTTTTTCGCATGGTTGAACTTGACCATCTCGGCGAAATAGTCCCGTTCGTAATCGGCAAGGCGCATGGCAGCAGCCACGCGGGCCGTCGCCGCCTCGCTCAGGTTGAAGCGCCCTTCGCTCACGTATTTAAGGTAGACTCGCGAGGAAAAACCGGCCTCGTCCGCGAACTCCTGCCAGGTGAATGCGGATTTCGCCTTCCTATCGGCGTAGTAATCCGCAATATACTGGCGATAGCTCGTATATTCTAGTATTTCTTTCATTTGTTCCTCCTAGAGAACGGCTGTAGACTTTAGGCGTCCCTTTCGCTCTCAAAAACAAATATATCACCTATTTTTAAAAAAGTCAATAGTTTTACAACACAAAATTTGTTTTTTATTAAAAAATACGCATTTTTAAAGATTAGTTTTGAAAATTGCGCATTTTTCACAACACGCACGAAAACGAGAGGCGCAGGCTTTAGAATCTGCAAAGCAGATAAAAAAAGCCCGCGGCCATCAGGTCGCGGACTCCTAAATGCGTCTATACAGCTATTACAACACGCCGTGGCAGGTGCGGCTGATGACGTCGTCCTGCTGTTCCTTCGTGAGCGAGAGGAACTTGACGGCGTAGCCGGAAACGCGGATGGTGAAGTTCGCGTATTCGGGCTTTTCCGGGTGGGCCTGCGCATCGAGCAGCTTTTCCACGCCGAACACGTTCACGTTCAGGTGGTGTGCGCCCTGGGCAAAATAGCCGTCCATCACGGTCACGAGCTTCTGGGCGCGTTCGTCGTCGCTGTGGCCGAGGGCGTTCGGGCTGATGGTCTGCGTATTGCTGATGCCGTCGAGTGCGTATTCGTACGGGAGCTTGGCAACAGAGTTGAGCGAAGCAAGCAAGCCGTTCTTTTCGGCACCGTAGCTCGGGTTTGCACCAGGGGCGAACGGGGCGTTGGCCGGACGGCCGTCGGGCAAGGCACCGGTGGCCTTGCCGTACACGACGTTACTTGTAATCGTAAGGATGGAAGTCGTCGGTTCCGCATTGCGGTAAGTGTGGTGCTTCTTGATCTTCGCGATGAATTCCTTCAGGAGCCACACGGCGATTTCGTCGGCGCGGTCGTCGTCGTTGCCGTACTTCGGGAAGTCTCCCTTCACCACGAAGTCCTTCACGAGGCCGTCGTCGCCACGAACCGTCTTGACCTTCGCGTACTTGATGGCGGAGAGGCTGTCGACCACATGGCTGAAGCCTGCGATACCCGTAGCGAACGTGCGGCGCACATCGGTATCGATGAGGGCAAGTTCAGCAGCTTCGTAGTAGTACTTGTCGTGCATGTAGTGGATCAGGTTCAGCGTGTTCACGTAGATACCTGCGAGCCATTCCAGCATGATGTCGTACTTGTGCATCACTTCGTCGTAGTCGAGGTATTCGCTCGTAATCGGGGAGAGTTCCGGACCAATCTGCATGCCGGGCACCAGACCGCCCTTTTCGTCCTTGCCGCCGTTGATGGCGTAGAGGAGAGCCTTCGCGAGGTTAGCGCGGGCACCGAAGAACTGCATTTCCTTACCGGTCTGCGTAGCGGACACACAGCAGCAGATGCTGTAATCGTCCCCCCATACCGGGCGCATCACGTCGTCGTTCTCGTACTGGATGGAGCTCGTCGTCACAGAAATGTAGGCGGCGTATTCCTTGAAGTTCTCGGGCAGGCGCTTGGTGTAGAGCACCGTGAGGTTGGGTTCCGGAGAGGGACCCATGTTCTCGAGCGTGTGCAAGAAACGGAAGTCGTTCTTGGTGACCATGGAGCGTCCGTCCTGGCCCATACCGCCGACTTCGAGGGTGGCCCACACCGGGTCGCCGCTGAAGAGCTGGTTGTAGCTTTCGATACGGGCAAACTTGACCATGCGGAACTTCATCACCATGTGGTCCACGAGTTCCTGCGCTTCGCTTTCGGTGAGCGTGCCGTTCTTGAGGTCGCGTTCGATATAGATGTCGAGGAAGGTGGAGATGCGGCCCACACTCATGGCGGCGCCGTTCTGAGTCTTGATGGCGGCGAGGTAGCCGAAGTAGAGCCACTGGAACGCTTCGCGTGCGTTTACTGCGGGTTCGGAAATATCGAATCCGTAACTTGCGGCCATCACCTTCATCTGCTGCAGGGCGCGGATCTGTTCGGCCACTTCTTCGCGCAGGCGGATGACGTCGTCGGTCATGGTGCCGTCGCCAATGTGGGCGAAGTCGTTCTGCTTCTGCTTGATGATGTAGTCGATACCGTAAAGGGCCACACGGCGGTAGTCGCCAACGATACGGCCACGGCCGTAAGTATCCGGAAGACCGGTGAGCAAGTGCGCCTTGCGGACGGCGCGGATTTCCGGAGTGTAGGCGTCGAACACGCCCTGGTTGTGCGTCTTGTGGTATTCGGTAAAAATCTTGTGGAGTTCGGCACTCGGCTTGTAGCCGTATTGCATACAAGCTTCTTCGGCCATCTTGATACCGCCGAACGGCATAAAGGCGCGCTTGAGCGGCTTGTCGGTCTGCAGGCCCACGACCTTCTCGAGGTCCTTCAGGGATTCGTTGATGTAGCCCGGTTTGTGGCTCGTGATGGTCGAGACGATGTCGGTGTCCATGTCGAGGACGCCGCCGTGCCTGCGCTCTTCGGCCTGCAGGCCCTGCAGTTCGTCCCACAGTTTCTGGGTTGCGTCCGTCGGTCCTGCGAGGAAGGACTTGTCTCCGTCGTAGGCGGTGTAGTTGCGTTGAATAAAGTCGCGGACGTTGATCTCGTCTTGCCAGAGTCCGCCTTCAAAACCTTTCCATGCGTCAATCATGTTTCTGCTTTCCTTCTTTGTGCTTTTTTCTTGCATCAATATAGAAATAAGGAAGCCGGACTGAAGGGCTTGGAATGGAATATTTTTGAACCTTCCATAGACCCAAAAATTTCGCGTTTTTAGGCAGTGTAGGCTAATTGATTTACTGGCAACAAGTTAGGTTTTAGGTAACTTCTTGAGCTCATGCAAAAGCATCACCGTACCGATGATGGCCGCCCCTGCATCGGCAATGGGCTGCGCCATAAACACGCCCTGCAGTTCAAAGAAATGCGGCAGCACGAGCAAAAAGGGAATCAGGAGAATCACCTGGCGGCAGGCGTTCAGGAACATCGAACGGAAAGCCTTTCCCGTCCCCTGGAAAAAGCTTCCCGAAATCATCCCGAAGGGAATCATGAAGAACGCCGCGCCGAAGATTCTCATGGCCCAGGCGGAGACCTTCTGCAAGTCGATGTCGTTGGGCGCGAAGGGCGCCACGAGCGCTTCGGCCTGCCACATCATGAGGCCCCAGGCGACAACCATAAAGCCAAGCGCATAGATGAACGTGAACTTGAGAGTTGCCTTGACGCGGCTGTTGAGGCGGGCGCCGTAATTGTAGCCAATAATCGGTTGCGTGCCGTGCACAAAACCGAGGAGCGGAAGCAGTATGAACGAAGCGATGCTGTTCACGATGCCGAACGCCGATATCGCCATGTCGCCGCCCGACAAGCTTTCCGTCGCAGCGAGGCTCACGTTCCCGTAGGTAGTGAGGCTCCAGGCGAGAATGGCGTTCATCAGGCTGTTGCATACCTGCATGAGTGAAGGCGGGATACCGAGGATGACAATCTTACGCACGTAGGCGAAGCGCAACTTCATGTGGCGCCAGCGGATGCGGATGGGAGTTCCCTTCTTTACGAAGAACTGCGTAATGAGCGATGCGGAAACCAGCTGCGAGCAGATGGTCGCCCAGGCGGCGCCTTCGATTCCCCAGTGGAACTTCATGATGAAGAGCCAGTCGAGCACGATATTCGTGACAGCACCGATAATCTCACGGAACATGGCCGTTTTCGGGTGGCCCATCGAGCGGATAAAGTGGTTCATGCCGGGGGCTATGGTCTGGAATGCCGCGCCACACAGCAAAATACGCATGTAGCTGCTCGCGACAGGCAACGTCTGGTCGCTAGCACCAAACAGCCGCAACAGCGGCTCCATGAAAATCTCGCCCATCGTGAAGGTGAAAACCGCCATCAATATGAGCAGCGAGAACGAGTTGTTCAAGATGATGCTCGCCTGGATATATTTCTTTTGCCCGAGGCGAATCGCGAAGAGGGTGTTGCCGCCCACGCCAATCATCATCGACATCGCCATGATGAACAGGCATATCGGGAAGCAGAGCGTAATTCCCGCGATTCCGAGGCTGCCAACCCCCTGCCCCACGAAAAAGCGGTCCACGATGTTGTAGAGCGCGTTCACGAGCATGCTGATGATGGAAGGAACCGAGAACTGCAAAACCAGTTTCGGGATGCTTGCCGTGCCGAAGGAGTTCAGTCGCTGGGAGTAGAATTGGCTCATCGGCGCCCAAAGTTAGAAATTTCTGCCGCTATTTGCTATCTTTGTGCCGTAAAAATCAAAAGGTAAAGCTATGGCTGAAAAAATGACTTCTGCGCAGGTGCGCGAATCCTTTATCAAGTTCTTTGAATCCAAGGGCCACCTCTTTGTGCGTTCTTCGCCGGTGGTTCCGCATGACGACCCGACGCTCATGTTCACGAACGCGGGCATGAACCAGTTCAAGGCCATCTTCCTGGGCGACAATCCGAAGGGCTGGAAGCGCGCATGCAATAGCCAGAAGTGCCTCCGCGTGTCCGGTAAGCACAACGACCTCGACGTGGTGGGCCGCGACAACTACCACCACACCTTCTTCGAAATGCTCGGCAACTGGAGCTTCGGCGACTACTATAAGAAAGAAGCTATTTCTTGGGCTTGGGAACTCCTGACCGAAGTTTGGAAGCTCCCGAAGGAACGCCTCTTTGCGACCGTCTATCAGGACGATGATGAAGCCTGGCAGATTTGGAAGGACGTGTCCGGTCTTCCGGATGACCGCATCATGCGTTTTGACGCCCACTCCAACTTCTGGGAAATGGGCGACACCGGTCCGTGCGGCCCCTGCTCCGAAATTCACTACGACCGCGGCGACCTCGCTACGCAGGCCGAGACGTTCAAGGACCCGATCAAGGGCGTGAACGGCGAAAACGACCGCTACATCGAAATTTGGAATAACGTGTTCATGCAATACGAACGCGTGAGCGACGGCTCCTTGATTCCGCTGAAGGCTAAGAATGTCGATACCGGTATGGGCTTCGAACGTATCTGCGCTATTCTGCAGGGCAAGACCAGCAACTACGACACCGACGTGTTCACCCCGATTATCGCTAAGATCGCCGAACTCTCCGGCGTTCCGTACAACGATGGCGAAGCCGGCACCCCGCACCGCGTGATTGCCGACCACATCCGCGCAATTTCTTTTGCTATTGCCGATGGCGCTCTCCCGAGCAACGAAGGCCGTGGCTACGTGCTTCGCCGCATTCTCCGCCGCGCAAGCCGCTTTGCCCGCCTGCTCGGCCAGAAGAAGCCGTTCATTTGCCAGCTCGTTCAGGTTCTCGCCGACACGATGGGCGATGCCTTCCCGGAAATCCGCGAACGCAAGGAATTCGTGGCCTCCGTGATCAAGAGCGAAGAAGAAAGCTTCATCCGCACGCTCGACGCCGGCCTCGAACGCTTCGCCGCCATCTCCGCCGACTTGAAGAAGGGCGACAAGATTCCGGGCGACAAGGTGTTCTTGCTCTATGATACCTATGGATTCCCGCCGGACCTCACTGGCATTCTCGCCGAAGAAAAGGGCCTCCTCATTGATGAAGAAGGCTACGAGAAGTGCATGGAAGAACAGAAGGCCCGCGCCCGCGCCAACATGAAGCAGGGCATCAACACGATGGGTACCGAAGGCTGGACGCAGTACAGCGAAGAAAGCACCAAGTTCGTGGGCTACGAACTCTCCGCTTGCGAAACGAAGGTCGTGCGTTGGCGTGAAGACAAGGGCGTTTTGAGCATCGTGCTCGAAACCTCTCCGTTCTATGCCGAAATGGGTGGCCAGGTCGGCGACAAGGGAACGCTCGTTTCTGCTGATTTGGAAATTGACGTGTTCGACACCGTGAAGGTGAACGACACCGCCCTCTGCCGCGGTAAGGTGAAGAAGGGTACGGCCAACGAAGAGACTATGAGTGCCGTATTCATGGCTACCGTCGACAACGACCGCCGTAACGATATCCGCAAGAACCACTCCGCCACTCACTTGCTGCAGGCCGCTCTCCGCCAGGTGCTCGGCACCCACGTGCAGCAGCAGGGTAGCTTCGTTTCGAACGAACTTCTCCGCTTCGACTTCAGCCACTTCAACGCGATGACCGCCGAAGAAATCCAGAAGGTTGAAGACATCGTGAACGCGAAGGTGATGGAATGCCTGCCGGTCAACACCCAGGTGATGGGCGTTGACGAAGCTAAGGCAAGCGGAGCCATGGCTCTGTTCGGCGAAAAGTATGGCGACGAAGTCCGCGTCGTGAAGATGGGCTGCGCAAACGAAGAATTCTCCAAGGAACTCTGCGGTGGCTTGCATGTGCAGAACACCGGTAACATCGGCCTCGTGAAGATTATTAGCGAATCCAGCGTGTCTGCTGGCGTGCGCCGTATCGAAGCCGTTTCTGGCCGTGGCGCCTTGAGCCTCCTCCGTGCCGGTACGCAGATTCTTACGGCTCTCCGCGAACAGCTCCGCTGCAAGGACGTCGAAGTTCTCGACCGCATTCAGCAGTCCTTCGCCAAGACGCAGAACCTCGAAAAGAGTCTGCAGTCCGTGAAGCTCGAACTTGCGACCCTCGCCGCTGCCGAACTCCTGAACGGTGGCATCAACGTGATGGGCGTGAACCTCTACGTCCGCGAACTTTCCATCCCTGACGAAAAGTACAAGAACTTGCTGGACGGCGTTCAGAACAAGCTCGACAGCGACAGCGTCGCTGTGATTGCAAACAAGGACAACGGTTCCGGTAGCATCGCCGTGATGGTCGGCAAGAACGTTCAGGCCAAGGGCATCAAGGCCGGTGACCTCGTCAAGGATCTCGCCGCTGCTTGCGGTGGCCGCGGCGGTGGACGCCCCGACCGCGCTCAGGCCGGTACCAAGGAAGTCGAAAAGATTGCCGGTGCTATTGCCAACGCCAACAACTGGATCCGCGCAAAGCTCGGAGCCTAGTTTAGAGTCTATGAAGCAAAAAACGTCCCGGAAGAATCCGGGGCGTTTTTCTTTTGTTTGGGGGAGGAGATTAAGTTTTTCGGACTTTCAAGGCTTATTCAGCCTCGCGGGTCATGCGGAGCTTGCAGAGACCATCTTCGAGAACCACGTTGAACGGGGAGAGGTTAACCTTTTCCATTTCCCAGTTTCCGGTGCCCCAGTGGTCGGAAAGGTAGGCTTCGTCAAAGTCATCCTGCCAAAGCTGCGTAAAGCCCTTGGTATCGGCATCGTACGAGTAGACACGCACATAGTCGATAATCTGTTCCTGCGGGCCGGCTGCCAGTTCGTCACCGGTAAACTTGCCCACCCACGCTGTACTCTTGGACGCCCAGAGGTTGAAGCGGAGGGACTGTTTCTCGGTCAAGAAAGCCACCTGGTCCTTGTCGGCATGCGTACCGCGTTCAATACCCAATGTATCGCGACGGATTTCCACGCTGTCGATTTCCCATGCGACGTATTCCGGAGTCCACACGATAGCGTAAAGATGGAAGTCCTGCGTAGCGTCAAAGCCGAATTCATGCAGGGGCTTGCTCTCGGAAGTCGTATTCGACCTGATGGACGGATCACCTTCGCGGGTAATGATGTTGGACTGCCACATTGTGCCGCCCTTACCCAGCACCTCGATATCGATTTCATTCCACACATACTCCTTCTTCATCCAGGAATCATCGTAGTAGAGGAACATCGAGCTCACGGATCCCGGAATCGAGACCATCTTCATGCGGGCTTCAAATCGGCCGTAAAGGAACTGGTCCTTACCGCTGAGTTCCGCACCGTAATAAGCGTACGACACCGGCCCCGCCACAGACGACGAAGACTCAATGAGAACGGCGGAAGATGCAGGCAGGATTGCCGCAGAAGATTCCGGGACGGTTTCGTCGGCAGGCGCCGTAGTAGTTTCGGCCGAGCAGGCGAGCAACAAAGCCACCGGCAAGGCCATCGCGATAGATAAAAACTTTTTGGTTTTCATAATAAACCTCTCCTGTTACGCTTCAAAGATACACTCTACGCCGGAGCCCAGCACGTACTTCGCTCACCAAACAGTCACAACTGTATCAACTGTATCAAATTTGCCTTATGCCCGCCAAGTTTTTATATTTGTCGCATGGCAACGGGATACATCAATAAACTGGAAACGTTCGGCTCGGTAGACGGGCCCGGCGTGAGGTTCGTCATATTCGTGCAGGGATGCCCGATGCGCTGCCAGTTCTGCCATAACCCCGAGACCTGGGAGTTCGGGTGCAACGGCACGGGAGCCTTCGAAATTTCCGCAAGCGACTTGCTAAAGAAGGCGCTCCGTTACCAAAGCTACTGGGGCAAGGACGGCGGCATCACCGTCAGCGGAGGCGAACCGCTCGCGCAGATAGATTTCATGGTGGAGTTCTTTGAGCTTGCCAAGGCTGCGGGCGTGCACACCTGCATCGACACCTCGGGCGTTAACTTTGTACGTAACGAGCCGTATTTCGGCAAGTTCAAGCGGCTCATGAAGTCAACGGACTTGCTGCTCGTAGACATCAAGAACATCGATCCCGCCGAGCACAAGAAACTGACTGGACACAGCAACGAGAACATCCTCGACATGTTCCGCTATCTTGACGAAATCGGCAAGCCCATCTGGATTAGGCACGTGCTAGTGCCCGGCATGAGCGACAACGACGAGCTCCTCGAGCGCACCCGCGCCTTTATCGACACGCTCCACAATGTAGAGAAGGTAGAGGTTCTCCCCTACCACGCCCTCGCGCTCGCCAAGTACCAGCAGCTCGGCATCGACTACGCACTCAAAGACGTGAAGTCACCATCGCCGGAACGGATTGCAAACGCGAAAAAGATTCTCGAAACTGCAAAGTATACTCGCTGAAAAAATAGACCCTCGACTTAGCGAGGGTGACGTCATTCTCGCGTAGGCGAGCGGACAGCACTTAACAACTTGTTGTTTAGTGCGCATGGCCACCAAGGTGGGAATCTTTTAAGCATAGTCAAACAAATCCCTCCACTCCGGATTCTTCTCATTGATGAGCCTTTCTTTCCATTCACGGTTCCAATGTTTCAACTGTTTTTCTCGTGCAATAGCATCGTTCACAAATTGAAACCTTTCAAAATAAACGAGCCGGTCTACATTATACTTTGCAGTGAATGAAGCGGGATCAATTTTTGACTTATGCTCAAGGATTCTCCTTTTCAAATCATTTGTAACTCCAATATAAAGAACCGTTTTCTTATAGTTACTCATGATATATGTCGCAAAAGGCGTTATCTCATTGACATCCATAAATCATTTCCTCCATTAAAAAGACCCTCGCCTTCGCGAGGGTGACAATTCAATACGAAGTATTACGCAGTTTATTATCCCTTGATAGCGTCGCCCATCGAGAACATCGGCATATACATTGCAATCAGGAGGCCACCGACAGCACCGCCGAGGAACACGATGATCAACGGTTCGATCATACTCACAACGCTGTCCACTGCAGCGTCAACTTCTTCGTCATAGAAGTCTGCCAACTTCAAAAGCATGCCGCCCAGGTTACCGGTCTTTTCACCCACGCCGGTCATCTGGATAACCATGGGTGGGAAAATACCTACTTCGGTCATGGGGTCGGCAATACTCTTACCACCGGCAATACCGATGGCAATCTTACCGATGGCCTGTTCCACCACCTTGTTGCCTGCCGTGGAGGCCACGACCTTCAAGGCTTCCATCACGCTCACACCTGCATTCAACAGGGTACCGAGAGTTCTCGAGAAGCTTGCCGTTGAAGACTTGATCGTGAGGTCACCTATCTTGGGCACCTTCAACATAAACTTGTCGAATGCGAATCGCGCCGCGGGAACCTTCAATGCCATCTTGAAGCCAACAATCAACAAGACGACGGCGACGAACAAGAACGCGCCGTTGTCGCGGAGGAAGTCGGATATGCTCATCACCACCTGGGTCGGAGCAGGAAGTTCCGCATCCAACGCGGCGAACTGTTCGGCAAAGGTCGGCACCACGAACGTCATAAGGGCAATCACCACAACGATACCGACGATGATAACCATCACCGGGTAAGTCAAGGCTTTTTTCACCTTGCGCTTAAGGCGCATACTGTTTTCCATGGTTTCCGCAAGACGCTGGAGAATCCCTTCAAGGATACCGCCCGCTTCACCGGCCGCCACCATGTTGCAATAGAGGGAGTCGAACACCTTCGGATGGAGCGCCAAGGCATCTGCCAAAGACGAACCGCCGTTGATGGACTGCGTCACCTTGTGGACAACGCTCTTGAGTTCCGGGTTCTCGCACTGTTCCTCGAGGATGTTCAAGCACTGCAACATCGGAAGACCGGCAGAACACATGGACGAGAACATACGCGTAAAGCGCGTGAGGTCTTCGTGCTTGATACCCGTACCAATCTTGATCTTGATTTCGGTCGGCTTTTTCTTGAGGCTCACGATTACCAGGCGGCGACGCATGAGCATGGCTTCGGCTTCGGCCTTGTCCTTAGCCTCGAGCGTACCTTCGAAATTGTTTCCCTGGGAATTTTGCGCCTTGTATAGGAATTCTGCCATCGATTAAACTCCTTCCTTAACAAACAGCTGTTCCAGCTGGTCGGGACTCGGAGAGCGGGCTAGCGCCTCGAAGCGGTCGACCTTGTGGTTCTTCACCAGTTCGCACAAGCACATGTTCATCGTGTTCATGCCGAACTTCTGACCGATTTCAATCATCGATTCAATCTGGTGCACCTTGTCGTCGCGGATAAGCGCACGGATACCCGGAGTCACGCTCATGATTTCGTAAGCCATCACGCGGCCGCCACCAATCTTGGGAACGAGAGTCTGGCATATAACGCCCTGGAGCACGAACGAAAGCTGCGTACGCACGGTCTGCTGTTCACCCTTGGGGAACGCGTCCACCACGCGGTTGATGGTCTGCACGCAGGAGTTGGTATGCAAAGTCGCAAAGGCCAAGTGACCCGTTTCGGCAATCGTAAGTGCCGCACGGATAGTCTCGAGGTCACGCATTTCGCCGATGAGCACCACGTCGGGGTCCTGACGGAGCGCCATCTTAAGCGCCTGCGAGAAACTGTTGGTATCGCTGCCGACTTCACGCTGGTTGATCATGCACCCCTGGTGCTTGTGCAAGAATTCAATCGGGTCTTCCACCGTCAAGATGTGGTCGTGACGTTCCTTGTTGATCTTGTCAATCATGGCGGCGAGCGTCGTGGACTTACCGGAACCGGTCGCACCGGTCACCAGCACCAGCCCGGAGGGGCGGGTCGTGAATTCGGCCAAAATCTTCGGGAGGCCGAGTTCCTTGAAGGTCTTGATTTCGAGCGGGATGATACGCAAGGCGAGGGCGACACAACCGCGCTGCAGGTAGGCGTTAGCACGGAAGCGGGCCAGGTTCGCGATACCGAAGGAGAAGTCGCATTCCTTGTTCTGTTCAAAGGACTTCTTCTGCAGCTCGTTCATCAGGCTGTAGGTCATACGCATGGTTTCATCGGGTTTAAGCTTGTCGTCCCCGATAGGCGTCAACTTGCCAGAAAGACGGATAAGGGGGGGTGCACCTGCGGTAATATGCAAGTCGGAAGCCCCTCGTTTCACCATTTCGGATAGAAGATCTTGAATATTGTATGCCATATTGCAGAATATAATTTAAAAAGCCCCGAAAAAAACATAAATTCTCTATAGATATGCGGCATATCACCCTCAAATTGTCGGCCGTACTGGTCCTGGCAGCCATTTTGGTCCTTGCATACCATGTGTACAAGGAGCAGTCTAGGCCATTCCAGGAAATGCCCAAGACTGTCGCAAACTTTGCCGGGTTCAACACCGAAGGTGAAAAGGCGGAATACTATTTCGAGCGCGGGGCCGTCACCCTGATTGTGCTGAGCGCGAGCTGGTGCCCCGCCTGCATCGCAGAAATGCCCATCCTCAAGAGGCTGCACAAGGACTACTCCCCGAAGGGATTCAAAATCCTCATGATCAGCGAAGACGACAACATCAAAGTGGCGGCGCGGTTCAAGAAAATGCAGGCCATGCCCTGGACCGTCATCCACTGGAACTACGACCTCATGAACGCACTGGGCAACCCGCGCGTCTTGCCCGTATCGTACCTGGTCGACGGCAACGACGACATCGTCAACATTTCGGCGGGCATCATCGACGAAAAAAAGATGCGCTCTAACATAGAGCGCATCCTCAAATAGCTGTATCCTGTTCAGATTACCGCAAGTTCGCGGTCCCACCTTCAAGCAATGGGGCTCGGGAAAAGAATCACGTCCGCAATCTCGCTCTTGCCGAGCGCGAGCATGAATAGCCTGTCGAGACCGAGCGCCACACCGGAGCATTCCGGCATGCCCGACTCGAGCGCCGCCAGGAACCTCTCGTCGAGCGGCGGCAGAGACTTCCCCGCCTTGCGACGGATATCCAAATCCGCTTCAAAGCGGCGGCGCTGTTCGGCAACGTCCGTCAGTTCCGTATAGCCGTTACAGAGTTCCACCTTGTTCACAAAGAGTTCAAAGCGTTTGGCCCAGGTAAGGCCGTCCTTGTCCACGTAGGTCTGCGCGAGTGCCGCCTGCGAAGGCGGATAGTCCGTGATAAACTCGGGGCCGTGCGATGCCAAAGCGGGTTCCACCACAAACACCATCAGGTAATCCCACCAGTCCTCACGGCTCATCATGCCGCAACGTTCCGGAACAGGGACGCCGTGGTATTCGCATGTATCCGAGAAGTTCGTAAGATCCTTGCAGAAGGGATCGACACCTGCGTAATTCTTGAAAGCATCAATCCAGCGGGTACGCTTGGCGTTCAGCGGATGTCCGAGAACCGAACTCACCAGGCTTTCCACCTCGTCCATCAGCTTTTCCTGGGGCATGCCCACGCGGTACCATTCCACCATGCTGAATTCGTTGTTATGGTGGCTGCCGAATTCGTCCTTGCGGAAAGATTTCGTAATCTGGAAAATGTCACCGAACCCTGCAGCGAGCAGGCGCTTCATGTGGAATTCCGGACTAGTCATCATGTACTGTCTCGGCCGAGAATCTACTTCGAAGTAATCCAGTTGAGGATCGGTACCGCCAGCGTTCGAGAGGGTTGGCGACTCGACTTCCAGGATATTCTTCCCCAAGAAGAACGACCTGACCTTCGCCAAAAGCGCCTGTCTCTCTACCCAAGTCTCGCGAGTACACGTCGGAGCAAACTTGCTCGTTATCGAAACCATTTCTTAGACCTCACTCCCCCATCTTAATACAACGCACCGCCAGGTAGAATCCCTTGTCGACGGATATCGAAGATACTTCCTTATCCGTGCTGAACATGGACCTTGCCGTGCCGCGCTTGTCTCCATCTGCCTTTTCAGTCCAGAAATAGGCTCCTTCTCCTATTGTCGTGGAAATTCCGTTCTTGTTGGCATAGCCGCCGAACATCGCCGAGAAGGCGTAGTCGTCGCTGCCGTTGCTGCGGAGCTTCACCGCGGCCTCGCTTGCGCCGCCGGCAAACACCTCGAGCATTTTCCAATCGTCGTCCGTAGCAAGGCGGAACCCGTCCGGGCAAGCGGTCTTCGCCGCTTCCTGCGTATAGAGCCTGCCGTAGGCCTTGCAGTTCTCGTCGTCGCGGTCGTAACAAATCGAACCTTCTTCCATGGCGTAGTTCAAGTTCTGCACAAACCAGTAGGCGCCATTGATTTCCTTCACCCTATATTCCTGACCGTCACGCGGGTCCGTAATGCGTTCGAACACGGGGCAGCGAGTCTCGAATTCAAGGCCGGCCAAAACGGAATCCACCTGCGGCTGCCATGCCGTACAGAACCTGAAGAGTTGGCCGCCCGGCAAAGCGGTGCTGTCGGCCTTGTGCGATTCCGCCCAGTGCTGCACATACTTTATGGAAGGGATAGCCGTATCCGGGATGGAAAGCGCCTTCGCATGGGACTGCATCAGGGTTGCGAACTTCTCGGCAACGCTCATCGGGCAAGTCCAGTAACCGTCCTTGAGGCCGGTAGTGAGCTTGGTGTAAAGCGGAGAAGGCTTGGTCACCGAGATAGTCGTATCCACGTACTGTTCCGGAGCCGTCGGGCAAGAGAGCTTGTGCGCGACATCGTACATGGAATCGGCCTGGGCGATGCAGCGGGCAAGGCATTCTTCCTTGGCCTTGCCTTTCTTGGGGCATGCGACCCACATCGTCGTGTCGACCTGTTCCTTGACGGGCTTTGCAAAAGCCTTGGTCTTAAGGGCCGCCTTGGCGACCTTGTCAAGCGCATCGAGCGCATTCACGTTGCCAGCCAGGCCGTCGTTGAGCAAATAGGTCACGACCTCGGTACAGGCATGGAGCGCCTTCGCGTTGCCGCACACCTTAACGCCGTAACCGTAGGCAAACTGGCTCGGGCAGGCCGCGAAACTTTCGTCGGGCATCTGCTTGAAAATCTTTTCGTAAACGCCAACGGCATCGTTCGCCGAAAGCTTGCCACAGTAAATTTCTTCTATTTCGCCCTTCTTGACCATCTTCTTTGCAGTGGCCAAGTCGCCGGAATCAATCGCATCTCTTAAAGAATCTTGTGCAAATACGCCCTGACAAAGAACAACTACCGAGCATACCAAAGCAGCAGGAAAAAAATTCTTCATTCTTCTATTCTAACCTCAACGCTACCACATCCCAAACACCTCAAATGTGATATTCGTCACCCCCTAATATAGAAATCGGTTTAACAAAAAAATCACCATAATATAATTTTACAGCAAAGCGTTTTTTTAGTGACAAAAAGCTCAATATTTTCGTCTATCGCCCTCATTTTTCGGCATTTTGTAAAAATGCGTTTACATTCTATTTTTCTAAATTTGGGTGCATGATTGATAAAAAAAATTTTGACGCCGAAAAAATCCGTAGCGAATTTCCGATGCTTGTCGCTGGCGATAAGGAAGTAAAACCTCTCGCCTTTTTGGACAGCACCGCCACCACGCAAAAACCCGCATGCGTCATCGACGCGATGGACGACTTTTACCGCGAACACTACAGTTCCGTAAAGCGCGGCGTGTACCGCCTGAGCGCCCGCACCACCGAAGCATTCGAAGCCACACGCAAGAACATCGCGAAGTTCATCAACGCAAAGAGCGAAGACGAAATCGTATTCACGCGCGGCACCACCGAAAGCATCAATCTGGTCGCGTGGAGTTACGGCCGCAAGTTCTTCGAGGCGGGCGACGAAATCTTGATTAGCGGGCTCGAGCACCACGCGAACATCGTGAGCTGGCAGCTTGTAGCCGAAATGAAGGGCGCCAAGATCAAGGTCATCCCGGTGAAGGACGATGGCGACTTGGATTTGGGCAAGCTCCCCGAACTCTTGAATGCGCGCACCAAGATGGTGGCCGTCACGCACGTGAGCAACGCCGTGGGCACCGTGAACCCGATTGCAGATATTATAAAGACCGTCCGCAAGCTCGCACCCCAGGCGAAAATCCTGATAGACGGTGCCCAGAGTTCCAGCCACATCAAGATTGACGTGCAGGCACTCGACTGCGATTTTCTCGCCTTCAGCGGGCACAAGATGTACGGCCCTACCGGCGTGGGCGTGCTCTACGGCAAGTACAGCGTACTTGATTCCATGCCCCCCTGGCACGGCGGCGGCGAGATGATCAAGAACGTGACCTTCGAGAAAACGACCTTCGCCGACGTTCCCGCCCGCTTTGAGGCTGGCACGCCCATGATTGCCGAAGTCATTGGCCTCGGCAAGGCAATCGAATGGATTAGCGAAAAAGGCATCGAGAACATCCGCAAACACGAAGAAGAAATCACGCAATACGCGCTGGAAAAACTCGCCACCATCCCGCAGGTGAAAGTGCTGGGCAACCCCAAGGAACGCGGCGCCCTCGTGAGCATCACGCTGGATGGCATCGCCGTGAGTGACGCCGCTATGATCCTCGACGAAGAGAACATCGCCGTCCGCAGCGGGCATCACTGCGCTCAGCCCGTAATGGACCGCTTCGGCGTAGACGCCACGCTCCGCCTGAGCTTTGGCGCCTACACGCTCAAGCGCGATATCGACCGCCTTGTCGCTGGCCTCCAGAGAGTCGTCCGGCTGTTCGCATAATTCTTTATGGGTATCGAGAAAGGCATATTCAACCGCACATCGCTCCTGCTCGGGGACGACGTGATGGACGACATCTACAAAAAGCGCGTCATCATCTTCGGGCTCGGCGGCGTAGGCAGCTGGTGCGCCGAAAGCCTAGTGCGTTCTGGCCTCAAGGAGCTCGTGCTCGTCGATTCCGACCGCGTATGCGTCACCAACGTGAACCGCCAACTGATGGCCACCACCAAGACCGTCGGCAAGGTGAAAGTAGAAGTCCTCAAGGAACGCCTGCTCGAAATCAACCCGCACGCAAACATCGTCGCGCTGCAGGACATCTACGAAGAAGCGAATACCGAGAAGTTCCAGCTGGATACGTTTGACTATATCATCGACGCCATCGACAGCCTCGAGAACAAGATGCAGCTGCTGTGGCACGCCACGCGCACGAAGGCCACCGTATTCTCTTCGATGGGAGCCGCCCTCAAGATGGACCCTACGCGCATCAAGGTCGCCGAATTCTGGAAAGTTGCAGGTTGCCCGCTCGCCCGCGCCCTGCGCGACAAGCTCAAGAAAAAGAAAATGGCGCTCAAGAAAAAAGTGCTGTGCGTCTACAGCGACGAACTCCTGAAAAACCGTGGCAAGAATTCCTCTTGCGGGACCGCCGCCTGCATGTGCCCCAAGGTTCGCAGCGAGCACAGCGAAGCGGAACTCAAGAACGCCGAACTCGTCGGCCACGAATGGTGCAGCAGCAAGGCGCAAATCAACGGCACCATGGCGCACGCCACCGCTATTTTTGGATTCATGATTGCGGGCCTCGTGATGCAGGACATCTACAAAAAGGCTTTAGCCAGCGCGGAGTAACATGAAATTCTTAATCCAGCGAGTATTGAACGCCCAGGTGGATATCGAAGGGCAGACTGTCGGCAAAATCGGCAAGGGCTACATGATTCTCATCGGCGTGGGCGAAGACGACACCCGCGAAATCGCCGACAGGCTCATCCGCAAGATGCTTGCGCTGCGCATCTTCGCCGACGAAAACGGCAAGACGAACCTTTCCATCAAGGATGTCGGCGGAGAGCTCCTGCTCGTCTCTCAGTTCACGCTGTACGCGAACTGCAACAAGGGTAACCGTCCCACGTTCAACGGCGCCGGCAACCCCGCACTTGCAAACCAGCTCTACGAATACATTATCGCCGAATGCAAAAAAGAAATCCCCGTCGTACAGACAGGGAAATTCGGCGCCGACATGCAGGTGAGCCTCGTCAACGACGGCCCATTCACGATCATGCTGGAATAGAAACTTCGAAACTAGAATTCCGGCATGCTGAAATCGCCGTAAAGTTCACGGCCATCAAACACCCAGACCACCATCTTTTTGCCTTCCAGGAATTCCGAACGGCCCTCGAACAAGGTCGGGCCCAGGTTCCCGCCACCAATGCGGCTACGCGTAAACGTCTTTATCCCCGTCGCCTGCGCAATGTAGGCTCCAATATTGGAAGAACTGTTCCAACCAAAATCGGCATTGCTGTCGCCGATTACCACAATGGGAGCGTCCTTGGAAGCGTGATAGCGCTTCCCTTCCGCATCTACGGTCTTTAGCACGCGCACAGCGTAATCAGGGTAAGAATTGTACTTCAGGTGATAAAGATTTCCGGTACCGGGAACAACCGTATCGCGCAGGAACCATTCTCCCCTCGGGACATCCAAATCCATCTCGTTGATGGTATCGGCAATCATCTGGGCAAGCAGTTGCCGGCCTGCGCTGGTATAGTGGCTTTCGTACGCCTCGAACATGGGAGTTTCCTCGTTCTTTTCGAGAAACTCCTCTACCGCATCGACAACGACAACGCCTTCGTCTTGCAGAGCGTCCACCCATTCCTCATATTGTGGGGCGACAATCCCTCCCGACAATTCTTCCGAATAATGTTCCGCCTCGATTTGCAATTTGTCCGGAACAGGCACCACAACCAGTTTGATACCACGCGCTTCCAGTGAATCATTGAAGGCGACAAAAGAATTCAAGTTTTCTTTCCAGTCCACCACCAGATTGACAAGGCTTTCCTGCAGAAAAATCCAGCCGTCTTCGCCACTTACCGCACAGCGGGCCTCTTTCAGTTCACCGCCGCATTTTTCAAGATCGTCTTCAATCTGTTCCTGAACGACCAACGGGATAAGCGGACGAGTAGAAAGGTAGACCATGGCAAGCGAAACTGCCGCCACTCCAAATCCAAAGACAAGCCCCAGATGTTTCCTGAAAAACATGACAGGATTAAATTTAGAATTCTTCAGACTCTTTGGCAGACGATTGATGGCGCGAAAGCCTCCGCACCGGCATACTATTTTGCAATCAGAGCCACAATCGCAGCAATCAACCCACCCAGTAGCAGCGCCGCAATCACGACCGCGACAATCAAAAGCCACTTCGCGTATTTCAGGATTTTCACCATGGCGGAATTCTGGTCCTTGGCGAATTGCTGGACAACGTTCATGGTCGCAGTCGCCAAAAGGCCGAGATCGTCGACCCAGCCGAATACCGGAATCGCATCCGGCGCCAAGTCAATCGGGGAAATCGTATAGAGCAGCGTGACGATGGCAAAGAAAACCGCGAGCCCCTTCTGGAAATTGGAGGCGCCGTTGGTTTCGATAACTTCAGCATCAATGATTTCAGGTTCTTTATCCATAATTAAAGCCTTTTTAGCCAATATACTTTGTTTTACGCAAAAAAACCTCTTTTTTCACAGTCCTCTCGACTTTTTCCCATAAGTGAGCGTCCACACTCCGCAAAAAAAGATTTACCGCTTTGTCCACCACGATGATATATTAATGTTATGATTACCATACAAAAGTCCCGAATTGCGGCATTGGCCGCCCTAGCAATCGCCTTCACGGGCTGCGGTGACAGCAGCAAGGGTGAAGGCACGACGATCACCGGTGCAAACAACGGAGAGTCCCTACGAGAATACCTGGGTTCCGAAGAAATCCAGAGCGACCTGGAAAACCTGGCAGAATTCGCCTATTACGCAGAATACCTCAAAGCGGCCCCCATCGCCTTCATGGCGAGCGACGAAGGCCTCTTCACCAATGAAGTCGATAGCGATGAAGCCGAAGAATACTTCGAGGTTATCGAGACCGTAATAGGGAAACTCGACGAGTACAAGGCCGCATGGGCACAAATCGACAGCATGAAGGCCCTGATGACCGAAACACCGCACGCACTCGAGAAAGCCGGAATCGGCCTCATCTCCTCCTTCACCGACTTCTGCAGTTCCCTGTGGAGTACCGGCAAGGAAATGCGCGAAAAGTCCATGACGCGAATCGGCCAGCTTGACGACAACGAACGCAAAATCCTGTTCGAAGGGCTTTCGGGCAACCTGCGCAAGGGAGAAACCGATTACAAGACCTGGTGGAAAAACTTCAACCGCGGCGATTACGACGGCGCCTCGGCACAGATTTACAACAACTTCATGCACAACGGCGAAAGCTCCTTTATGGACGAAGCCGAGACCATCACCCAGGTAGTCGCCAAGAAAGGGACGGAGCTGGTGGAAAAGGGCGCCGAATTCGAAGTACAGGTCATGAAAACCACATTGCCATCTCCAGTCACCAAAACTATGGGCAAAATCCAGACGGCAGAAAAAATTGACAAGATCGTCACCCACGGCAAGGACATGACAAAGGAAGAGCTGAAAGAAAACATGCTTTCCCTGGAGCCTGGCTACAAGGACGCCGATAAAGTGGCCAAGATGGCTGCCGGCTACGTAGAAGACAAGAGCACGACCGCCGAAAATGCACAGGAAAAGGGCGCTTCCGTCATCAACTTCACCAGTGCCGGAGAAACTGCCCCCCTCGCCGTCGCCGTGAGCAAGAAATCCGGCAAGGTGACCATCGGTCTGGGAACAACCGATGGCGGCAAGAACCAAGTCGTCCTCAAGGAAGAAGGCGAGCACCTCGTTTCGTTCCTCACCGAACTGGGAGACAAGTTTACCGAAAAATTAAACGCCATCGCAGGCGAAATATACAACATCTTCGGAGAAATCAACGAAAAGGCAATCCGCGATTCGATTGCAGCCGCCAGTTCTTCTTCCGTGACCTCTTCCGCAGGAACCTCTTCGGCAGTCAATTCTTCCAACGCCAACTCCTCGGCCACCGACACCGAAGAATCTTCTTCTAGCCTCGAAGAAAGCAGCTCCAGCGAATCCTCGTCTTCGTACAGCGGCACCGTAACAGGGAACATCGTCGGGACCTGGAAGGTCATCAAAAACTATACCATCTACAATATTACCGATTACAGCGCCTGCTACGAAGAATGGTACTACGAAGATAGCGAAGGAGAGGTTGTTTTCGATTATACCGACGAAGAATGCGTCAACCAGACCGTAAATGAGACCGAAGACATCGGCGACATTCTGGAATTGAGAAGTGACGGTTCCGTTATCGCCACCAATCACGATGACGGGGTAACGGAAACTTCCCATTACACCTATGACGCTGCGACAGGTACGTTAACCGAACTTTTTGGCGTAGATGAAGAAAACGTCGGAAAAGTCACTTTCTCCGGCAACACCATGACCATTGAGGCGGCCGAAAATGCTTCTTATGGCACCATCACTTATGTCATGGTCCTTGAGCGGGTTAACTAGGCCGTAAAACGATTCCCCTACTTGATGCGGTCGCCACAAAATTCCTGGCGGCCGCAATTTTTGCAGCGCGAGCCCATCCAGAGCGTATCGAACTGCTCAATGGCAGGCTCCACAAGCGCGGGGTCGTTCGTGAGGATGCCCGCCTCGAAGTTCCGGCGCAGGGAACTTTTCATACCGATGCCGGCACCGGTCAAGTTCGCGGAGCCGATGTATGCCGTCTCTAGGTCAAAAATCATCATCTTGAAATGAACGCGCGGGCACATCACGCGTTCCAAATCCGTCGCAAGAATCTTGAACCGGTCGAAATCCTCGCGGAAGTTCGGGCCCGGCTCCTTCGCGTGAATGAGCCGCACGCCCACACCGCGCTTGAGGAGTGTGGCCAACTGCCCCAACAGGGGAATCGCTTCGCCGTCTTGCTTCACGTACACGTCCTTGATGTCGGCCGTACCAATCCAAAGCGTCTCCCGGACTTTAGCGATACGCGAGATGACTTCGGAGTAATGCTCCTCGTTCTGGATGTATTTTGTGAATGTGGGCATGATGGGAAATATAACACAAAAAAGCCCCGGGCACGCCGGGGCTTCAAATTTTTATTACTAACGAAAAGCGCGATTCATTAGTAGATGAATAACATCTCCCTGTACTTCGGCAGAGGCCACATCTCGTCGGGGACGACCTTCTCGAGGCCATCGACAACCTTGCGGAGGTCTGCCATCGCGGCGATGATTCCTTCGTGTTCGCCTTCGAGGGAGCTTTCCATCGTGGCGATGGCGGCACTCAGATTCTTGACGCCTTCGCCGAGAGACTTCACGTAGGCATCGACACCCGGAAAGCCCTGGTTCAAGGCCATTTCGTTAGTCTTCAAGGCGCTGGAGTAAGCTTCCACCACCTTCGGCAAGATGATGTTCTTCGCCATGTCGCGGCAGACTTCGCCTTCGATGTGGATTCTCTTGTGGAAATCTTCGACGTTGATTTCGTAGCGGGATTCCATCTCGCGGCGATTCATCACGCCATACTTTTCGAACAACTGAATATTCTCTTCCTTCGTGAGGGCCTTGAGGGCTTCCACAGAAGTGCGGATATTCGGGAGTCCGCGGCGCTCGGCTTCGGCAATCCATTCATCGGTATAGCCGTTGCCATTGAAGATGACGCGCTTGTGTTCCTTCACGATTTTCTGCAAAATCTTTTGCAGGCCCGTATGGAAGTTCTTCTCGTCGAGCTTCTCGAGTTGTTCTGAAATCATGTCGAAAGCTTCGGCCACGATGGTGTTCAAGACCACGTTCGGTTCGGAGCAGCTTTGGCTGGAGCCCGGAGCGCGGAATTCGAACTTGTTGCCGGTGAAGGCGAACGGAGAAGTCCTGTTACGGTCGGTGGCGTCGCGCGGCAAAGCCGGGAGCATGTCGGCACCGATGCGGAGCGCACCCGCTTGCTTAGAGGACTTGGGCACGCCTTGTTCAATCTGTTCGATGACGTCCATCAATTGGTCGCCGAGGAACATGGAGACGATTGCCGGAGGAGCTTCGTTCGCACCGAGGCGGTGGTCGTTGCCGGCGCCAGCGGTCGTCATGCGAAGCAAGTCGGCGTGAGTGTCGACGGCGTAAATAATGGCGCAGAGCGTGGTGAGGAACACGGCGTTCTGGTGCGGGTCCTTGCCCGGGTTGAGCAAGTTGCCCTTGCCGTAAGACACGGACCAGTTGTTGTGCTTGCCGGAACCGTTCACGCCGGCGAAGGGCTTTTCGTGCAGCAGGCACACGAGTCCGTTCTTGTCGGCCACGTTGCGGAGCACTTCCATAATCATCATGTTGTGGTCGCAAGCGAGGTTCACTTCCTCGAACATCGGAGCGAGTTCGAACTGCGCGGGCGCAACTTCGTTGTGGCGGGTCTTCGCCGGAATGCCGAGCTTCCAGAGTTCAGTCTCGACTTCGTTCATGAAGTTGAGGATGCGGGCCGGAATGCTACCGAAGTAATGGTCATCCATCTGTTGGTGCTTGGCAGGAGCGGCACCGAACAGCGTGCGGCCTGCCTGATACAGGTCCGGGCGTTGCAGGTAGAAACGCTTGTCGATGAGGAAATATTCCTGTTCGGCACCGAGCGTGACGGTCGTCTTCTTGGGGCCGGCCTTGAAGCAGGTCATGAGACGGCGGGTAGATTTGGAGAGCGCTTGCAGGCTGCGCAGGAGCGGAGTCTTCTTGTCGAGCGCTTCGCCGGTGTAGCTGCAGAACGCGGTCGGGATGCAGAGCGTAGCGCCGTTACCGTGACGCTTGATGAAAGCCGGAGAGGTCGGGTCCCAGGCGGTGTAGCCGCGGGCTTCGAACGTGGAACGGAGCCCTCCGCTCGGGAAGGAGGAGGCGTCCGGTTCGCCGACAATCAGGTTCTTGCCGCTGAACGCCATGATGGCGCGGCAGCCGTCCGGTTCCAGGAAGGAGTCGTGCTTCTCGGCGGTAGAGCCGGTGAGCGGCTGGAACCAATGCGTAAAGTGCGTGGCACCGCGGTCCATCGCCCATTTTTTCATGGCGTGGGCCACGTCGGCAGCGATGGAGGGGTCAAGGGCAGCACCCTCGTTGATGGTCGCAATCAGCTTTTCGCAGACGTCCTTGGGCAGGTACTCGCGCATGGCCTCGGTGTTGAACACGTCTTCACCGTAGAAGTCGACGCTTACCGGGGCGGCCGGCTTGATCGGCGCGGTCGGTTCCTTCGCGATTTCGTTGATTGTCTTTTTGCGGTAGCTTACGCTCATTTTGAACCTCATTTTGCCGTTTTACGGCGGTTTTTCATTTTATGAAAAAGAAATTAGGAATAAAAACGGAGGTTGGCACCCGATTTTTGGAGTGTTTTTCCGAAATTTTATTACATTTTTGTAAAATTAATGTATATTATTACATTATTGTAAAACAAAATGACTGAATCCGAAGAAATAGAACGGCTGAAAGCCGAAATCAAGGCCTTGCGCGACATCATCGACGAGAAGCCCGGCAAGATGGTCGGGAACAGCGGCGAGATGCGCAGCGTTTACAAGCAAATTAAGTCGTGCGCCGGCAATGACGCACCCGCGCTTATTTACGGCAACGACGGTACCGGCAAGGAGCTTACCGCCCGCACCATCGCGGAACTCTCCCCGCGCAAAGGCGGGCCGTTCACCGTACTCGGGTGCGCGAACCTGCGTGAAAGTTTCGGGAACCCGGCGAGCGCCTTCGAGAGCGAACTCTTCGGTTACGAACGTGGCGCATTCCTCGGTGCAAACACGCGCCATATAGGCAAGGCAGAAGTCGCGAACGGCGGCACGCTTTTCCTCGACGACGTCTCGGCGCTCGGCCTCCCCGACCAGGAGAAACTGCTGCGCTTTATGCAGGGGCAAACCTTTAACCGCCTCGGCGGCAACATGCAGCTCCATTCCGACGTGCGCATCATCGCATCGTCGAGCAAGAACCTCGAAGAGATGATGCAGCAGAAGCTGTTCCGCGAAGACCTCTTCTACCGCCTGAACATCGTGCAGATTACGCTCCCCGACTTGGCGCAACGCAAAAGCGACATTTTGCTTTTAGCAGAACATTTCATCGCGCAAGTGAACCTCAAGTACGGGCGCCACGTGATGCGCCTTTCCACGCCCGCCATCGATATGCTCATGAGCTACCACTGGCCAGGCAACGTGCAGGAACTCGAGAACTGCATCGAGCGCGCGGCACTCGCCACCACCGACGACTGCATCCACTCGCACGACCTGCCACCAACGCTGCAAACCGACGTCACCAGCAAGACATCCATCATCCCCGAAGGGGGCGCCTCGCTCGAGACGCTCCTCGAAAGCTACGAGAGGGAAATCCTCACCGAGGCGCTGAAGAGGAACAACGGGAACTTGAGCGCCGCCGGCCGCGACCTTTCGGTAAGCCCCCGCATGATGCACTACAAGGTGAAAAAATTCGGGATATAGAAAAGCCCCTCCCGAAGGAGGGACTCTAGAACAGATAAGTAAAGGAAGAATTACCTGTATCTCTTTGCTTCTTGCCGTACCACCGTTTCCATCTCCTTGGACACGGCTCTAAGTTCCTTAAGAGCGGCCTCGTAACGGGCGCCAACACGTTCCCTAGGATTCCTAACGGGGTAACCGTTGATCCATTTCTTTCTTCTGATGCGCCTTCTCATCGCCTCAATCTTAACGATAATCTCATGAATACTCGATGCATCGACGTTTGTCGCCCTTTCGGCCCTGTATTCCACCTTCGTTTTTGGAGCACGGCGAGCGGCAGACGTTCTAGCCAAGTTCTTATTGTTTCGTACCATTTTTTTCCTCATTGTTTGGGTTTAGGTTCAGTTAGAAAATTCTTTCTGGGTGTTTCTGGCTCAGCAGTTTATTGGCATACTCGTCGCATATCGCGCACAGGATTCTTTCGTGCGTACAGACTTCCGGAGAAACGCGCCTCAAGGAACCGGTAGTGTAGAAAGACGTACACCCGCATTCATGCGCCAGGCAGCGGTACCGAATGGCACACCCTTCGCAACCCTTCCTGTCGTGATCCAAAAATGACTGGACTTCTTTTGGAAGGACTTCCTTATAAATCCCGCTCCGCTCGTCGGAAACGTTGCCCGTAACATAGGGTGCCCCCTTGCGGCTGGAGATAAAGCGCGTACAGGGGAAGGTATTGCCATTTGTAGCCACCACGAGCGAACCGTGACCGATAAAGCACGTAGATTCCTTTTTACGTTCCCCAAGAAGATTTATCGAAATCTTGTCTTGGATTGTACTCAAGTAAATCCCGGAATCCGCCATCTTGGCCTTGTACCAGAAACGAGCCAGTTTTTCGTATTCCGGAATCAGGGCATCAAAATCTTCGCCCGTCCAGGAGCCGTTAAAGTCGAGGCTTGTCGCCACCTTTGTAAAGCCCTGCTTGAATACCCACTTTACGGCATCTGCAAGGCCTTTCACGTGAGCCTGGGTAACCACCATCAGAACGGTCGAATCCAAATCAACCAAGGCAGGGATAAAGGGAGCAATCGCCTTGAAACTTCCGAATCCGTTGGAGGTCTTTCTTGCCAAGTCATGCCTTTTGGCGGGGCCGTCTATGGACACAAATACGGTAAATCTTTCGCGTTTCAGGAATTTGATTGCTTCGTCCGATAAAAGCGTACCATTCGTATTGACTGAAAAACGTAACTCAAAATCCTTAGGCAAGTCTGTGCGGCGCTCCTTCACCATCCCCTTCACGAATTTTACCGTTTTTTTGATAAAATCCATCCGCACCAACGGTTCGCCGCCAAAAAAAGTAATACCTAAATCGGAATCTTTTTTTTCAATGCACCTGTTTATGGCAAGCCTTATGGAATCTTCCATAACCTGGTCGCTCATGTCTGAGCTTCGTTTAGCATGAGTTTCTTTGTAATAGCAATAAGTACAGCGAAGATTACAGCGTTCCGTAATGCTCAATTGCAGATTCATTCAATATAGCCTTGTTAATTTATGTTAATTATACTTATTACTTTCGTTATAAAAATTCGTACAAAGTGTAAAATTTTATTTGCCGATTTACGACAAAATAACGCTCGTTTTAAGCGTATTGGTAGCCGTTAGGCATATATAACACCTTGTGTAATGATTGTAATACAGTGGATGTACAAAAATAGGGTTAAAGGGAGCTCAAGCTTCCTTACTGGCGCGGAAACCGTTTTACATCAAACGGCAACCGGTTCTCTTGAATGGTCATGCGGGCAAACATGTTGACTGCCGCAGAAACGGTAATGCCCACCGACTTGCAGAAGTCAGTGAACTTTTCTTTCGTTTCCTTGTCCATTCGTACAGAAACTATTCCCATATCCATCGTATTCGGCCAGATAAATTAATTTTTTTCGTACAAAACATTCCCACCGCGGGAACTTGTACTAAATAATAATAAAAATAATTCTCAAGATAGTTTATATAAAAAAATTATCCCAAAATAATCATCTTTTTTCGCCTTTCGAAGACAATTTTTACCGCGTCAAGCCACATATCCACAAAAAACATGACTTTTCCACACTTTTTCAACGCTGTTGACATTTTTGGGGCAATTTTCACATCTAATTGTCGTTTTTAGCAAAATTTCGCCATTTTAGGTGTTGAAAACCATGCAACGGAAACTTTACAACACTTTCGGCAGGTTGTTTTATTATTTTCCTTTTTGGCTAGATTATAGGTATGCCCGAAGTATTAGACTATCTAGAATACCGCGAGTTCCTGAAGGACTGGTTTACCGAAAGCAAGAAGGATAACCCGTTCACCAGTTACCGCTATCTTGGACAGAAGACCGGCGTAGACCCGGCCTGGCTGGTCCGCGTATTCCAGAAGGAAGGGCATCTGAACGAAGGAACGCTGCCCGTATTCATCCGCCTGTGCGGACTCGACGACCGTCGCGCCGAATACTTCAAGACGCTTTACCGCTTTAACAAGACGAAAGCGAAGCAGACCCTTTCGGAACTTTACTACAAGCTGATGGAGCTGAGGAACCTCGAAGCGAGAGTCCTTTCGCAGCCCGAACTGGCCTATTTTGGCAGCTGGGCTTGCGCCGCACTGCGTTCGCTCATCGGCATCTCGAAAGACACCAGCGACGTCGCGAAACTGGCGAACCACTTGAACCCGCCGATTTCGCAGGACGAGGCACGCAATGCGCTTGGAATCCTCAAGCAGCTCGGGCTGGTCGAACCCGACGGGAATGGCGGTTGGAACATCACCGACCAGATCCTCTCTACCGGCGGCGAAGTCAGAAGCCACGCCGTACGTGACTTCCACAGGCACACGATGGAGTTGGCGCAGGAATCCCTGGACCGTCATAAACCCGAAGAAAGGGACATCTCCAGCGTCGTGTTTACCGCCGACGAATCCGACCTGCCCGAAATCAAGCACAAGATCGAAGAATTCCGACGCGGCCTTTTGCAGTTCGCACGCAAGAGCGAACGGGCCGACCGCGTATACGCGTTGAACATCTCGATGTTCCCGCTTTCAGATAAGGTGGACGACCCCGCCACCGCTGCGGACTGCGTCGCGCCCAAGCCGAAGAAGGAGGGCTAGGCCATGCACGCTCTCCGCAATTTTTTGTATTTTTCCGAAGTGCACAAAAGGCTTTCCATACCACTCGCCGGACTTGCGGCCATAGGCTTTGTCGCCTGTTCTAACGGAGACAAGACCGCAGGCGGTGGCCCTAGCGGGACCGAGGCCGGTAACGCCATTACCGCGCAGATTATGGTCGCGGGCGAACCTGCCGCCTACGCGCGCGTAAAACTCACCGAAATCGAGAGCCTGGACGCCCTTGATTCCGAATACGTTCAAGCCGACGAGAAGGGCTTAGTGACTTTTGACAACGTGTCGGACGGCGTATACACGCTCGAGGCCAGGCACGACGGGATGGCCCTCCAGAAGGAAGTCCCCGTAGAAGGCCATAGCGTAGACCTCGGCAAGAGCGACCTCGAAAAGATGGTCAGTGTCACAGGTTCCATAAGCGGTGACGACAACGGCATCGTGAAGGTCCGCGGCATGGCGCATTCCGCGAAGGTCGAAAACGGCAAGTTCTCCATGGACTCGCTCCCCGCGGGTCCGCTCAGCCTCGTATTCATCCCAGACCAGAAGGACCACGACACGAGCAGCACCTACCTGAAGCTCGTTGCCGGCGAAACCTCCACCGCGAGCACGTTCGCCGAAGAGAGCCGTGCGCTGTTGCTCGACGACTTCCAGGATTCCAACTACCAGAACCGATTCATGCCGGCTCTCACCTGGGACGGCGGTTGGTGGTACTTCGCTTTTGCAGATTCGAACGTGACTCCCAAGTTCGTAACCGACGATGACTCGCACAACGTCACCCTCGAAGTCGACAGCAGCGGGAACATCATGGCACATGTCGCCGCCACGTTCGGCGATACCTTCAAGGATTCCAACGGCAACACGCTCTGGCCCTGGGCGACTATCGGCCTCGAGCTCGGCAAGAGCGACAAGTCGCTCTGCAACGACATTTCTTCCGTGGACACCATCGCCTTCCGCGCCAAGGGCGAAGGAGCGATAGTCTTCGGGCTTCTCGACGAGACGCAAAAGCCTGAATTCCAGAATATCGCGCAATACGAATTTACGCTTTCTGACAAGTGGGAACGCACGCTCGTCCCGCTCAAGGAAATCCTCAATCCGGAATACTCCTACACGTGCGTAAACCAGCTCGTCTGGAACTTCAAGGCGAACAACGACGAAAAGACTGTCGAGATTTGGCTGGACGATATCGAGCTCATTGGCGGCAACCGCCTAAGCATCTGGAAGCGGTGGTGATGGCTCGTACAGTCACCACGAACCAGGAAGGCCTATACAAGGATTTGGAACGGGTCGTCCGCAAGTATGCGGGCACCCGTTTTTTACGCCCTATCGCGGACCATACCCGCGAAGCGTTTGCGAAGGCGAAGGAATTCGTCGATTCGTTCTATAAGGGCCACAACGGCGCCATGGATGTTGTCCTGGACTCCGGATGCGGTACGGGAGAAAGCACACTGAATATAGCGAAGCGGTTCCCGGACATGCCCGTCATAGGCATCGACAAGTCCGCGGCAAGACTCGAGCGGAACCCGGCCGGCAAGGACTCTGGCGAAACATCCACCGCTAAAATGTCCTCCGCGAAAGATTCAGTGAAAGATGTCCCGGCCAACGCGTTCTGGATCCGCGCGGAACTGCTGGACTTCTGGAGGCTCGCGCTCGACGAGGTGAATGCCGGACGCTGGCGCATCCCCTACCACGCGCTCTACTACCCGAACCCTTGGCCCAAGCAGAGCGAAGCAACAAGGCGATTCCACCTGCACCCCATATTCCCCACGCTCCTTGCACTCGGCCAGACGACGGAGTTGCGCACCAACTGGGAAATCTATGCACGCGAATTCGCGGAAGCGGCAAGGATTCTCTCGCCTGGGACGGCAGCCACGTGCGAGGCGTTCGACCCCGAGCAGCCCATTACGGCCTTCGAACGCAAGTACAAAGAAGCCCGCCAACAGCTGTGGCGGGTCCTCGTAAACAGATAACCTTATCGGCCTAGTTGTTGCGGTCGTTCATCCACTGGATGTACGACTTGATGTTCTTGGTGAAGCGGACTTCCACCTCGGCGCCAGGCACTACCAGGAACTGCGACAAGCCGTACTTGTTGCTGCCCTTGCTGCCCCAGTCGTAGGTGTAGCCGAGGCGAGTCCAGGTGCTGCCCTGGGCTCCCCTCACGTAGCTCTTGGAGCTTTCGTCATCGAACCAGTTCTTGAACCACATCATGCGTTCGGTATTGGTGCTGTCGCTTTCGAGTTCGTCGGCAAAGGAAGTCTTCATTTCCGAGCTCGTGATGTCGGTAACGTACGCCGGACGTACAATGTCCTTCGGATTCACCCAGACAAGACTGAAGTGGGTCACGCGTTCGTTTTTCGGGAGACCGAAGAGCTGACGCAGGCGGAGGTTCAGGTTGTACAAGCTGTTCTTGTTGTCCTTGTACCACTGGTACAGTTCCCTCTCGCTCACGGTCCAGAGTTCCTTTTCGAGCGTCATCGTCTTTCCGTCGATGAACATGTCGGGCGTATTGTTGAGTACGGCCAGCAACACCTTGGACTTGTCGTTATTCCAGGCAATCTTGTCGGAGTATTCCGAAGAGTCGATCCGTACCAGCGGGTAGATGTCTTCGGTAGTCGCGTCGGCGGCATCCTTCACGGCAGCGGCGTATTCTTCCATCAGCAGGGAATCCTTGTCGGCGAAGGAGACCTTGGAACCCGTATTGTCGATGATGTCGCAGAAGGGAATCTCTTCGATGTTCACGCCAAGCTTTTCCTTGGTGGCCATATCATGGAGGACCGCGTTATCCTGCGAGAACAGCTTGTCGCCCTGCACAAAGGAGATGACCGTCTTGCAGAATCCCTTTTCGGGAACCACGAGGCCGATGGGGCCGGGGCGCGAAGCATTTGCGGCCGTGTCGAGGACGAACTTGTTTTCCATCTCGCCACAGGTATAGGCATAGGAATACAGGATGGCGTTGCCCGGCGCAAGTTCGGTAACGAACATGTTGTCCTGTTCCAGGCTCCACGTGGGTTTCACGAGAACGGACTTGGTCCCGAGTTGCATGTAGTGCGGGTTAGCCTCGCTGCAGTAGAACGCAGGCTGGCGGAAAACGCCGATAACACCCGTCTTGGTACGGAAGACCTGCGCATCCCTCACGTCGAGGCCTTTCGCGCACGAAAGGAGGACTACCGCAGATACGCCTAGGATAGCAAAAGACTTGATCATTCCCATTTTCTTTTTCCCCAGTATAATAGAGTCTTTTGCCATCAAATATAATTCCGTTTCATCCAGGGCGCAAGCCGCCCCAAGCCAATAAATACTATCTTTGCGGTGTAGAAAAACAACGAGGTCAAAATCATGACGTTTGAAGAAATGTACGCCCTGGCATGCCAGCGCAAGAAAGAAATGCCCGAAGGCAAGGGAACCACGGAACTCTTCAAGAAGGGTCCGCACGCCATCGGCAAGAAGCTTGTGGAAGAAGCCGCCGAAAGCTGGCAGGCCGCACGCTTCGAAAGCCGCGACGCCCAGTGCCTCGAACTTTCGCAGGTGCTCTACTACGTGGCCGTGATGATGGCCGAAAAGGGTCTCACTCTCGAAGAGGTGTACGCGAAACTATGATCAAGGTAGCTCTCCCCAACAAGGGCATGCTTTTTGAGCCCACGCAGGAACTTTTGAAGGCCTGCGGTTACAAGGCATCCAAGCCTTACAAGACTTTGACCCAGCTCGACACGAAGAACGGAATCGAATTCTTCTTCCTGCGCCCGAGCGATATTCCCATGTACGTGGGCCGCGGCATCATTGACGCAGGCATCACGGGCATTGACTTCAACGCCGAGGCGAAGAGCCCCGCGGTGAAGGTGCTGGACCTCCCCTTCGGCGCCTCCAAGATGTGCGCCGCTGTCCCCAACGACAGCCCGGTGCAGTCGCTGGACGAACTGAAGGACAAGACGATTGCCACGAGCTTCCCGCACATCGTGGAAGGCTTCTACAAGAAGCCGATGGACTTCGTGGTGCTCGAAGGCGCCGTCGAAATTTCCGTAAGTCTCGGCGTGGCCGACGCGATTGTTGACGTGGTGGAAACCGGCACTACCTTGAAGCAGGCCGGGCTCCGCATCGTGGGCGAACCGCTTTTCCGCAGCAACGCGGCCCTCTTCTGCAACCCGCAGAAGACCGAACTCGAAGAAGTCAATACGCTCATCCGCCGCATCCAGGGCAAGCTGGTCGCCCAGTCGTACATGATGATCGAGTACGACTGCCCCGCCGAACTCTTGCAGAAGGCATGCGAGATGACTCCGGGCCTCGACGCCCCGACGGTCACCAAGCTGCACGGCCGCGAGTGGTACTCCGTGAAAGCCATGGTCCCGCAAGAAGAAGCGAACGCCATCATGGACCGCCTCTGGGACGTGGGTGCAAGGAGCATCCTGCTGTTCGGAATCAAGAGCGCCCGTATTTAGACGAGAGAACGGCCCTATGGGCCTACAGACGAGAGACGAGAGGTTTACCCTCCGTCTTTCGAAACTCGCCTAACCACGTTCGCAAACAATATCAATTGACAATCTCTCGTCTCTAGTCTCTCGTCTTTCGTCTAAGCCATGCATTCTCTCGCTTATTTAGCACGCCAGCCTATCCTTGACCGCGAAGGCAAGATCTTTGCCTACGAGCTCCTGTTCCGCGATTCGCCCGAAAGCGATACCGCGATTATCGCAAGCGATGTCTTGGCCACGGCCCAAGTTCTCGAAAACGTACTGAACAACATCGGGCTCCCCAAGCTTATCGGCGACCACAAGGCGTTCATCAACTGCAGCCGCGACATGTTGCTGGATAACGTTTTCGGCCTGCTCAATCCGCGTTGCTTTGTCCTCGAAGTCTTGGAAGACGTCGAAGTCGACGACTCGCTGGTGAAGGCCGTGATGCGTTACAAGGGCCGCGGGTTCGAAATTGCGCTCGACGACTTCATCTACAACGACGATTTCATCAAGCGCTGCGAGCCGCTGTTCCCGTACGTGAGCTACGTGAAGATGGACATCGTCGACAACACCGAAGAGGATCTCGCCGCAGCGGCAAAGTTCTTCAAGGACCGCAACATCAAGATTCTCGCCGAAAAGGTCGAGACGAAAGAATGCTTCAAGAAGTGCCTCGCCGCAGGATACGACTATTTCCAGGGGTTCTTCTTTGCGAAGCCGGAACTCGTGACCGGCAAAAAAATTGACGCCACCTCGGCGGCCATCCTCCGCATATTGCTGCTGCTCCGCACGCACCCGAGCCTCGACGAGCTGTGCGACTGCTTCTCGGAATACCCGGAAGTGGCGCAGAACCTGCTGCGCTTTGTCAACTCCGACGCGCAGTACCGCAGCCAGAAGATTCTGAACGTGCGCGATGCCATTGTATGGATTGGCATGAGGAACATTCAGGAATGGCTCATGCTGATGCTCTACGCCCGCCCCGAGATGGGCATGACTCCGCAGAGTTCGCCGCTGTTCCAGAACGCAAGCCACCGCGCCAAGTTCCTAGAGCTCATCGCCCGCGTGGTGCGCGGTACCGACGACGACCTCCCGGCAAAGGCATTCATGGTCGGGCTTATCAGCCGCATGGACGCACTCGTAGGCGCCCCGCTCGAAGCCATCCTTACCGACTCGCCCGCCGACGAAGAGATGAAGCTCGCGCTGCTCCAGCGTTCCGGACGCCTTGGCGACCTGCTTCGCCTGGCCGATGCGGTGGAGCAGGACGACCAGTCGACGATTCTCTCGATCCTCAAAGAACTGAACATGTCTTCTTCCCTGTTGAACCGTTGCGTCAACGACGCTTACACGTGGGCCCATGAGCGTTGAACCGGAAAGTCTCGAGGCGCTGATTGCCGAATTTGCAGGCCTTCCCGGGATTGGCCAGAAGACGGCACGCCGTCTGGCCTACCACGTGCTGACTCGCCCCAAGAGCGATGTCGAGCGGTTCGCCGGCAACCTGACGAACGCCATCGAGAAGGTTCATCCGTGCCCGCAGTGCCATGCGTTCACCGACCAGGACATCTGCCCGACATGCACGGAACGCGCCGGCGCAAAAGCGCTGTGCGTCGTCGAGAAATCTTCCGACATCATCCCGTTCGAACGCTCGGGAATTTTCAAGGGACTTTACTTTGTTCTGGGCGGAGTCCTGTCGCCCCTTGACGGCATAGGCCCCGAGCACCTGCACCTGCCGCAGCTCGCCGCTCGCGTCAAGGACGAAGGCATCGAGGAGCTCGTACTCGCCCTAGGTTCAAGCCCTGAGGCCGACAGCACTGCGCTCATGATAGACCGCATGCTGGCCGGGGTGAACGTGAAGCGTACGCGCCTTGCCCGAGGCATCCCCATGGGCAGCGACCTGGAATTCATTGACGAAGTCACCATGCTCCGCGCATTCGAAGGGAGGGTCAGTCTATGAGCAATACAGCCCCCGTCACCGTTGGCGGATACACAATAACCAGCGCCGAATTCGTCAAGTCGGCAGTGAGCCTGAAGGGCCTTCCCGAAGAGCGTTTGCCGCAGGTGGCATTCCTCGGGCGCTCCAATGTGGGCAAATCTTCGCTGCTGAACACCCTCATGGGGCAGAAAAAACTGGTAAAAGTGAGCGCAACCCCCGGAAAAACGCGCGAAATCAATTTTTTTAAAGTCAACAAGCAATTTTTTCTTGTAGATTTACCTGGTGTAGGCTTTGCCAAAGTGAGCAATTCCAAGCGCGACGAAATGGGCGACTTTATCCGCGAATACGTGGAAAAGTGCAAGGACTTGCGCGGGCTCGTTTACTTGGTGGACATACGCCACGGAGGGACTCCCATCGATATCGAAACGGTGGAAAGTATCCGTGCCACGGGATGTCCCGTGCTGGTAGTCGCCAGCAAGCGGGACAAGGTAAACCAGTCAGAGCTGGCCAAGAACCTGAAACTCATTCAGGCGCGGCTCGGACTCGAGACCAAGCCCCTGTGCGTAAGTTCGCTCAAGAAAACCGGCCTGGAACCGCTCTGGCAAGAAATCCTAGACGCAATAAACGGCAAGGAGCTCGTTGGCAAGAACGATGGAACAGCATCTAAGTAAAGAGGAAGAGAAGCTCACCTTCTGCGGAAATTTATTCCACAAGCTCGGGCTTTTCCTGATGAAGCGCACCTTGGGACAACAGGTGGGTCTTTTCGTGCGTGCCATCGCCTCTATCTTTTCCGAAAGCCGCAGTTTCAAGACGGACTCTAGGAACATCATCCTGCAGACATTCTTCACCGGCGTCGAGATTTTCCCGGTGCTCTTTGTTGTGGCAACCCTTTTTGGCGCAGTCGTCATCGTCGAAATCATGACGATGATGGGCAAGGTAGGCTTTAGCGACGTGGTCGGAAGCCTCATGGTGGTCGTGATTATCCGCGAACTCGGGCCGATCCTTACGGCATTCCTGATTGCAGGCCGAAGCGGCTCCTCGCTAACGACCTACGTAGGCGGCATGGTTATCGATTCCGAAGTCGATGCGCTTGCGACCATGGGCGTAGACCCCATCCGTTACCTCGTGATGCCCGGCCTTATCGGCGGAACCATCGCGACATTCATCATGACTATCATCTTCAGCGGCAGCGCTATTGGCGCAGGCTACCTCGTTATCAAGGTCCTCACCGTCATTACCGGAAATGTATTGAACCTGCAGCTGACATGGGATTACCTCTCCACGGAAATCCTCAAGGCGATGACGTTCACCGACTTCATCTTCATCGTTATAAAGCCGCTCGTGTTCGGTTGCATCATCACCACGAACGCCTGCTACCAGGCGATGAACATCCCGCGCGATATCCGCCAGGTGCCGAAGGCCACCGGCAAGTCCGTCATCAAGTCTTTCTTCTACATTGTTTGTGCCGACGTCGTTCTTTCCCTGTTCTATTTCCTTGACTATTTCAACGAGATATCGAAGATTATCTAATGAACAACGAAGCACTGCGCATAGAAAACTTGCACCTGTCGTACAAAGGGCTCGCCGGCACGACTTTCTCGAAGCCGAGTGCACTCGCCTATTTTGACAAGAGCAGCGACATGGACAAGGAGCTGATTTGCGGAGCGAACCTGGTTTTAAACCGTGGAGAAACGCTGTGCATCGGAGGTCCTTCCGGCCAGGGAAAAAGCGCCCTGCTCAGGGTGATTGCCGGGCTTGCAAGGCCTAGCGAGGGAAGACTATACTACTTCGGCGAGCACATTCCCGCCGAACGCCAGACTGCACTTGAAATCGCAAAGCGCCAGGTCGGGCTCGTTTTCCAGAACGGCGCCCTGATTTCTAACCTTCGCGTCCGCGACAACATCGCGCTCCCCCTGCGTTACCACAAGAAAGGTTCCCCGAAGGAAATCGAGGACAAAATCAACATGGCCATGGACTTGATGCGCGTAAGGGATTGCGCGACGATGTTCCCCCACCAGTTGAGCGTGGGCATGCAGAAGCGTGTCGCCATCGCCCGTTCCTGGGCCATGGACCCCGAGTTGCTCTTGATGGACGAGCCCACCGCAGGGCTCGACAACTACAACCGCCGCAACCTGCTGCCGCTAATCGACAACATGCGAATTCTGTTCAAAACGTCCATCATCATCATTACGCACGACCTGATGATTGCAAAAGAACTGAACTGCAACCTGGTGTTCCTGTACAACAAGACCCTGACTGAGCCCCATTCCTTCGATTACTGGCAGACCGCAGACAACGCCATTTCGCGTGAACTGTTCCGCGATTTGCGGACGAGCGGGTAAAGCGCCTACGGCACAATGTATAATTGATAATGGATAATGGATAATTATCAATCATCAATCATCAATTATCAATCATTCCACATTAGTTCCTATATTGTATCACAAAAAAGGAATTTTCAATGTTTCTCCCCCTTCCAGACGACTTCCATGCCCACCTGCGCCAGGGCGACTTGATGCCCGGTTATGTACGCGACCTTGTAGCCCAATTCGGACGCGCCATCATTATGCCGAACACCGTCCCCGCGATGACCAGCGCCAAGGCGATTGCCGAATACAAGGCGCAGATTCTGGATGCCGCGAAGGACGTGCGCCCGGACTTTGAACCGCTCATGACGTTCAAGCTGAACCCGAACTACACGGAGCAGGATTTGAAGGACATGATGGCGGTGGGTGTTGTCGCGGGCAAGTACTATCCCGCAGGCGTCACCACGAACAGCGCCGACGGCATCAGTGACTTTGAAGCCGTTTTCCCCGTGGTCGCCATGATGGAAAAGCTCGGACTCGTGCTGTGCATACACGGCGAGGAACCGGGCGAGTTCTGCCTGGACCGCGAACCTGCGTTTATCAAGCGCGTGGAAACGCTTGCAGCAAAGTTCCCGAAATTGAAAATCGTCTTTGAACATTTGAGTTCCGCAAAGTCGGTCGAGGCGGTAAAGCGCCTGCCCGCAAACGTGGCGGCCACCTTCACGGTACACCACCTGATGATGACTCTCGACGACATCGTCGGAGACGCCCTCAGGCCGCACCACTTTTGCAAGCCGTTACCGAAGCGGCCTGAAGACCGTGCCGCGATCCGCGAAGCCGCCTTCAGCGGCGACCCGAAGTTCTTTCTCGGCACGGACTCCGCCCCGCACCAGCTGGGCAAAAAAGAATGTCCGTGCGGGGCGGCGGGCGTCTACAGCGCTCCCGTGGCCATCCCGCTCTTGGTGCAGGAATTCGAGAAGGCCGGCCACCTGGACAAGCTAGCGGATTTTATCGCCGGCTTCGGTGCCGATTTCTACGGAATCCCGCGCACCACAAGGCAAATCGAAGTCGTGAAAGAAGCATGGACAGTCCCGGCCGTGGTGAACGGGGTCGTCCCGCTCGCAGCGGGCCAGACACTTGAGTGGAAAATCAAGTAGCGTTTGTCCTTTCCGCGCAAAAAATATACATTATAGGCATAGATACTAACCCCAGGAATTCTATGTCTGTTTACCGTGCTTTTCTCGCAATTTTATACTACCTCATCGTCGTCGTCGGCATGTTAATCCTCGGCATCCCCTACATCATCTACAAAGGGTACATCCGCGGGCACAAGGAAGAAATCACGAATGTATGCCAGTTCTTCTTTACGCACATCGCGTTCAAGCTGTTCCACATCACCATCAAGGTGGAAGGCGAAGAGAACATTCCCAAGGGTCGCAAGGGATTCGTCATCGTGGCAAACCACCAGAGTTTCCTCGACATCAACGTCATCTGGCCCGCCATCGGCAACGCAGCCTTCATGGCGAAGGCGAGTTTGTGGAAGGCTCCCATTTTCGGATGGGTCATCAGCACCATCGGTTGCATTCCCGTGCACAAGAACCCGCGCAAGAATGCCGGCATGGGCAAGATGGTTGCCGAGCGCATCGCGAAGGGCTACAACTTTACCGTGTTCCCCGAAGGCCACCGCACCGAAGACGGCCACATGCTCAAGTTCCAGAACGGAATCTTCCGCATGGCAAAGGAACAGCATTTCGACATTCTCCCCGTCACCCTCGTGAACACCGGAAAAATTCTCCCGAAGGTCAAGTGGGCCATATACAGTGGAGAAGTCAAGATGGTCATACACCCGATGGTGAAGGGAGAAGACTACGCGGACAAGCCCATGGGCGACCTGCGCGACGAGCTGCACGACCTCATAGAATCCGCGATGCCCTACAAGCAAGAAGAACTTGCACAAGCGAAATTAGCCGCCGCTACCGGCGCAAAGGAGGCCTGATATGGCACAGCGTTTACCCAGTGAAGAACAGATTATCGCTATACTCCGTGACGAACCGATGGTCGGGAGCCAGCTCCGCGGAGCGCTCGGACTTCCGAAAAAACAGAAAATGGCTTTCAAGCAACTCCTCGCCGACATGGTGGAGCGTGGACTGTTGAAGCGTACAAGCCACAAGGAATACCAGCTGGGCGACGGGGAAAGCCTCGAAGAAAAACGCGAGAAGCGTTTCAAGAAGATTGCCGAACAGGGCGCCGAAGACAACCGCAGGCCCGGTGCACGCAGCCGCAGGCAGACCGGCAAGGAAAACGAGGTCCGAGTAAAGCGTGGCGTACTGCACCAGATTGACGAAGAGAAATGGGAAGTGCACGAACTCGAAACCGGCAAGGTTTACGAGATGTGCCACCGCAAGCAGGCCCCGGGCAAGGAGGGCGAGACCATCAGCTTTACGCTGTACCCGCACCCGAAACTCAAGCACAGCTACTTAGCGAAGGTGGACCGCAGCGCCGAGGCGATGAACATTTCGTGGGACGAAGTCAAGACGAAGTTCATGGAAGAAAGCAACCTGCCCAAGGACTTCTCCCCCTCCATCAAAAAATTCGTCGAAGGCATCAAGGAACCGGGCCCGAAGGATTTCAAGGGGCGCGTGGACTACCGCAAGCTCGACATTCTGTGCATCGACCCTGAAGGCGCCATGGACCACGACGACGCCATCAGCGTGGAACGTACCGCAACCGGCTACAAGCTGGGCGTGCATATTGCCGACGTGAGCTACTACGTGCCCGAAGGTTCCGACCTCGACGAAGAAGCGTTGGAAAGGAGCTACACGCAGTACCTGCCTTGGACGGCCGTGCCGATGCTCCCCGAAAAACTTTCGAGCGGCGTTTGCAGCTTGCACCAGGGCGTAGACCGCTGCGCCTTCACCTGCATGATGGAACTCGACAAGCACGCGAACGTGCTCAGCTGGGATTTCCACAAGAGCGTCGTGAACATCACGAAGGGCATCACCTACCAGGAAGCGGTGAAGATGATGGAAGCGGGCGACGATTCCATCAAGGCGCTCGCCGAAGTGACCGCGATGCTCAAGAAGAACCGCACCAAGGAAGGCCTGCTGGAATTCAAGAGCACCGAATACGGCTGTAAGTTCAACGAGGCCGGCGAACCCATCCAGATTGTACCGCGCGAAACCGACGAATCGAACTCGTGGGTCGAAGAGTGCATGCTCATCGCGAACAACTGCTGCGCCAAGGAACTCTCCAAGCGCAAGCTGCAGGGCATCTACCGTATCCACGAAGCGCCCGATACCAAGGACATCATGGAGCTGTACTACATGTACCCGGATTTGTTCAAGGACGCTCCCGTGATGTTGCGCGATTTGGGCAAGCCCCGCAGCGGCGACACGAACCTGAACCCGGTCGCGTTCAAGCTGTACCAGCACCTGGTAAAGCGCGCGGGCGACGACGAGACGCTCATGAACCGCATTCTCCGCAGTATGCAGAAGGCGCACTACGACAGCAACAGCTTCGGGCACTTCGCACTCAACTGGCAGGATTACAGCCACTTCACCTCGCCTATCCGCCGCTACGCCGACCTCTGGTGTCATCGCGAACTCGCACGCAAGGGCAAGGAAATCAACGCCGAACGCGCGAACAGCGTCATTGAAGTTTGCGATCTCATCTCGGCAAACGAAATCAAGAACATGAAGGTGGAACGCATCTCTATCAAGGTGTGCAGCTGCTGGATATTGAAGAACCACATCGGCGACGACTTCGAGGCGACCGTCACCGGCATCGAGGAATGGGGCATCTACGTAAGCATCAAGGATCCCATCGCCGAGGGCCTGGTGCGTTTCCGCGACATCGTTGGCGAAGACTTCTACGTATTCAACCCGGACCAGGGACTTGCCTTCGGCAAGAAGAGCGGACGCACGTTCCGCCGTGGTGACATCGTGAAGGTGCGCCTGTTGCGCGTGGACCCGCTGCGCGGCCAGGCGGACTTCAGCATCATCGAGAAGATTTCGAGCGAACCGAAAAAGAAGCGCCGCCAGGGCGAATCCCGCGACAGCCACCGCGACGTGCACGAGCGCGCCGACCGCGCCGCAGCCGCCGAGGCACTCGGTTACGTGAGCCAGCCCGACGACGACTTTGCCGGAGACGATTTCGAATCTGAATACGTTCCCATGAAGCGCAACCGCGAACAGCGCCGCAGGGCTCAGTTCGGCGAGAAGCCGGGCCGCAACAGGGCCGGCGAAAGCGGCCGTAGCCGTGGCAAAAAGGCGCCCCGCACCAGGAAACGCTAGCCAATGTCGAGAACGCCCCTGAAAATCGCGCTCTACGCCAGCTACCAGACCGGAGAAGAAATTCCCGGTTACGTGCGCTACGCCCTAGCGCACCTGGCCAAGACCGATTTCAAGGTGGTGCTACTGACAAACGAACGAATGCTCTCGCAAGCCAGTTACGAATTCCTCGCCGACAACAACATCGAACTGTTCCTGACGCAAAACCACGGCTTTGATTTCGGCATGTGGAAGCGGTACCTGCACATGCAGGCCATCAGCAATTCCGAGAACGAAAACATCGAGCGTCTGCTCCTCATAAACGATTCCGTGGTCTATTACCAGGACAAGTTCGAGGAATACTTCGAACAGGCCGAAAAAAGCCACGCCGACGTAGTCTCGCTAACGTCCAACGACGAATTCGCGCCGCACCTGCAATCGTTCTTTTTGTACATGAAGCCCGCCGCATTGGGCGTATTCTTCATGCACCTCTTTGAAACGCCGGAACAGGAAAACTTTTACGACGTGACGCGCCGCCTCGAAGTGGCGCTCAGCGAAAAATTCGGCGAAGCCGACGTCAAGATGGAATCACTGTACCATACGGAGCGCCCCGTCTTTTTCGCCTACAAGGAACTCATCGAGCAGGGTGCCGGATTCGTGAAGAGAAAGCTGCTCCAACGCCGATTCAGCTACGAAGAAAAGAAGCACTTCGTGCGCTACCACGCCTACGACGCCCTGAACGAGAATTACCTCGCTCTCATCAAGAAGGCCGGATTCGCACCCGACTTCAAGGCGGAATGGTTCCCGCGCCCTTGCGAGAACCCCATCGCACGCGCCAAGGACTTCGTCTGGGAAAAAGCCTTCCAGCTCGTAGGGTTTCCCGCAAAACGGTTTATCGATAAATTCAAGAAATAAGAGATACGAAAAAGGACCGCCAGCGCGGTCCTTTCAAATTGTATCGCCTGAAGCGCTTACTTCTTTACGATTTCAGCGTCCTTCACTTCCTTGCCGTTAAGCTTGGAGGAAGTCGCAGCCGGCACAAGATTGCGGTTGATGACCTTGTACTGGATAATGCTCCAGATGTTCGAGACAATCCAGTAGAGCACGAGGCCGGAAGGCATCACCGCACTGAACAGGAACATCATGGCAGGCATCATCCACACCATCATCTTCTGCTGGGCCGGATCCATGCCGGCGCTGCCGCTCATGGTGACCTTCGTCTGGAAGTAGGTGGACACGACCATGATCCACGGGAGGATGGCGAGGCCGGAAGGCATCACGAACGGGATGCTTATACCGCTCCACACCACATCGCTACGGCTGAGGTCGGTAATCCAGAGGAAGGCGGGCATGCCGCGGAGTTCCATGGCGCGACCGAGCACGAAGAAGAGACCCATGAAGATAGGCATTTGGATGAGCATCGGGAAGCAACCGCCCGTGCAGCTGGAAAGCGGGTTCACGCCGTTCTTCGCGTAGAGTTCCATGATGGCGGCCTGCTTCTTTTGCGGGTCACTACGGTACTTCACGTTGATTTCGTCAATCTGCGGTTTGAGCTTGGCCATGCCGCGGGTAGACTTGAGCTGCTTGACGGTAAAGGGAGTCGTGATGCCGCGGACAATGAACGTCACGAGGATGATGGCGACACCGTAGTTCGGGATAAGCGCGTAGAAGAACTTCAACAGCTTGAGAAGCACCTTGCAAATCCATACGAACCAGACGTTCGCACCGCACCAGGTCCAGCCACTCACGATGACCTTCTCGTAATCCTTGTCCAGGGCTTCCACCTCGTCCCACTGCAGCGGGAGAATCATGAAGTCGTAACTCAGGGAATCGCTGCCGCGCAGGTAGTCGCTCAAGGAAATCTGGTACGTACCGGGATCCTTGTCGCTGTCGAGCTTCATGGGCTTGGCCTGCAAGACCGCCGGGGACGGCTTGTCGAACTGCACCGACATCGCCACGTACTTGCGGCGGATACCCGCCCAGACCATCTTGTCGCTCTTGAAGGATTCGGTATCGCGGACCATCTCGCGTTCGACGTTCTCGCCGTTATTGAAAATCACTTCGCTGAAGAAGTAGCTGGTACCGCCGAAGCTCTTGCCCTTCGGGAATTCTTCCGTCTCCTTCATGCCGCCCTTCCAGGCGAGCTTGTATTCATTGGGCTGGAAACCGACGAAGCGGTTCACCTGACGCACGGCAACACCCGTCTTGGTAAAGGCGTAGCTACGGATGACCTTGTTTCCGCCGACATCTTCGAAGACGAACTGGACGCTCGTATCGGCGTCAACGGTAATCCATTCCGGTGCATCGACCGCGAACAGAGCTTCGCTCAGGTCGGCCTTGCCGAGAGTGAGGTCGAGGGCACCGAGAGTCGTATCCTGGATGAGTTCCGGGAAGTTGCCGGCGCTGTCGGCCAGGGCCTTCACGATAACGCTGCGGACCTTGCCGCCCTTGTTGTCGAGAGTCACGATAAACTTGTCCGTCTCGACCGTCACCGTGCGCGGAAGTATCACGGGCTTTGCGGCTACGCTGTCGGCGGTAGCAGAGTCTGCAGCAGCGGTAGAGGAATCGGCCACGGCACTGTCAGCGGGAGCCTTGTCGGCGGCAGGAGCCCCGAGAACCGGAGCAGCCTTGACTTCGGGTTCCGCAACCGGAAGAACCAGCTGGTCGGCGGTTTCCGACTTGGCGGCCTCGGCAGCGGCGGCTTCGCGGGCCTTGGCTTCGGCTGCGGCCTTCGCGTTGGCGTTCGCAGAGTTCGTCGTCATCCACCAGATGACGATGACGGCCATGAGGATGGAACCGATAATGGTATTCTTGTTCATTTGTTGTCCTTTCTGGGCGGAACCGGGTCATAGCCGCCCTTGCAGAAGGGGTTGCATCTCAATATTCTAAAAACAGCAAGATAGAAACCTTTGAAGGGGCCGTGTACGCGGATCGCCTCGATTGCATACTGAGAGCATGTCGGGCGGAACCTGCATACCCCGAAAAAGAAGAACGGGTGGACGACCTGGTAAATCCGGATAGGGACTATCAGCGCCCTCCCGAGAACTTCCTTAATCTTCTCCCACATCTCCCGGTTCTCCCTGGGATTCCCATCCCATCTTGCGGAAGAGCTTCATGGCGGATTCCCGAAGGCGCTCCGAAGTCATCCGTGGGGCGGGGTCGGTCACGATAATCATCGCCCAGACGGGTTTCTCGATTTTGGGGACCATCCCAAAAAACAATGGCCGCAAGACCCTGCGACACTTGTTGCGGTAAACGGCGTTGCCGTTTTTCTTTTTTGCCAAAAAACAGAAACGACAAGAACCATCCGGACTGTCAATCCATTTCATCGATAGCGATGGCGAACGGACGAACTTTCCCTGGATGGCAACTTGCCGATAAGCGGGCTGCGTTGGCAGCCGATAAGAACGCAGAGTGGCTATAAGCCAACCCCGACTTACTTCTTATAGATGGTATCGCTGATGGTCAGACGCTTGCGGCCCTTGGCACGACGACGGCTAAGGACGGCGCGACCCCAACGGTCTTCCATGCGGGCCATGAAACCGTGCTTGTTGACGCGCTTGCGATTGTGAGGCTGGAATGTTCTTTTCATGATAAAACCTTTTTATAGATACAATTTTCTATGAGTCGCAAATTTAGTAAAAATACGCCGCAAATCAAGGGGTCAGAAGGCCTAGACTCCCATTTTCAGCGCGAAAAAGGCAATATCCCCCGACCGCCCTACAATTAATCAACAATTTATCAACATGTATCAGGAGAAACTGAGTCCCGTGAATATCTTGACCTGGTTGACGCCCTTGCGCTTTACCGCAAACAGGAGGTCGTCCACCATGCGCACGATGGTCCTCTTGTCGTAGGAATCCCCGGTCACGCAGGGAATCACCCCACCACTCACGGTCACATGGAGCATGGGAAATTCTTCCCACTGCAGGTTCGCCACCATTTCGCGGATCTGGTCCGCCTTGGAGAAAGCCTCTATCTCAGAATCGGCCTTCAAGATGCATGCGAAGGTTTCCCCGCTAAAGCGTATCGCACGCTCGCCGATATCCCCGCAAACTCCAAGCCCGATCTGGCGGCTCACGGCGCATATCACGGAATCGCCAAAGATTCTTCCATAAGTGGCGTTAACCTGCCTAAAGGCATCGATATCGAACATCACCACATAGAACCCGTCCCTGTTCTGCCACACGACATCTTCGAGATATTGAACAAAGTAACGTCGATTGTAGAGCCCGGTAAGGTCGTCCCGGCGAGACTGGTCCTCAATCTTTTTCAGGAGTTCGTCTTTCTGGTGGCATTCGTTCATGTACGCCTGCACCGCATAAGAGCACGTTCCAAAGAGGGCCGCTCCGAACAGCAGGTAGTTCACGGAGATATCCAGGTACACCACCGATTCGCCCGGAGGAACCGTCACCCATTCCGGGAACATCCACGACACAACGATAACCGCAAGCCCGACAAGCAAAGTAAAAGCAGCCCCAAAAAACTTGAAGAAGCGATTGCTGACAAAGCTGCACATGAAAGGCCCGGTAAGCAAGAAGAACGGCATTGCGCTGTTGATTCCACCGCACAAAAAGAACATCACCGGGGTGGCAACGCAAGAAAAAAAGCCTATCAGGAAAAAATAGCCTATCGAGGTGTGCGAAGTCTTGTATACAAGGAGCCCCGTCAGTATGCACATCGTACAGATAACCGCACAGAAGATTGTAGCAAGGTCGCTAACCCGCTCCACTGCGGTTAGAATGATGCTCGCGAAAGAAACGAACGTATCAATCGCCAAGACAATCCAGAAGAGCCTTTTTTCAAGGGTTTCCTGCCTCGCCCATATTTTCCGTGCAATCCCAAACATGAACTGTCCCCTTCAGCAATTCAATCTCTTTTAATATACGTTTTAATCGGGGCAATTTGTCAAAAAAAACTTTATTATGTATTTTTTTACAAGATAAGCAACATCTCACCAGAAGGCTCAAAATGGAACTCACACCGCTAGACATTCGCAACCAGACATTCCACAAGAAAAGCTTGGGCGGCATCGACGCCGAAGAAGTCAAGGCCTTCCTCGAAACCGCGGCCACCGCTTTCGAACAAATGTCCCGCAACCGCACCGACCTGACCGAGCGGCTGAAGATTGCCGAAGAGCGCGTGAACTATTACAGACAAATTGAAAAGACCATCCAGGACGCTGTGGTGACGATGCAGAAGACGGTCGACGAAGTCAAGGCTAGCGCCGAAAAGGAAGCCGAACTGATTATTGCCGAAGCCAAGGCCAGGGCCGTCCGCGAAGTGGAGAACACCCGACGCGAAGCCGAAGACCTCCGCGCAGAGATTGAGCAGCTCAAGCAGCTGCGCAACAATTACTTTATCCGTTGCCGTGCGCTTATCCGCGGCCAAGAGGAACTCCTTGCCGCCATGGAAAACGACCAGCGCGAAGAGATTCCCCAGACGGTGCGCCCCGCCGCTCCCGGCATCAACCCGGTCGGCAAGGTCATCGCATAACCGCGTAAGCCACGGCCCCTACATGAGAATCAACATCAAAGTACACGCCCGTAGCAAGCGCGAAAGCGTTACCGCTTTACCCGACGGCAGCTACAAGGTCGAAGTCAAGGCACCTCCGGTCGAAGGCGCCGCAAACGAGGCCATCTGCGAATTGCTTGCCGATTACTTCAAGGTCCACAAGCGCGACGTGCGCGTGGTCCTCGGCAGCACGAACAACAAGAAGGTCGTCGAGATAGACAAGTAGTATTACGATTCTTCTGCCGAATCCGACGAAACAGGCTCTTCCGAGCTGCTGGACACCACACTGGAGCTTGACAGGGTCTCGGTGATTTCAAAGACGTTCTCGCTCACCACCTTGATATTGTCGAAAGCGCCCTCGCCAAAGTAATTCATGTTGAGATCGCCCAGGCAGCAGTCGCTCTTGTAGCCGACAATCACGACATTGTCGCTGCGGCCGCGGTCGGAGGGGCTGTAATACGGATATTCCGTTGCCTGGCTCGCGAGCTGCTTGCCGTCGAGGAATATTGCGATAAGGCCAGATTTGGCATTCCATTCCGCCGTAATGCGGTTCCACTCGCCCTTTTTAAGCGATGCCGCAGCAGATACAGACACAAAGATGTTGGCCAAGTTCTTGTAGAAATACAGATTGCCATTCTTATAGAACACATTCATTCGCGCACCGTCATTGCCAACGAGCGCATAATTACCCCGTTCGTTGAAATCGTCGCCCGGCTTAAAATAAAAGTCCAGAGAGCCCACGTCGATTCTCTTGTCCATGTCCCAGGGTAACACAAGGTACTGTTCGCCCGGCAAAAGTAGAGCCTTGCCACCGTCAACACCTTCCGTACTCGTCATGACCGTCGCAGAGAAGAATTCAAACGTCTCAAAGTCCTGGAAGCATTCGGAATCGGCACAGTTGCCCGTAATATAGACAGCCCAGCCTGTACCATTGTACTGCCCGCTGCCTCTATACGTATAGACATACTGGGTTTCGTCAACAGAGGAGGACGAACTGAACAAATAAGAGGAGGAATACTCTCTGGAAGACGAGTAGGAATAAGAGTAAGACGATGAATAAGAAGACGACATACGGGACGACGAGGAAATTCTCGACGAAGACATCGCACTGGAGGAACTTTCGTTGGACGATGAAGATACGCGACCATGATTCTCTTCGTACTTGTCGCAGTCTTCCTGCATCCCACGCTTGATTTCGCTCAGGGAATTCGCTCCCTCCTTTGAAAACGTCATTGTATACGCGATATGGGAACCATCACAGACAAATGAGCCTTCATCAAAAATAGACGACTTCACTCCCATAGAATCGCATTTTTTATAGACCGCCTCCGAGCTCAGCCCGTACAGGTCTTCATCCATGGTAATCTTCAAGCGATTGCCGCGTTCTTCCACCTTAGCAACGCTCCTGCCAGTAGACGGGTCTACAATCTCTTGCTTGACCCAGCCCGAGCCCGAGGTCACCTTGCACTGAAATTCGTCCGCGCTAAACGGGTCAAATCCACTTTTTTCGTCGGAACAGGCGCACAGCGCAAGCAGAGTAAGGGCTACCGACGAGAATATAAAGTTCTTTTTCATAAGTTCACCTTTTACTCGACATCATCTTTATCTGCGTTCATCACGCAGCGAAGGTTAAACAGCTGTTCTTTTCGATTATTCGGGATGTCGCTCACCCAAATTGAAGCACCCCAGAAGGTCACCGCATTTGCAATTCTGCAGGTAAAGGGATCCCTATCTTCTTCGATGAGCCAAAATCCGCTTTCATACCCGCTCAAATGCATGTTGAAGCCATTGGAAACGCCTCCGACACCGTACAGTTCGCAGTATTTATCAGGGTTGCCCTCGTCAGTAACCATATCCTCTTGAACCACTGATGCACAGAAATGTTCACTATCAAATTCCAGCGGAAGGAGATAGCGCAAACCATTTTTCAGCGCCTCACCCTCTTTCGCACAAGGGACATGCCACCCGGGAGGACAAAGCCCCTGAAAGCCGGTCGAATCACCGATTGCCAGCCACTTGCGATTGTAAACGGTATCCTTCCCCATCGCCTCGGCCCACGTATAAAGGCATTCATCCCCAACGCCTTTTTCGCAAGGAGCGTCTTCAGGGGAATACTTCATATTCTCCGCCATCCAAATTTGGTCACCGACCTTAATCACTTTATATGTCTTGGAATCACGAGGATCAACAATGGTAGAATCTTCATTAATTATAGTAGAGAGTATTACGGACGAACTGCTTTCAGGCTCAGTTTCGCTAGAAGAAATTTTATCTTCCAAAGAAGAAGAACTTTGTTCAGATTCTTCTTTCGCATTAGACGACGAGTCATCCCCGCAAGCAACCAAAGCGACCGATATAACGATTCCAACAGCAATCTGCGAGTATAATTTCATTTGTTTCTCCCGATGTTCATTCGTT